>Ga0210406_10002737_pt1 | contig 19862 bp, 14 predicted proteins | sample IncBWC30MmetaG_FD_155454 | JGI IMG/M metagenome (GOLD analysis project Ga0210406, IMG submission 155454) | Forest soil microbial communities from Barre Woods Harvard Forest LTER site, Petersham, Massachusetts, United States - Inc-BW-C-30-M | ecosystem: Environmental > Terrestrial > Soil >... | reverse complement strand
ACATTCAGATTGCCGGGGTCACGGGTTTCGCTCGACAATCCCGATTCGCTGAAAGTTCCCTATGGGGTCGCACTGGCGTTGACCGTTTTGCTTTACGGGGTTCTTTGGAAGCTGAGAGGGGAGCTTAGATGACTTCGAAACGATCCATTCTTGGAAGGCTGGTCAGCGAAGTTCGCGGGGCCGAGATTGCGGAAGCTGCCGCAGTCCTGCCGTTGATGTTCATGATCCTGCTGGGCATCTTCTGGTTCGGACAGGCGTTCAGTATCTATGGAACGATCACGCGAGCTGCGCAGGAAGGCGCGCGCGCCGGGGCTGCGCCAACTTGCACGACATGCACCGGGGTGTCGCCCTCGCAGAACGCGTTCAATGCAGTGCAGGCAGCGCTTGTCGTCGCCAAGCTTGATCCTTCGAAAGCACAGTATCCGTCGCCCTTGCCGGTCTTGAACGCTTGCACCAGTGGGGGCACGGTGCCATCCTGTGACAGCTCCGCCAGCACGAAGGTTTGCGTGGAGACGCCGGTCCTGTTGTCGAGCACCGTTTCAGGGACCAGGGTGTGCGGCATTTCCGTCTCGTTCCAATATCCATTTAAGTTCAAGCTGCCTTTCAGCTCGCTGAACAATCAGCGGATCTTGATGACGGCAGCCGCCCGAGTACGAGTGGAGACGCAGTGAGGAGCTGTTCTCATCGCCGCAAATGGAACGCCCAACTAGGGCGGCTTGTAGGGCACGATGACCGTGCCGCTCAACTGGTGGAGTTCGCCGTCTCCCTGCCGTTGCTGGTGGTATTCGTGGTGGGAATCTTCGACTTCAGCGGCGCATTTACACTCAAGCAGAAGCTTACGAATATCACGCGGGACGCAGCCCGTGCCGCAGCCGCCGAGCCCACCAACGATCTCACCTCGACAGCCACTCCGGTCTCCGTCGTCGACACCTTTTGGATTGTCGATAACTACCTCCAGGCAAACAACATCAACGACTGCGGGATGAGCCTGGGCGCGTCTCCTTCAGGGCTAACGTGGACCTTCAGCGTCGTACCGAGTGCGGGCTCGCCATGCGGCATTACGTTGACCATTAACCGGGGATACTATTTTCCGGCGGCGGGAGGCACGCCCGCCGGCGTGGATTGTTTGCCGCAACCCCCCGGCGGCAGTGCTGTTATCGCTACCTGCGTCAGCATTCGGTATGTCTACCCCTGGCGATTCGGCCGGGCGGCGAGTTTGCTGGGTTCGGCGGTGACCTTGCCGACGACGATCAACGCGACGGCGGTCGCCATGAATGAGAATTGAGAGACCTATGAAACCTTTGGTAATCCGCAGTCCTCGTCACTCCCCGGGGGGGCATCACCCGGAACGCGGGGTGACCATGATACTGGTCGCGGTGGCCATGGTCGCCATCATCGGCATGGCGATTATGTCGATTGATGTCGTCACGCTTTATCTGGCGAGGGAGGAGGCGCAACGCTCGGCTGATGCCGCTGCGCTCGCGGCTGCACGAATCATTTCCATTTCGGGGATCACGGGAACCGCGACTACCGCAACGGATGCTAGTTCATGGCAGAACGTCTGCGGCACGTCAGGAACAGCCACTAAGATTGCTCAGGCGGTGGGAACGCAAAGCTCAGTTGGGCGCAGCGCACCAACCGTCACTGTTCAATACACGGTAAAGGGTTCCGACAGCGGCGGCAGCACGGACTGCTCCACACTCACCGCGGGCTTCGCGGTTAATCCCAGTGTCATTGTGCAGGTCAAGAGCGTCAACCTGCCAACTCTGTTTTCCCGCGTCTGGTCCAGAGCCACCAATACCGTAAGCGCCACCGCAGTGGCAGAAGCTTACAATCCGTCAAATGCCGGGACTTTCACGACGGGCGATGCCGTTCCGGTGACACCACGATGCGTCAAGCCGTGGATTGTTCCGAATCACGAGCCCGGAAAGGCTCTATTCGTCAGTGTGCTTGACGGAACCGCAACGATTCAGAACCCAGGTATCCAGCCAAACGGAACCGGAAACGGCGGGGTAATCGGTGAGACCTTCGCATTGGTGGCGGATTGCAAGACAGTCAACTGCAAACACCCAAGTGGACTGAAGGACAATCCGCCAAAGTCACCCGGAGCGAACACGTTGGAGTATGTTCCTGCTTTACTCCAAGGAACTCCGACTGCATTTCCCACTTGCGCCAATGACGATGTTTATCAAGAGGCTATCGGAGGTTGCGACCAGAGCACGGTGTATGCTTGCGGCACAGCCAGTGGGTCACAGGTCGATCTTACCTTCAATCCCACCGGCGACACCTCGGAGGCCACTCAGTGTCTTATTCACCAGCAAGGGGGGACAGGGCAAGACCAACTCGATCCTAGCGTCTTTCCTTTCCAGATCAAGGCAGGATCGCGCAATCCCTTAATTACCAGCGGAGTCATTACCTCAAGCAGCAGCATCGTCACCGTGCCAATCTACGATGACAACAATTCGACATCAAGTCCTGTTCCCTTTACGGTCGACCAGCCGCAAGTGACGATTGTGGGATTTCTGCAAGTATTCGTTAACAGTGTCGTCGCCGGCAGTGGTAATGTCAACGTAACCGTACTGAATGTGGCTGGCTGCAGCACTACCGACGGGTCGACGACCCAGTCGGCAGCCGGAACGTCTCCGGTACCGATCCGCCTTATTACTGCTCAGTAAGCTAGATTTCAGGGGATCTTTATTGATCCGGTGGATTGTCGTTCGGCTGAGCATTCATTTCCGGTTGGGTTCCGGGGGGATTCTGCCCTGGGGGGGAATTGATCACCTGTGTTTGCCCAGGCTGGGGACTCAACGCGTCATCCCCATCAGTTGGCACCGGAGTCATGGGCATGAGGCCACCCTCGGCGCGAGTGCTCAGAATCACGCGATCCAGTTGCCGCGGATCCTTTTCCGAACTCAGAATCAGGAAATTGAACTTGGAACCATTCAGCAGCCGCGCCAGAACGTCCGCTGCGGGCGCGGGTGCAATGTCAGCGACGATTCTTTCCTGCTCGGCTCCGGCGGCGATGGAAACCTCGGCACCGGTGCGCTGCTGAACAGCATACAAGACCTCTGAAAGTGTGACCTTATTGGCTCTGATTCCTAGCAGTCCATCGTGAAAGATGACGTCGAGCACCCGCTCGGTACCTTCGACACTCACTGGTTCGGCTCGCCTGGTGTAATTGGCGACTACGAGTCCGGGACGCGTTGCCGGTTCAGGAGGAAAATTGTCGACCTCGGCGGAAGTATCGGGCACCCGACCGCCCATGACCTTGATGATGACTGTCCGCCCGTTGGGGAAGACCTGGTACGACTGAGCAGTTTTCAAATCCAGTACTACGCGCGTAACGGGGGGCTTCGATTGAAAACGACCGACACGAATGTCCTTCACCTCGCCCCGATCTACGGATTGACTGTGTAATTGATCGCTGGGAACAGAATTCGGAAAGTCGATCACCAAACGGTCGGGGCCGGTCAGAACTTGGGTCTGCGGGATGATCCGGTCGCTGGCTTCCACTTCAATCTCGACCGCGTCTTTGCTGCCGAGAACCTTGACCGTGCGAACCGACGTCTGCGCCAGCAAAGAAGATGCGGCCAACGGCGTCAGGAGTCCGGCCAGAAGTAGCCGACTCACAATGGTTCGCGAAAAAATGAGCATGAACACCTGCAGAACGGGACAATTTTTGGGATGGTTCTAAGCTCAATTGTAGCAGCGACCGAGGCGAGAAGGACTTACCTTGGTACTAGAACTATAGACGGTAACTAGCGCGTCATCGGTTTCAGAATTTGTCCCAGAATATCGGCCTGTTCCGAGACGCGTTGGAGGTGCGGGTTCTTCTCACCATCGTGATAGGCAACCGTAAAAGTCTTGAAGAACTGCGCGTTTTCCACGAGAAACTCGATCGGCTCGTTGTTCCCTTGCGCTGCTTTTAGCGCAGCACGCAGCACAGGGGGCGACCACTTCCGCCCGTTGACGGCAACTAATCTCATGCCTGGACCCATCCCCGACTGGTAGGCTGGCGAATCAACGATTACGTCGCGGACTTTGCCATCCGCACCGATGCTGAATCCGAGGGAGTAAGAGAAGTCTCCGGCCTTGGATAGTTTCTCCTCCGCCTTGGTAAACAGATTCGGCTTGTCATTGAACACAAGTTTCCATCCGCCATTCTCAATCCCCGCGAGCGGCGCATGAATACTGGTTGCTTCTACACGTTCGCGCAGCAGGCTGGCCCAGTCATAAGGCGCGATCTGGTTCAACGCGCGCACAACATCCTCGAAAGTGTAAGGTACGACGCGCGGCGGACCGCTCTCACCCCCGTGAAAACTCCGGCAAAAATCGTTCAGGGAACGCGAGCTGTGAGTCCGCTGCCGGATGATCGAGTCCACTTCCAGCCAGATCAGTTCGCCCTCGGGATAGTAATCGAGACCGCGCCGCCAGTTTTGCCACTGCGGTCCCACCATGCGCAGAGTTTGCACAGAGCGGGCGGTGTCTTCGAGAGGCCTCCACTTTCGACCCGAACGATGGTCGAGCGATGCGGCCGTCCCGGCGAGCGCTTCGCGATACTGCTCGTCGGTCCACAATCCACTGCGCGCTGCGAGAACGTTACCGAGATACTCCGTGAGGCCTTCATATATCCAGAGCAAATCGCCGATCATCGGCTCCTGGTAGTTCTGGGTAGCCAATCCAGCTGGCCGTCGGTACTTCCCATTCCAAGAATGGACGAACTCGTGAGGAACCAGGCCAGCGTAGAGCATGTGCAGATCAGGATCGAGCAGAGCTCGCTCCGCGGCTACGCTGTCGTTAGATTCATGGTGCTCCAGACCGTGTCCGCCGACTTGATCGCTCAGGGTGAGAAGAAAATGATATTGGCGATAATGGCGCGCGCCAAACAGCGCTCCCGTTTCTGCAACGAGCTTCTGGTAGGCGGCAAGGTCCTCGGCAGTCATCGCCAGATCGGGCTCGGCGTCAGCAACCAGATCCATTACATGCGTTGGAGTCTCGTCCGGCTTTGTCAGTTCAACCTTCCCGTAGTGAACTCCCGCAATCAATGGCGAGTCGACTAGTGTGGTTAACGAAACGGGCGAGAATTCCACATGCTCTCCCGCGGTCCGCGCCACCGCCAAGGCCGTGCCGAATTTCCAACCGCTGGGAAGTGTGACCGAAGGAATGAAGGTCACGTCGTCGGAACGTGCACCTTTGGGATAGAGGACGACCGCGTTCCAGTTCAAGTCGAGCAGATTATCGGAAGCTGCAGGACCGCTTCCGCCCGCGCTGTCCTGCGCTGTGAGCGCATCCAGAGACACGTTCAGCGTATCCACGCCCGCGGGAACGCCGACGTGAAACTCGTACATCTCCATTTCATCGCGTCGCCATGAGAGCTCGTGCCCGGCGGCTTCGATATGAATTCCCGTTAGGGCGGCGATCGGCCCGCTGGGACGGTGATTCCCGGGAATCCATTTCGGAAACACCAGCGACAAGTCCCCGCCGTGTGTAGGGATCTGCAGGTGAGCGTGGTAGATGTTTCGTGGAGCGTCGGTTAAATCAACATGCAGCCGGATGGCCTGAGCCGCGATAATCGGTGCGAACGAGAATATTGAAAGCGATAGAGTCCAGCGACACCAGCGGCGCACGTCAGCACAAAGCACCGGAAACCTCCTGTGGTTCGCAAAGCCAGAAGGCTATCCAAAGAAGATGCCTCAGCGCAAGATGGGGGGCGAGTGAAAACAGGACAGCGCGAATGGTGTCTAAGCTCGCGCGAACTTAGATCGAGTCTTGCAGTACATGGCAGCCAATCCAGAAGCAATCAGTAACCACGTCCCTGGCTCAGGAACTTCCCCGCCGATAACGCCGCATGGATTTTTCTTCCCTTTTTTCCCTCCTGCGACGACCTTCGTTGGTTTGTTTCCGATCCCGCAAACGCTGGTGGGGATCGGCGGCGGGTTGATCGGTACCCACACACCGTTTTCGAAGGGATCAACCAAGCTCAGGGGCAACTCCGGTCCCAATCCCGGCAACCCAGGGCGGTTGAGTGCGGACTCGAACGGGATCGGAAGAGTAGTGACCGCTGTGCCCATGGACGGTGCTAAAGGCTCTTCGAACTTTATTGCCGGAGGTTCCAATGAGGAGGTTGCCTGCTGCGGAACCTCTTCGACGCGATTGCCGCAGCGAGAGCGCGCGGTGATCTTGCCGTCCGTGATCAAGGTCTCGCCCTTCTTTAGGCTCACTCGATGACGCGTCCAGTAAACCTTGTTCCCGATGCGATAAGAAATATATGCGGTGCGGGCTAGGACCAGACGGACGACGCGGGCGTGGTCGTAATCAAATCCCGCGTAATGAGACGCAACCACTGGATCGTGTTCCGCCGCCCATTTCAACTCGTGAACGTCTCTCACTCCTCCGGACACGACGGAATAGGGATACGCCGGACGGTTCTCGATTTGGCGCAAGGATTCCTGCTGAGTAAGTAACAGAGCACGATTGGCTTCGTTCCCACGGGAACCCGACTCCGAGGAATTGGATGAGCGGAACAGCGATGGACTCAAACGCTGAAGCGCAATGGAAGTTAACCCGCAAACCAAACCCGCGCAGAAAACCGCCAGAAGTACACGGCGGATTGCTCGATTGCGGCAATGGCGTCGGGTTGGCCTGCGCCTAATAACTGTCCCAGCAGTCTCAGCTTCCGGTTGATTCGACAACTTTTACCTACCTTTACTAGCGATATGGCTAAGCTAGCTATCGGGGGAGGGCTGGAGACACGTTCCTGCACCAAGGATGCAGTTGTGGTGCCGTTTGTTTAGCGCTCAATCTTGCAGAAAACGAAGGAGATAGCCTTTAATTGGCAACATGCTAACAGACCGTGCAAGCATTTGCACAAAATATCTTTAGAAGTACTAAGGCTGACAATAGCCCCAAAGGGCTGCAAACCACGTAGCGAAATCGGGTGCAGCCCTGGATTAACATCGGCTTGAAGAATCCTGCCTGCATCCAGCCTGACTGAGCATCCCGAAGTGCTTACCCAGACGCCACTCGAATACAACCTTGGAAGCAGCGCGTCGGTCGTCCCTCCTAATACCTCTGTGTTGGCTTGAATCTATCTAGTTCTCTCTTCGTGAAACGTTTGGTTGACAGTCTGCAAACCTCGACGCCGGAAGAGCGAGCTTCGCTTAAGAATCCTCAAGCGCAAAACGTGGCGTTGCTTATGTTCGCAAGTCTTCGGTCGATGGGGAACGTGTAACGCGAGATTCCCGCTTCCCAGAGCGAACGGAATTTCTGATAAGGAATTCGAGATCTGCCGATAACAATTCATGCCGGCGGGGCACGATGCGACCTAGGTCTCGAAGGCGAGATTGACATGACGAGTTCGGCGGACCTGAAGGAAAAACATGCTACCGGTGATCGCTTCCCGGAAAGAATTGCAGATGGATTCCGAAGGTGCGACTGAATCTCGGCGTCACTGCGGTGCAGTCGCTGATCTGGCAGCCGCGAAGCCGAAAAAGCAGGCCCACAGTCTAGGGTTCTGAACGTTCCCCGGGGCTATTGGGTGCCTGGTACGCGAGATGGGCATTGAGAGTTTTCCGGTCCCGACCAATGTGGCGCCACTGCGGACGAGCTCGCCCGCCGAGAGCGCGAATGATCGATAAATATAACCAGGCGTTTCAGGAAGATGTTCGCGAGATTCTCCTGGAACTGGAATCCGCCCGGCTCGAACTCAACGAGCGTCGCGATGACCCCAAACTTGTAGCTCTTATGGAACCAGTCCAAAGATTCCAACTGGTTGAGCAGTTGCGCAGTGCCGACCGGTTTGAAAACGTAGGCATCACAGAGAGCCTTAAATGATGTCATTACGTTCTTCACGTCGTCGAGCGTCGTAATCACCATGATTCGTACTCCGGACGTGGAGAAAAACAAGAAAAATCAAATAATACTCGACGTCGGTGGTTCTGGTCGTCTGGGACTTCCTCCCCAACCTTCTACGCCCCGGCGGCAACTAACTTTGCCAGAGGAAGCTCGGGTTGCAAAGCACCGTTGAGCCCTTCAGGACCAGCTGGCAGTCCCGGCCGAGTGCCGGGATTCGTTCTTTGCGGGAGATAATTCGCACACAATGGCGGGGCAATTGGGGGCTCAATGGCAAGAAAATCGACGCAGCAGGAACCTCTACTAAACTCGGTGGCGCGCAAGTTGGGCCAAGCCGCCGGCACCCTGGCGAACATGGCTCACGTTCTCACAAACGACTTGAGACCAAAAGAGTCCCAGCCTCCGCCGAAGCCTGGCTCCAGAAGGCCTCGGTCAGTCAAGAAAGCGACAATCATCGCTCGCCAAAGTCGGGCGACAAAGCAGCGCGTTGCCAAACCAGCTGGTGAAAGACGAGTAGCCAGTTCGCCGGCCGCTTCTCCTAGCAAAAGGTCACCTGCGAAAAGCGCTGCCCGCACGAAACGTAGCGGGCCTGCTTAAGAAATCATCAACTAATTTACCAACATTTCACGGGTATTTCGGAGTCCAAGATTGATGTCGTCACCTGTCCTAACGAATGCCGCTTCGCCCCCGGAACTTCGAAACCCGGCGGTGCATCAATCGTCGCCAAAATTCTCCCGCGGGAAGCGAGTCATCATCATCATTGCAGCCGTGGCGATCTGTGTCGCGACGGGTCTCGCCATCTTATGGAGCCGCATTTGGCCCTTTACCGAGAAGGCGGTCGTGGAAGATCTGGCGGAAGCCAGCGACAGCACGGTGACGATCCGAGGTTCTCATCTTACTTATTTTCCTTCTCCGGGATGCATTCTCGAAGACGTTGAGTTTCGCCATGGCCCCGATAAGTGGACTCTGATTACCATCGACAAGCTGACGATTGAGGGCAGCTATTCTGGCATTCTGACGAAACAAGTTCCGCGCATCAGAGCCGAAGGCGGTCATGTATTCATTCCGCCCTTTGGCAGCAACGTGACTTTTCAGACGCAGCACTCCAGCATCGTCGTCGACGAAATTGTGGCCAACGGAACGACCGTAGAGTTCTTCCAAGACGATCCGCGGAAACAACCACTGCGCTTCGATGTCCATGATGCGGACGTGCGCGATGTAAGGTGGGATCGACCTATGGATTATCAACTGAAGTTTCATAACCCCGAGCCTCCTGGGGAAATTTCTACCCGCGGCAAATTTGGAGTCTGGACAAGAGGCAAGCCGGGTGAAACTCCGATTTCTGGCGAATATACCTTTGAACACGCTGACCTTGGCGTTTACGGAGGCATCGCGGGAATACTGTCCTCCAAGGGAGAATACAGCGGAGCACTTAAGCACATCGACATTGCAGGCGTTACCGATGTTCCCGATTTCGAGGTGAAGATGGGCGGCCACAAGGTCAAACTCGAGACCCGGTACAACGCATTTGTAGACGCCATCCATGGCGATACGTTCTTGAAACGAATCGAAGGCCGTTTCGGTAGAACTAAACTGATCGTGGAAGGCAGTGTTGCAGGCACCAAGGGCAGCAAGGGAAAGTCTGCGCTCCTCGATCTAAATGCTCGGCAGGGACAAATCGAGGACATCCTCGGCTTGTTTGTCAAGAGCCGTCCGTCGCCCATGTCCGGAGCGATCGCACTCCGGGCCAAGGTCCAGATTCCCCCTGGAGAGGAATCTTTCCTTCAAAAGGTCAAGTTGCAAGGCACTTTTGGTATTGACGACGGTAGCTTCTCAAAACCGGAGACCCAAAAGAACGTGAACGAATTGAGCGCTGGCGCGAGAGGCGAAAAAATGGACGATGCCGAGACTGTTCTGACTGATCTGAAAGGACGAGTCTCGCTGGATGGCGGAATCGCCCAATTCTCCGATCTTTCATTCGGCATTCCTGGCGCGAAAGCGCGCATGTATGGAACCTACAATCTCATAAACCAAAAAATCGATCTGCACGGCCGAATGCGGGTGGACACCAAGATCTCAAAAACAACAACCGGTGTGAAATCGTTATTTCTGAAAGCTATCGACCCGATCTTCAAGAAGAAGAAAAAAGGCGAGGTGGTACCGATCCATATCACCGGAACCTATGGGCATCCTCAATTTGGCCTCGAACTCAGCCAGCAATCAGATCCGGCACACCAGGGCAAGTAGCTGCGTTTCATGTAAACATTTCGCCGCCTTGCCACATCCAAGCGGTTAGAGGAATCCGTGTTACTGAAAGCCTAAACCCTTGTCCAGGCTCAAGACAGTTATCGCATTTTTGTCTGTTTGTGGTTTCGCTTCAATTCTGTTCGGTTGCGGCGGAGGTGGTAAGGGAGTTGGCCCCCTTCCGGTTCAAACCCCAGTATCGGCCAACCAACCCGCTTTCAGCCACGTCATTCTGGTGGTGGAGGAAAATCACAGCTACTCCGACGTAATCGGAAATTCCTCCATGCCTTATTTCAACAGTCTGGCTTCGAAATATGGACTCGCCACTCAATATTTTGCCGACGCGCATCCCTCGATTCCAAATTACCTGATGCTCACTACGGGCCTCATGGAAACTCTCGACGACAACTTCTCCGGCACCATCAACGATGACAACGTTGTTCGCGAGTTGGTGAAAGCCGGCAAGACCTGGAAGGCTTACGCTGAATCGCTCCCTTCCCCCGGTTATGTGGGTGCTGATTCTGGCGTCTACTTGCGTCGCCACAACCCGGTCACTTACCTATCGGACGTGCAGGACAGCGCCTCCCAGGCCGCCAAGGTTGTTCCCTTTACGCAGTTCGCAACCGATCTGGCGAATAATACTCTTCCTCAATATTCCTTCATCACACCCAACACCATGGACGACGCTCATGACGGCACACTCGCCCAGGCGGACTCTTGGCTGCAAGCTAACATCGGCCCTCTAATCTCCAATTCTGAGTTTCAGAACAGCGGCCTGCTCATCATCACATTCGATGAAGGCGATCGGTCTGATATCAGCCATGGTGGCGGGCAAGTCGCTACCCTCATCATCAGTTCCTCAGCCAAGCGGGGCTTTCAATCCAAGGCGGTTTACCAGCATCAAAGCGTGCTGCGCCTCGTCCTCGCCGCTTCTGGAGTGAACAGCTTTCCCGGTTTAGCAGGAGTCGCGCCTGATATGACCGAGTTCTTCACGGGCCACTAGCCTGCATTTGCCGAAGTCCTTTTTGCCGTTCTGGCGGATATCTCCTAATCACTACCCATAAACCGTTAGGAGAATCGAGGAAAGTTGATAAGTCCCTTATCAACCTACGCGATGCGGGGTATAGACAGGCTTAAGCCTGGCTCGTAGGTTGAGGTATGGCTTCTTTGGACGCACGGCAAAAAATCTCGCCCGTCCGAATCCTGGTCGTCGACGATAGTCCTCTTATGCGCAGTTGCCTGCGAAAAATGTTGGAACAACAAGGTTCATGGCAGGTCTGTTGTGAGGCGTCAAACGGTCGAGAAGCAATCGACAAAGTGCAGCAAACATCGCCAGACTTAGTCATCCTCGATTTTCAAATGCCCGAGATGAATGGTCTGGACGCTGCCAAGGAAATCACGCGACGCTCTCCGGAAGTTCCGATTCTTATGGTGACATTGCATATGTCCCCTCAACTTGCCGACCAGGCCAGAAGAGCAGGAATACGCGGGGCTTGTGATAAAGGTAACATTGGCTGCGTGGTCGAAGGCGTAGAGACCTTGTTACACCGCGGCACTTATTATCGAAATTGACCCCGACTTCTCGATTTCAATTATCCTGCTGTTCCTATACGTAGGCATATTCTTTTTTCGGGCGAGATGGAGCCAGTATTACCTCGGCAATAGATAGTCTTTCCAATCTTGAGTCTCTCTCTACACGAGAGCGGGCCACCCGTGTGTATGGCCTGCTCCGCACCATCCTGAATGTGCCCGCGGAATCGCGAACCGAAAACCTTTCGCAGATGACACTGGCCATCGAGCGCCATCCATGCCACGATTCAATTCGTTCGACCCTTCGCGACTTTTGGTCGCATCATTCTTACGTTCGGGTCATTTCGGAAGCCGGACTACCCGACGAAGCCTTCCTGGTTCGCGAGTTGCTTGCGAGGGCGGTTCGACATCTGCTGCCCGTCGACGAAGTGGAAGGCGACCTCTATGTGTTGATGGATTCCCTGAATTTGAAAGAATCCGATGCGCGCTGGGTAGCCTCGTTATCCCAGCCTTTGATTGCTTTCTGGGCGGAGACGTTTCGCCCGTCTACATTTTCAATTCTGGCGTCGTGCAAGATTCTTGCTTTGCGGGCTACCAACGTCGCACTCTCTCGCGACCTGATCGCATTCGCCGATGATGAGGACATTACCAAATCCCCCTTCTTTCATCTCCCCGGCATCGTGGAGCACGTCATTCGACATCCCGAAGACTTCCATCTTTGGGAACAACAGCGCGCCGCCTGCGAAGATCAATTGCAAACTGTAAACCAATCGCTCGCCGATCGAGGATCTTCCGCGAATCTCATCTTTCGCGTGCGGCTGCTGCGATCTCTTCTTGGCCGGATTCAACAAGTGATCAGCCTTGAGCGCCCAGATTCGGACGCGCGGAAGCTGGCTGTCACCGTGGTGCACGGTTTTGCCTCGCAACGCCGCATCCGGGGAGTGCTGAGTGCAAGCGCCCGTCGTCTGGCTCGTAGCGTCGTCGAGCGAACCGGCCGCGCTGGCAAACATTACATCGCAAAGGACACCCAACAATGGGGCGTGATGGGCCTCGGAGCCGTTCTTGCCGGCGTCATCACTTCTTTTACTGCGCTTTTTAAATACTCGCTCTCAGCGATGATCCATGCTCCCATGCTTCTGGCCGTGGCCCATTCGCTGAACTATGTTGTGAGTTTCCTGCTCATGCAGGCCGGCGGATTCTTGCTCGCTTCCAAAATGCCAGCAGTGACCGCCGCCACCCTGGTCGATGCCATGGAGGATCCTGCCAAAGACCACATGGCGAGTCTTCAGGCGATCTCGAAAACGCAGTTTATCGTCACCATCAGCAATCTCATCGGCACCATCCCCGCCTCAATCGCCATTGACAGGCTTTACAACGCAGTCCGCGGACATCCATTCTTGCCGGAGCCGGCCGCAGAACACGGCATTCGCATGCTCTTTCCACAGGCGTCGCTGACCATCCTTTTTGCTATCACCACGGGAGTCTTTCTGTGGTTGTCTTCGCTGGCAACCGGCTGGACGGCGAATTATCTCGCACTCCATAGGATGGGCTCAGCGATCTCCAACAGTCTCCGGATTCGTCACAAGCTAGGTCCAGCCCGGGCCGAAAAACTCGCCAACTGGGTAAAGCACCACGCCCCCGGATCGGTGGGATACATAATTTTGGGATTCTTGCTGGGCGCAGTGCCCATTATGTTCGAGCTCTTCGGAATACCTCTTGAAGTGCGTCACGTTACGTTAGCCGCGGCGAGTCTCGGCTATGCTCTCGATGCTTCCCTTCTCCACGGACAACTGCACTGGCAGGACGCTTTGCTTGCGTTTTCAGGGATTGCGCTCGTCGGCATTCTGAATATCGTTACGTCCTTCGTTCTGAGCTTTCTGCTGGCAATACGGGCGCGCAATATCGGAGAAGTGCAATCGCGGCGCTTCTTGCGCGAGGTGTGGCAGGAGTTGCTGGCTCATCCATTTTCTTTCCTGCTCCCCCGTGAATCGACTCGGCCCGAGTAGCCACACCTGCTTCTGGTCGTTCGATTTCCTCACTTCAACCGACTACTTCACCTCAAAGTCGTAGAAACCGGAGCCAATTCGCACTAGATACGCTCCATCTTCCAGCGGAGCGTCCACGGGACTTCCATGATTTGTCAGATGCGCTCCCTTGATTGCAGGGAGAAACACCTTTGCGGTAGTGTTGGCCGGGACGGTGACCTTCAGAGAAAACGGCCCTGTGGGGGTTCCCTTCCAATCGCTGATGATCTTTCCGTAGATCGAGTCATACTCGGCGCGTACCGACGTCAGGCTCGCATCCGGGTGGGGACGAAGCACTATCTCCTTGAACCCTGGCGAATCGGGCGTGGTATCAATACCGGCGGCGTAACGATAAACCCATGCGATGACCGAACCGAACGCGTAGTGGTTGTAGGAGTTCATGGAAGGATCGCCAGTATCCCCATTCCAGCGCTCCCACCACGTGGTCGCGCCCTTCGACAGCATGTATCCCCAGGAGGGGTACGTGTCGTTCAACAACAAGCGATAAGCGACATCCGTCCGGCCATGATCGCTAAGCGTGAACAGCAGGAACGGTGTCCCAAGGAATCCCGTTGAAAGATGCCAGCCCCGGGCTTCAATGTTTTTGACCAGCTTGTCGACTAACGCGGGCTCAAGCGCTGGAGGAACCATCTTCGTATAGAGCGCAACGACGTATGAGGTTTGCGTTCCTGTCCCGACTTCTCCGCCGTCTTTGATGTACGCCTTCTGGAAGGCTGTGCGAATTTGCTGAACAAGGTCGTCGTAGCGTTTCGCGTCGGAGTCTTTGCCCACCGCGTGCGCCATCTGCGACATCATGTTCGCAATCAGAGCCCAGTATGCGGTCGCCAGCAGGTCCTTGTTCGTGTTTTCATCAGGAGCCAGCCAGTCCGCAAAGTTCGGCCCCACGCCGTTCTTACGCAGGAAGTCCGGATTCCGGCTCTGAATGAACTCCATCCAGCGCCGCATCGCGTCCCAATTTTGCTCGATGGCGGCTTTATCGCCGTATTGTATCCACGTCGTCCATGGAACGATCACTCCCGCGTCCCCCCAACCTGGAGCTCCGACGTTCCAGCCTGACAAATCCTCCGCCCCCTCGCCTTCTCCCGGCAGCGTGTCGGGCGAGACATTGGTGAACGCACCCTGGCGTGTCTGCGCATCGACAATGTCTTGAATGAATTTCCGTGAGAACGCCGCAATGTCGAAGTTATAGCTCCCGGTTCGCCAGAAGACGCCTGCATCACCCATCCATCCCAGCCGCTCGTCGCGCTGCGGACAATCCGTCGGGATGCTCAGGAAGTTTCCACGTTGACCCCATATGCCAATCGACCACATTCGATTGACCAGGTCGCTTGACGTATTCAGTCTGGCTTCCGGCTCTCCGCTCACACTGCTAACAACATCTCCCTGGATCGCATCGAGCGGCGGCGTTCCGGGATAGCCAGTCACTTCGACATATCGGAAACCATGAAACGTAAAATGCGGCGCAAAGGTCTCCTCCTCGCCCCCCTTGAGGATGTAGACGTCCGTGGCATCCGCATTCCGAAGATTTGCGGTGTAGATTGTGCCATCCGGATTCAGGATCTCGGCGAATCGCAGTTTAACCTTTGTACCCGCTGCTCCCTTTACCTTCAGAGTGACCCACCCCACCATGTTCTGACCCATGTCAAAGATGTAGGTGTTGTTGAATTCGGGAGTCACCTGTTTCGGGTTTAACGTAGCGATCACTCGCGCGGGGGCACTCATCTGGCTCGACATGGCAATCGCGGGCGCACCAGACACTGTCGCTGATTTCCACTTGGAGTCGTCAAAAGCGGGTCTCCCCTGCCCTTTCTGTTCAAGGCGGGCGTCGTACATTTCCCCGCCGTAAATATCGGACCAAACAATTGGCGATGCCGCCCCCTTCCACGACTCATCGGTTATGACTGTCTCATGACTGCCATCTGCGTATTCGAGTTCGAGTTGGGCCACAAAACGGTCCGGAGGGGAGAAGAAATGCATTCCTACCCACGTCAGACCGCTGCCATACCAGCCGTCACCGAGGAGAGCGCTAATTACATTTTTGCCGCCGACCAATGAGCCGGTCACATCGTAGACCTGATACAAAACTCGTTTTCGGTAGTCTGTGAAATCGGGTGTCAGAACATCCGCTCCAACCTGGCGGCCATTCAGGAACACGCGGTAGCTACCGAGAGCAGTGACATAAAGCCTTGCGTTTCGTACGGTCTTTGATAAAGCCAGCGCGCGTTGCAGGTAGGCCGCGGGCTGCGGCAGTTCTCCTGGATCTCCCAGTCGCTTGTCAGTCAAGTCGGCGACGACGTGGGCGGATTCCCAGCGATCTGTTTTTTCCTGAGTCGCTTTCCAATGCTCGTCGGTCGGAAAGCGCGTGGTCGAACCGTTGGAGCGAGTGATCCTTACCAAAGCTGCCAGTGCGGCGGTTGTGGGTTTGCCTTCCGAGGATTCGGTGTGGGGCGTTGAAACTGTCACTTCAATCGAGTTCTCACCCGCGACCAACTGCTCAGATATATCCCTTCGATCGAATGTGCTCCATCGACTCTTGGCATCAACCTCATGACCGTTCACCTTTGCGGCAAAGTCTCCCCGCGACGCCAGTAACAGAACCGCCTCTCGTGGTCTTTCAGAAAGATTGACTGTGACGCGAAATGTCGCCGCCGTATTAGGCATAACGGCTAGGGCATCCTGGCCCGGTACCCAAATCCATCGAATGCCCTTGCGGTCGGCGGCATCCTCGGGGTTGTTCCAGCGAATCCACTTTGCCTTCCAGTCCTGAGGATGGAGCAGACCCATCTCCCACCATGTCGTTTCCGTCGATTCCGAGACTCGGCCACCCGAATCCCATACACGAACTTTCCAGAAATATCTCTTCCGCGATTCGAGTGCAGGGCCGTGGTATGCAATACCCACCGAATCTCCGGAATCGACTTTGCCGCTGTCCCAAACATCAGCTTGACTGGCTCGCAGTCTTTCGTCGCTGCTGGCAACCAGAATCTCATAACCTGCCTGCATCCAATTGCGCTCGGTGCTGTCGCTCTGCCACGACAAGTGTGGGGCCGTGGCGTCGATGCCGAGAGGGTTTTCCAAATATTCGCAACGGAGATTTACGGGCGCCGCCGACGCCGCCGACGCCAAGCTCAGAATTGCCAGAAATCGAATCCCGACGAATGCGCAAAATGAAAGTCTGTGCAAACAAACCTCCCTTGCATGCGAAACTAGAACCCTTTGGAGAAGTTGGTGACGAAGTGCAGGAAGGATTGTACGCTTCAAGTTCAAAAACAGGTCCCCTCGAAGGGCCTCACACTGATATTCGAACCAACTTAAGCCGGACTTTCTTATGCCGAAACGTAGTCTCAACCGCAAGACACTACTCTTTGTTCTCCTCGCCTGTATCGCACAGCTGCCTGGTGCCGCCCAGCAGAAAGATAACTTGGCCGCGCTGGAAAAGGCATTTGCGAACCCGCCGGACGACTGCCGAATCATGGTGCGCTGGTGGTGGTTTGGTCCCGCAGTCACGAAGCCCGAGTTGCAGCAAGAACTGGAACAAATGAAGGCCGAAGGCATTGGTGGAGTCGAGATCGCTACTCTCTATCCTCTCGCCCTCGATGATCCCAGGACCGGCTTCCATAATCAGTCATTTCTTTCCAACCAACATCTCGACGCGCTTCGCTTCGCTGCGACGACGGCCAGGAGACTTGGACTACGTGTTGACATCACATTGGGAAGCGGATGGCCATTTGGCGGGCCGCACATCCCGGTAACCCGGGCAGCGGGACAGTTGCGGGTGGAAGTGGTGCCGCTCCCCCAAGGGGCCGAATCCACGGCTGGGCCCTACATTGATACGGGGGAGCAACTCATTTCCGCTTTTCTAACTCCAGTCAAAGATGGCCAGGTTTTATTGCGCGATGCTAAGCAGGTATCGACGATCGTCAACGGGCGCCTCCAGATACCGGCTCCACTCGAAGGGGTGAACGATGTGATTTTCTTCATATCGAGCCGCACCGGCATGACGGTGAAGCGCTCGGCAGTGGGAGCCGAGGGTTTCGTACTGGATCACTACGATCGCGCCGCGATCGAAACTCACCTCCACGCAGTCGGAGACCGATTGCTGGAGGCGTTCGGCAACGAGCCGCCTTATGCAGTCTTTAGCGACAGCTTGGAGGATGACGCTTCCGATTGGACTTCAGATTTGATGGAGCAGTTTCGCGCGCGACGAGGTTACGAGCTCATGCCCTACTTGCCGGCATTGATCGGCGATGCCGGGGCCCTGTCTTCCTCGGTTCGGCATGATTGGGGAAAAACCCTTACGGAATTGGCGAACGAGCGTTTCCTTGCTCCGCTGCACGATTGGGCAAAACAACATCACACCTTATTTCGCTCCCAAAGTTATGGGACTCCCCCTGTAACTCTGTCGAGCAGCCGCTACGCGGATCTCCCCGAAGGCGAAGGCAAGGCATCGCTGCTGATGTGGCGAGAATTCTCCGATCTCCGATGGGCCTCTTCGTCGGGGCACCTTTTTGGCAATCCCGTTATTTCATCGGAAACTTGGACGTGGTTGCACTCTCCGGCATTCCGCGCCACCCCTCTTGACCTGAAAGCTGAAGCCGACCTTCATTTCTTGCAAGGCATCAACCAGTTGGTCGGCCACGGCTGGCCATATTCACCGGAAGAAGCCGGGGAGCCGGGATGGCGGATGTACGCCGCGGCCGCGCTCAACTCTCACAACCCTTGGTCGTTTGTGATGCCCGATCTGACCCGCTACCTGCAACGGGTGAGTTTCGCGGTTCGACAGGGAAAACCCGCGAACGACGTAGCGTTGCTTCTCCCGAATGATGATGTGTGGTCAACGTTCGCCGCGAAAAGCAAATCCGTCGGTCTAGGGATCCTCCAAACCGGCCTCAACACCACGGAGCCGACTTTCAGCATCGACGAATCTCTGCAAGGTTCGTTGGTGAGCAAGGTAGTTCCGCAAATTCTCGATTCTGGGTTCAACCTGGACTTCATCGACGCGGACGCCATCGATACCGTAGGCATTCCGCACCACGTCCTGGTTCTGCCCGGCATTGATCGGCTTCCGGCCGCGACCTACCAGAGAATTGAGGACTTTGCCCGGCGCGGGGGGATTGTGGTTGCCACGAACAGCTTGCCCTCCACGGCACCCGGTCTGCTTGAGGCAGAATCTGAAGGTCGGCAGATTCGCGAGATCTCCCAGCGTCTGTTCCATGCGAGCGACGCGGTAGGGCATTTTATTTCCGGTGAGACCCAGCTCGGGACTCTGCTCCCAACTTTGCTCACTCCGGATGTTGTGCTTTCTCCCAAGACTCCACGAATCGGATTCGTCCACCGCAAACTTGCGAGCGGCGATTTGTATTTCGTGGTCAACACCAGCAATCGATCGCAACACGTTCAAGCGACATTTCGTGACGCTGCAAAACATGCTGAGTGGTGGGACCCATTCACCGGAGGCATCTCGTCTGTAAAGAATCCCTCTTCTGTCGATCTCGACTTGCAGCCGTATGAATCGCGACTCATCCTCTTCGCCGACGACGCCACGAAGAGGGATGAGACGCAGCCGGCGGCACATATTGTTTTAAAAACCATCGACCTCACAACGAATTGGAACCTGACATTCAGCGATACGAATCGAACGGTTTCGATGCCCAAACTTCACTCCTGGAGCGACGATCCAACTCTCAAATATTATTCTGGCCAGGTTGTCTACGAAAAGAGCTTCGCTCTGTCCTCCGAGAACGTTCATTCCGCCCGGAGTGCGGTCCTTGACTTCGGAGAGGGCAGACCGATCGACGAACCGAACCCGCTGCCACAATTCAGCATGAAGGCATACTTTGAAGCGCCGATCCGAGATGCAGCCGAAGTGTATGTAAATGGCGAACGCGCGGGTTTCGTGTGGCATCCGCCCTATACGATTGACGTTACCAACTTGCTACAAACCGGTCGAAACACTGTGCGCCTGGTTGTCGGGAATACAGCGATCAACTCATTGGCCGGACACGCGCTCCCTCCCTACCATCTACTCAATGAGAGATATGGCGAACGTTTCACTCCGCAAGATATGGGGAATCTGCAGGCCTTGCCGTCCGGGATTCTAGGAGGCCTACGCTTGGATTTGTCGAATTAATTGCTGTGTGCGCGCTGCGCGGACTGCTCGATGGAATCCTCGCACGCGAATTTCCAACGTAA
>Ga0210406_10002736_pt1 | contig 19868 bp, 17 predicted proteins | sample IncBWC30MmetaG_FD_155454 | JGI IMG/M metagenome (GOLD analysis project Ga0210406, IMG submission 155454) | Forest soil microbial communities from Barre Woods Harvard Forest LTER site, Petersham, Massachusetts, United States - Inc-BW-C-30-M | ecosystem: Environmental > Terrestrial > Soil >... | reverse complement strand
ACAAACCTGCCACGCATGCTCAGCACCAGCGATTCGAGTTGATTAAGTGAATCACCAAGACCGCCCGCTGGCGAGTAGGTTTTTCAGCGAACTGCTAGACCGGATTCCACTTGAATCATGACGGTGTATCCCGTGGCCTCGTGGTTCGAGACGCGCGGCGTTGCCGCGCTCCTCACCATGAGGGTTTAAGACCTCATCCTGAGGAGCGCGCACTTGCGCGCGTCTCGAAGGATGAAGCCCTGAACTGGAAAATGTTCTAGTCGCCAAGCGCGCGGCGCAGCGATGCTTCATCGAGCCACAACCGGCCATGGGACGCCGAGGTCAGCGCCATCGCGATGCTGCCGAACATTTTTGGACGCAGGCGATAGGCTTGCGCGTAGGCGCGCATCGCGCCGCCGAGGTCGCCTAGCTCCTGCAGCACGATACCGAGATTGAGCGCGGCCTCGGCATGATCAGGCTTCAGGTCGATCGCCTTGCGGTAGGCGATGGCGGCGCCGTGATAGTCGCGCAAATCCTGGCGGGCGAGGCCGAGATCGAACCACACCGAGGCGGGTGCGTCGCCTGATGTGGCGCGCTCGAGCAAGGACACGGCGGTAGCGTGGTCGCCGTCCTCCCATGCCAACCGTCCGAGCCGTGCCGCGGCTTCGGCGTTTTGCGGAACGACGTCCAGAATGGCGCGCCAAGCTTCGCGCGCCTGCGGTCGCAGGCTTACTTTGGAAGAACCTGCCTGGTCGAGCGTTCGCGCCTTCTCGAGAAATACTTCCCGTTGCGGCGCAATCGCGATCGCCTGGTCCAGATGTGCAAGTGCTGCGTCAAAATCTTTTGCCGCGCGTGCAATACGCGCGGCGAGCAGATGCGCGGCGGCATTTCCGGGGCGTTTTGCAAGGCTGGTCTCGATATGGCCGCGGGCCGGTTGAATTTCACCTTGAGAAAACAGCACCGCGGCCAGGAGATGATTGAGCATGGGTTCGCCGGGCTCGCGGCTCAGGCCCTCTTCGCACAGCCTGCGTGCCTCCTCACGCTCGCCGGAATTGAAGGCGGTGGTCGCGCGGCGAACGGTGTCTTCGGCAGTGTGCTGGGTCATGCCGGGACATTACTACAAAACTGTCATTCCGGGGCGGTGCGAAGCATCGAACCCGGAATCTCGAGATTCCCCGATGTGCAATTGCACATCTGAGGTCTGGTCCTTCGGACCATCCCGGAATGATGTCGTGGTGGTATGTTCGCGTCTACTGCGCCGCCTCCGCCGCTTCCAGCGTCGGATAATCTGTATAGCCATTGGCGCCGCCGCCATAGAAAGTCGCCTTGTCCCACTCGTTGAGCGGCGCGCCCTGCCTCAAGCGTTCGACCAGGTCGGGATTGGCGATGAAGGGCTTGCCGAACGCGATCAAATCCGCCGCGCCTTCCGCAAGCACTTTTGTAGCAAGCTCGAAGTCGTAGCCGTTGTTGGCGACATAGGCGCCCTTGAAGCGTTTGCGCAAACTTCCGTAATCAAACGGCGCGATATCGCGCGGGCCGCCGGTCGCGCCTTCGATGACATGGATGTAGGTGAGTTTCAGCGCATTGAGCTGATCGACGATATGGTCGAACAGCGGCTGCGGGTTCGAGTCGGATACATCATTGGCCGGCGTCACCGGCGAAATACGAATGCCCGTCCGCTCCGCGCCTGCTTCGGCGCTGACGACCTTGGCGACTTCGAGCATCAGCCTGGCGCGGTTCTCGATTCCCCCGCCATAGGCATCGGTGCGCTTGTTGCTGCCGTCTTTCGCGAACTGGTCGAGCAGATAGCCGTTGGCGCCATGGATTTCGACGCCGTCGAATCCGGCGGCCAGCGCATTCGCGGTGCCGCGCTTGAAATCCTCGATGACCCCCGGAATTTCTTCCAACGCCAGCGCGCGCGGTTCGGTGATGTCGGTGAACGTGCCGTTGACAAAGGTCTTGCCCTTGGCGCGGATCGCAGACGGGGCGACCGGCGCGCCGCCGCCCGGTTGCAGCGAGCTGTGCGAGACGCGCCCGACATGCCAGATCTGGATGAAGATGCGCCCACCGCGTTCATGCACGCGGTCGGCCACCTCGCGCCAGCCTGCGACCTGCTCTTTCGAGTAGATGCCGGGCGTGTCCTGATAGCCCTGGCCTTGCTGCGAGACCTGACTGGCCTCGGTGATGAGCAGGCCGGCGGAGGCGCGTTGCCCGTAATATTCTATTGCCAAGGGACTCGGCACCATGCCGGGCGGCACGGCGCGGTTGCGCGTCAGCGGCGCCATCACGAAGCGGTTAGGCAGCGTGAGCGGGCCAAGCTTGAAGGGCTCGAAGAGTTTGGTCGGCGCGCTCATGTTGTTGCTTTCGGCAGATGACAGATCCGGAAGAATTAGGCATCGCGGGCATTGATGCAATGCCGCGAGCCATTCGGATTTCGCGGGGGACCTGCGCGCAGGCGGCCTCTTCTGTCATTGCGAGCCAACGGGTCGCGCGAATGCGCGCCCGATGACAGGCTCCGCCGAAGCAATCCATGGATGTCGCTGAAAAAGAATGGATTGCTTCGTCGCTTTGCTCCTCGCAATGACGGTAACTCAATTCACTCCCAGAAAATCACGTTTCCCGATTTCGACCCCGTTGTGGCGTAAAATTCCATGCGTGGTCGCGGCATGGAAATAAAAATTTGGAAATGCGAAACTGCTGACGAATTGCTGGCCCTTCAGCGTGATGGAATTGTTCGGGCCGGCCGGGAAGGTGACGTCCTTGGCATCGGCGCCCTCGAATTGCGCGGGCCTGAATGCCTTCACATAGTCGATGGTCCTGGCGATGCGCTGCTTGAGCTCATCGAAGGTCGTTTCGGTGTCGGGCACGGACGGCACTTCGCTATGGGTGAGGCGGGCGCAGCCTTTGGCGGCGAAATCGCAGGCGAGCTGGATCTGCTTCGTCAGCGGCAGCATGTCCGGATAGAGCCGCGCGCCGAGCAACACCTGGGGCGCAATATTCTTTGCCTTGCAATGTGCTTCGGCTTTGGTGAGGAGCCCTGAGAGGCTGCCGAGAATCTGCAGGAAGGCGGGAACGGTCGCGTCGTAGAATGACATGTGATGCTTTCTTGATTGAAACGGATTTTTGGTCCGCCTGATATGGGTGCTAGCGCGCGACAGGCAATGCCGCCTCGGGCCGAGGTTGCGCGCGAGGGCCCCGCATTCGTGCCAATAGCTCCGCGGTCGGCCAGGAATCCGCCGGCAGGCCGTATTTGATCTGCATGGCTTTCACGGCCGTTCGGCTCTGCTGGCCGAGCACGCCGTCGACCTTGCCGACATTGAAGCCCGCGCGCACCAAGAGCTGCTGCAATTCGCGGATCTCGGTGAACGGCAATTGCGCGACGGGAGCCGCCGGGCGATGCATCGGCGGGCTGCCCGCGATGCGGCTTGCGAGATAGCCGGCGGTGGTCGAATAGATCAGCGAATTATTCCATTCGGTATAGGCGGCGAAATTGGCATAGGCCAGAAACGCCGGCCCCATGCGGCCCATCGGCAACAGCAGCGACGCCGGTAGATTGTCATTCGCCAACGCCTTGCCATCCGGATAGGTCACACCCAGTTGCGCCCATTTCGAGCGCGGCAGTTGGATGGTCAGGTCGGCCTGGTCCCAAGGAAAACCTGAAGGAAAACCCGATGGAAGGTTTTGCGGCACGCGCACTTCTTCCAGCCAGGGCTCGCCGCGCCGCCATTTCAGGCCCGTGGCGATATAGTTCGCGGTCGAGCCGATCACGTCCGGCGGACTGCTCAACAGATTGCGGCGGCCGTCGCCGTCATAGTCGACGGCATAGTTGAAATAATGCGTCGGCAGAAATTGCGTCTGGCCGAGCTCGCCGGCCCAGGAGCCGATCATCTCGTCAGGCGCAAGATCGCCGCGATCGATGATTTTCAGCGCCGCGATGGTCTCGTTCGCAAACATCTCGGAGCGGCGGCAATCATAGGCCAGCGACACCAGCGAACGCAGCGTCGGCAGCTTGCCCATGTTGGCGCCAAAATCGCTTTCCAGCCCCCAGAACGCAGCGATCACAGCCGGCGGTACGCCGTATTCCTTCTCGGCGCGCGCGAACGCCGCCGAATAGGCTTTGATCCGGGCCTGTCCCTGCTGCATCCGGTAGGGTGCGGCCATGCGCCCCGCAAACTCGGTAAAGATCTGGCCGAACACGCGCTGGCCGCGATCGCGGTTGACGATGCCCTGGTCGTAGACGAGGTAGGGCGTGGCCTCGGCCAGCGCGCGTTGCGAGACGCCGTCGGCGGCAGCCTGTTGTTTGAGGTCGGCGAGGAAGCGATCAAAGCTCGCGCCATTGTGACAGGACGCGGCGCGGGGCGAGGAGGCCGCCGGTGGTCTGGCTGGCGCCACCGTCGGTCTGGCGGGGAAGGGGAGTAGTTGCTGCGCCGATGCCTGCCGCGGCCCGCACAAAAGCGCCAATATGACCGCGCCAAATAGGATCGTCGAAGTACGATTCATGAAGTTACCGTTTCAAATGCCGATTCCGGCTGTCGTAGCATCATTCAAAGACGTGGCTAGCCCGGTCAAGCCTGGTCAAGCCCGGCTATGACGAAAAGCGGGCCCGTTTTTTGAAGCACGATTATGCGGCGGAAGCCCGCCCCACGCATGGGAGCCTGCCGCTGACACCGGGCCTAGGCGGCTGTTCCAATCGCATCCGTCCGTGTAGACTTCCGTCATCTTTAAAGGCCTGCAAGGTGAGGCCACGTCACCGGACCAGGGAAACGGCGGAACGACCATGACCGATACCCGATATTTGGCTCCGAACACGCTCGATGAAGCGATCGGCGCGTTCGCGGCCGCCGGAAGTACGGCGCGCATCCTGGCCGGCGGCACCGATCTTTTGGTGCAGATGCGCTCCGGCGCCGTCAAGCCGGGCCTGATCGTCGACATCAAGAAAATATCCGAGATGACGACCATCGAGGAAACCGCCGATGGTGGTTTTCGCGTCGGCGCCGCCGTCCCCGGCGCAGTCTTGGCCGAACACGGCCGCTTCGGAAAAGTCTGGCCCGGCGTCTTGGAGGCGGTCAATCTCATCGGTTCCATGCAGGTCCAGGGACGGGCGTCCGCGGGCGGCAATCTCTGCAACTCATCTCCGGCCGCCGACAGTGTGCCAGCCTTGATCGCGGCCGGCGCCATCGTCACGATCCAGGGGCCGAATGGGCGTCGTGAAATGCCGGTCGAGAAAGTGCCGGCCGGTCCCGGCCGCACCAATCTGAAAACCGGCGAAATCCTCGTCAGTTTTACCCTGCCGCCACGGTCACCCGGTTCGGGCGATGCTTATCTGCGGATGATTCCGCGCACCGAAATGGACATCGCCGTGGTCGGCTGCGGCGTCAGCCTCACGCTGAAGGACGGAGTATGCACCGCTGCCCGGGTCGGGCTCGGCGCGGTGGCGCCGACCGTGCTCTTGGTCGAGGCGGCGGCCAAGGCGCTGATCGGCAGCAAGCTCGGCGATGCGGCGCTGAACGCCGCTGCGAGCGCCTGCTCCGCCGCCTGTCGTCCGATCGATGACAAGCGCGGCACCATCGCCTACCGCACCAGAATTGCCGGCGTGCTCTTGAAGCGCGCGGCGACAATCGCCGCGCAACGCGCCGGAGGAAGTTGAAGACCATGGCGAAATTGCATGTTTCCACCACTATCAACGGCGAGCCGGCGGAGTTTCTCTGCGAGCCCAACGACACCATGCTCGACGCCTTGCGCGGGCCGCTTGGTCTGACTGGCTCGAAGGAAGGCTGCGCCTCCGGCGATTGCGGCGCCTGCAGCATCACGCTGGACGATCGCCTGGTCTGTTCCTGCCTGATGCTCGCCGCCGAAGCCGAGGGTCGTGAGCTCCGCACCATCGAAGGCATGGCCCACGGCGAGAAACTGCATCCGCTGCAGCGGCAATTCCTGGAAATGGCGGCGCTGCAGTGTGGCATCTGCACCTCGGGCATGCTGATCGCTTCCGAAGCTCTGCTTAAGAAGAATCCGCAGCCCAGCGAGGAAGAGGTCCGCTTCTGGCTTGCCGGCAATCTCTGCCGGTGCACCGGTTACGACAAGATTGTCCGCGCGGTTCTTGAGACCGCGGCCGAAATGCGGGAGCAAGGAATTAAAATGCGGGAGCAAGGAATTAAGGAGTCCTGGCAATGAACGTCATCACCAACAACAAGTGGATCGGCCAGCGTACCATTCGCCCCGACGGCGTCGACAAGGTCACGGGCCGCGCGGCCTTTGCCGCCGATACCACGATGCCCGGCCAGATTTGGGGCAAGATCCTGCGCAGCCCGCATCCGCATGCGCGCATCAAGTCGATCGACACCTCGAAGGCGGAGCGGCTACCGGGCGTCAAGGCGGTGGTGACCGCGCGAGACATTGTGGATTTTCCGGTCGACAAGTCGGTGATACTCGGGATTCAAGATATGCGCTGGATGTGCCGCAACGTGATGGCGCGCGAGAAGGCGCTGTTCCCGGGCCACCCGGTTGCAGCCGTTGCCGCCACCACGGAAGCGATCGCGGCCAAGGCCTGCGAACTGATCGAGGTCGATTACGAGGTGCTGCCGTGGGCGATCGAGATCGACGATGCGTTGAAAGTAGATGCGCCGATCCTGCACGAGTTCAACAAGTTCGAAGGAAAACCGTCGAACATCGCAGGCCGACTCGAAGTCAAGAAGGGTGACGTCGTCAAAGGTTTTGCCGAAGCTGAAGTGGTGATCGAGCGCACCTTCACGACCCGCCCCGTTCATCAGGGCTATATCGAGCCGCACGCCTGCCTCGTCAGCGTCGCCGCCGACAACAAGACCACGATCTGGAGCTCGAGCCAGGGCCAGTTCATGGTGCGCGCCATGACGGCGTATCTGACCGGCTTTCCGCAGAGCGACATCCGCGCCATTCCGGCCGAAATCGGCGGCGGCTTTGGCGGCAAGACCATCGTCTATCTCGAGCCGCTCGCCACCCTGCTGGCGAAAAAATCCGGCCGCCCGGTGAAGATGGTGATGACCCGCGAGGAGGTGATGCGGGCGACGGGCCCCACGTCAGGTTCGAAGAGCACGGTCAAGATCGGTGCCAGGAAGGACGGCACCGTCGTCGCCGCCCAGGGTACCTTCTATCTGCAGGCCGGCGCGCTACCGGGCTCGCCGATCCGCGGCGCGGTGGGCTGCAGCTTCTCGCCCTACGATATCCCGAACGTGTTGTCGGTCGGCTATGACGTGCTCTCGAACCGCTCCAAGGTCGCGGCCTATCGCGCGCCCGGCGCGCCGATCGGCGCCTTTGCGGTGGAGTGCGTGATGGACGAATTGGCTGAAGCGCTGAAAATGGATCCGCTGGAGCTGCGGCTGAAGAATGCCGCCAAGCAGGGCACGAAAGCGGCGCATGGCCCGGTGTTTCCGCGCATCGGCTATATCGAGACGCTGGAGGCGGCGAAGGCGCATCCGCACTACCAGGCGCCGCTTGGCAAGCTGCAAGGAAAGCCACGAGGTCGCGGCGTTGCGTCGGGCTTCTGGTTCAACGCCGGCGGGGAATCCTCCGCGCAAGTCAACATCACCGAGGACGGCAACGTCGTCGTCACCACCGGCCATCCCGACATCGGGGGCTCGCGCGCGGCGATTGCCAATGTCTGCGCCGAGCTGCTCGGCATCGACTACCGCCGCGTATCGGTTTTGATCGGCGACACCGCGACCGTCGGCTTCTCGAACCTGACCGGCGGCAGCCGCGTGCTGTTTGCATCCGCGATGGTGGTGACGCAGTCGGCCGAGAAGGTCATCACGACTTTACGTGAACGCGCCGCAAAAATCTGGGAGATCGACCCTGAGGCCGTCAAATGGGAAAACGGCGCGGCGCATCCGGCGAGCCCTAACGCCGGCCAGTTCGAGCCGCTGACCTTGGCCGAGCTCGCCGCGAAGGCCCCGCAGATGGGCGGGCCGATCGGCGCCGGCGTGCAGCTCAATACCGAAGGCGCGGAGGGCGGTTTCGGCACGCATATCTGCGACGTCGAGGTCGATGTCGAGCTCGGCATCGTGCGCGTCATTCGCTACACCGCGGTGCAGGACGTCGGCCGCGCGGTGCATCCGGGCTATGTCGAGGGCCAGATGCAGGGCGGCGTCGCGCAAGGAATCGGCTGGGCGCTCAACGAAGAGTACATCTACAACAGGGATGGCAAGGTCGATAATCCCGGCTTCCTCGACTATCGCATGCCGGTCTGTTCGGACCTGCCGATGATCGACACCGTGATGGTCGAGGTGCCGAACCCAAAACATCCGCAAGGCGTCAAGGGTGTCGGCGAGGTGCCGCTGGTGCCGGTGATGGCGGCGGTGGCCAATGCCGTGCACGATGCGCTTGGCAAACAACGCTTCTACAGCCTGCCAATGTCGCCGCCGAAGGTGTTGGCGGCGCTCGAGGCAGAGGGATGAATCTCAGGGGCTGTGTCCGTACCGACGTTCATCGATTTGGAAAGACGCACGGGTAAGCGAATCTTGCAAAATTTGCAGGCCGGAACCTGTTCGAGGCAATTCGCGGCATTGTGACCGCGCGCCGATCGTTTGGTGAGCGCTAAGTGAATGCCAAGTGAGTGCGGCCATTTTGGCGTCGCATTGATCCAGTTCAGTGGGCCGCCGGCAATTCGATCATGTTGGTCCCATGAAAATGTCCGATGTTACTTGTCCGTCCTGCGCGGCATCTTATGAACTCGCCGAGTCAATGTCGGCCAAGGGAAATCCGGGCCGTGCGACCTGTAGCGTCTGCGGCGGGGTCTTGGCATCCTGGCCAGAACCGAGATTGAGAGCTTATCGGCTGGTTTTGCCACCGGAACACAAATATCCGAGCGTGCCAGTGCCGCCATCTCCGACCGCCTCATGATCGCCTGAACTCGAAGCGCAGCCCAAGCCGATGCTTCTTTTCGAAAAAAGAGCTGGAGCGCGCCCGAAAATACGGCTGTATCTGACCACCTCGTCATGCTTAGATCGCCTTCAAGCTCGCGAGTGCCTTTGCGAGCTCCCTGCGTGTGCTTGCGTTCGCCTCTGAAGCCATTGACGAAAAGCGGCCCAATTTCGCATCTCGGTCGCCGCTTTGCGGAACTTTAATATTGCCTGCCCGTTTTTTCGCGCGGGATGATTCCGACGATATCGCTGAAAGCCCAAATTACCTTTTGTCTCGACCAGGATCGGGAACCCTCCGCATGATGTTTGTCATTGAAATCTTTGGAAAGCCCGACAGCCGCGGAAACGCGGTTGTGATTGAGCGTCGCACCCATACCGGCTCGAGCGTAACCGAAGCTCTTCGCACGGCTCAGGCCAACCTGCGCACGCCGCCACCGAGTGCCTATAGCTTTTCAATGAAGGCAAACGGAAAGGAGGTTGGATGTTGGCGAAGGGACGACGACCATAACAAAGCCAACGTTCTGGACGACCTGGAATCCGCGAATGCCGGTCCACGGGTGGACGGCGACGAATATTAAGGTTCGCGTGGCGCGGTTGGCCTACAGGGCGCGCGAGGCGCGGTGCATTGAGAACCCCGCCCCGGGGCGCGCCGCCCGGGGTTCGATGCGTCTCCCCTGGGCGATACGGGTCGGCTATCGTTCCATCGTTCTGGCGACGCGAACGCTCATATAGATCATGCGATTGGGGGAGGCGAACCATAGGCGTGCGGCAGATCTGGCGGTTTGAGGCGTCCGGCTGAACGCGCCGCCGCGAAGCACATGTCTGTTGCAATTCCCGCTGGTCCAGGCTGAGCCGTCGGATGGCGCTCCGTTGTAACTGTCATTCCAGCAATCCTCGACCCAGTCATAGACGTTGCCGTGAACCTGATAGAGGCCCCAGGGATTGGCAGCAAATGAGCGAACCGGCAAGGGTCGCGTGCCCGTGCCCGCGGCGGGCTGCACGTCGCCAATGCTCGCAGGTATCAGCTCGCCATCTCCCGGGGCGCAATTTGCCTGCGCGGGCACGAACGAATCCCCCCACCAATATGCCGTTGTCGTCCCGGCGCGCGCGACATATTCGCGCTCGGCTTCGCTGGGAAGACGATAGGGTCTGTTGGTGCTGCGGGAGAGCCAGGCAACATAATCCTTGGCATCATCCCAGAGTATATTGATTGCAGGCTGCCTTCCGCGCCCCCAGCCTTGGTCGGCGGGTCGATAGCTGCACCCCCCTGCCGCAACGCAAGCGTCCCATTCGCCCATTGTCACGGTAAAGCGACCGATGGCGAAGGGTTTGGCAAAGCTGACCTCGTGTTGTGGCGCTTCATCGGCGGCGCTTGCCGCTTCTCCGTCCTCGGCCCCCATCAGGAAGCGACCTGCGGGGACCACGATCATTTCCGGACACCGTTCACATTCCTTGAACTGGTCAAGCGGCCTCAACGCAAGCATCTCATTGCGCGATAACGGTCGCGCAAGACGCAAGTCTTGCAATTCTTCCAGGGTGGCGAGCAAGGGCGATTGCAAGGGTGATTGAAGGGGCGGCTCGTCAGCAACGGTCTGGGCGTTCTGCGCCAGCGCAAATTGGGCGGATGTGGCGATGGCCACCGCCCCGATCGCGAAAACAATCGAGCGGACGGTCTTTCCCATGCAAACCCCAAGGGCCGCGCGCATTGGCGCCGTCGGTTTCGTTCAATGCGAATTGATAGCTCTGTTCCGGACGAAGGCATGTGAACTGCCTCACACCAGCCGGAATCATTAGCCGTCAAATGATGCCAGATCGTTGGGCAGCCGCCCGGGGCTGCGGGGTACGGCCAAACAGGCCTTAGTGTCCGCTCAGCACCAGTGTCTTGATGGGAAGCAGCAGGGCCCGGATGCGCAACAGCATGGCGGGCACCAGTCCAACGGCGTCGACGACATGCAACGCGAAGAGCGAGCTGCCGCGCAACTGGTGGACCGTCCGGATGTGAAAATGCTTGCGGCGGAAGCTGACGAGAAGGTCTGCAATATCGTGCATCTGATCTACAACGCTAAAAACTACGAAGGCATCGCCAAGGACTACGAGTTCTCGCGCCGGACCATGGAGCAGCACTGGGCCGCCGGCTATGACGACGTCGTTCGCGCCATTTCCCATCCGGAAGTCCTGCGGCAGCCCGACAGGTTGGAAGGGGTTCGCACTTTCGACTGGGCCCGTTCCGGGCAGAACTAGTTTGGCTGCACTGACCCCTCACCAGTCCTTGAACGTCGGTTCGTCGCAGCCTCCGCATACCCATGGAAAGGTCCAGTCCGCAGTGCGCTTGGCACTGTCCGGAATATATTTGCTCCAGGCATCGGCCCGCACCGGACTGATTGACCGCCAAACGACGTCAAATCTTCCAAGCGAATTTAATCTGCCGATCATGACCGGCTTGGAGAGGTGGTGATTGGTGTGCATGACTTCCTCAAAGCCGCTCGGGGCCTTTACTCTCTGTCCATACATTGCCTGGCGAACCGCATTGACGTCGGTCGTGCCCGCCTGCGCCACGGCTTGCGTCCACATCCTGAAGCCGACATAAGTGGCTTCCATCGGGCCGGTTGTTATCTCATTCCCGCCTCCCTTGAACTGCGTCCACATCCCGACAAACGCGTCATTCTCGGAAGATTTGACGCTTTGAAAGTAGTTACGGGCCGCCAAATGGCCGGCCAGACGTTCGGGATCCACTCCGACCAGTTCACGCTCACTGACCGAGAAAGCCATGACGGGAATGAAAGTGGCATCTACCTTTTGCGCGGCGAGTTCTCTATAGAAATGCGTGTTGGCGTCGCCATTGATGGTCGATATGACAGCGGTCTTTCTACCCGCTGAACCAAACGCCTTGATCTTCTCGATGATCCCGCTCCAATCGGCATGGCCGAATGGCGTATAGATTGTCACGACATCGTCCGGCGATGTTCCCTCTGTGCTAAGATAGGCCTGCAATATCCGGTTGGTGGTGCGGGGATAGACGTAATCCGTACCGAGTAGAACCCATCTGCGGATCTGACCGCCTTCCTTGCTCATCAGATAGCGGACCGCCGGAATCGCCTGCTGATTGGGAGCGGCGCCCGTATAGAAGATGTTGCGGGAGCTTTCCTCGCCCTCGTACTGAACCGGGTAATAAAGCAGACCATTCAGTTCCTCGAACACCGGCAGGACGGCCTTGCGGGAGGCCGACGTCCAACAGCCGAATACAACGGCGACATTTTCCTTGGTTAGCAGTTCCCGGGATTTCTCGGCGAAGAGGTCCCAGTCGGAATTGGGATTGACCACCACAGGTTCTAGTTTGCGTCCGAGCAGGCCGCCCTTTTTATTCTGGTCCTCGATGAGCATCAGGACCGTGTCCTTGAGTGCTGTTTCGCTAAGCGCCATCGTTCCGGAAAGCGAGTGAAGAATGCCGACCTTGATTGGGTTGTCTTCGGCACCGGCCGCCGAAGCGGCAAAAGTTAGGAACACCAGGACCAACGCCCGTTTGGGGCGGCTAGAAACCAGGAGCGCCGACAGTTTCATTGTGATGCCCCCATCAGCTCATACACGCGGGTTTCGGTCGTCATACCCTTGGCAACGACCGCATCGATCAATCTGAATGCGAAGCGGTGCTGTACTTGCGCGTAAACCTGTTCGCTGACAAGGATTGTGGTCCCATATTGCTTGTTCAGACCTTCGAGACGGGATGCCAAATTCACGGCCGTACCCAGGGCGGTGTATTCCATGCGTTCGGCCGAGCCGAGATTGCCGACCACGGCCTCTGCAACGTGAATGCCGAAGCGCGTGATAAACGGCGGCAAACCTTCGGACTCAAATTGGATATTCAGCTGTTCGTTGGCTTTCTTGCCTGCAAGCACCGCTCGACAGGCACGCTCGACGTGGTCTGGTTGCGGATTGGGTGCGTTCCAGAACACCATCACCGCATCGCCGATGTATTTGTCTACTGTTCCACCCTCGGCAAGGAAAGCCTCCGTCAGTGCGGTGAAATACCGAGAAGCCTGGCGCATCAGGGTGTCGGGATCGGCGGACTCGGCGATGGTGGTGAACCCGCGGACGTCCGTAAAAACGATTGTGATTTCCTGTCTGACGCCGCCCAGTTCGGTGGAAATGGATTTATCGAGAAGGCCCCTGACAATCTCCTTGGGAACAAAGTGCGCGAACGACCAGATGGCATGCTGCGCAAGGTTCACCGTGATGCCAAGCTCGTGAATCTCTTTTACATGCGATGTCAGCGGCAACGGATTGGGAGCGGCCTTGGTCTGGAGCTTGCCGGCCTCAGCGGTTATTTCTTTCAAGGAGCGAGACATCCGGCTGCCGAAGAACCAAGCAGCAGGAACAAAAGCGGCGCCTGAGATCAACGCGAGGATCGTCGCGATGAAATGCGATTTCTGAATTTCGGGTACAAAGTCATCTTGTGCAGCCAGCAATATCATGTGGCCGCTCATTTCGCGCCCGAGCGAGAATTGCTTCAGCCGAAAGAGATAGTTCGTACCGTCCTCATCGCGGACGCTTCCCTCATAGTGGTCGCCGCCGTTCCAGCCCTTCAAGACCGCCGCCGCGATTCCACGGTCAAGTTCCTTGACGGTGGGTAGTCGCGGCTGGGAAGGATGCGTCATAGTGTTGGCGACGAATTGCTTGAGGTCGGGATGGGCGATGAGCACACCGCTAGAGTCGAACATCAAGGCAATTCCGCGCTTTCCGGGCCGCTGCGCGTCGACGAAATCACTGAAGTTGTCGAGCTTGAGATCCGCGGCAACGACGCCGCGCACTGTCCCCCGGAGCGGAGCGCTCACTGTAATCACGGGCGTTGCGATATTGAACGAAACGTAGGGTGATGAAATGAGCAATCGGTCGGCCCGCATTGTGTCGCCATACCATGACCGCTTGCGCGCGTCGTAGCCGTATTTCCACAGGTCGAATTGTTCGAGCTGGTCGCCTTGCTGATCTTCGAAGATTCGCCTCATGGGCAGCGCCCCACTTGGGGTTGGGCGGATCAGGTGAATGTTAAAGGCGGCCTCCGGAGGCGCCCGCAGCACTTCACGCTGCTCGTCGTTCAGTTGGCGCACGTTTCGCACCTGTAGCCAACAGCCATCGTCGTAACCAACGTAGACACTGTCCAATTGTGGCAGTTCATGTAGCGCGACTTTGAAGAGGGAGATTGCGCGATCGACTTCGGTCCGTTCGGCCGAATCCGCGAGGCTGGAGCTGGCCGCCAATACGCGCACCAGCGTGGCTATCTCGGATACCTCGCTCTGAAGCCGACCAAAGGACTTTTCGCTGGCCGCGTCCATGTAGGCCGCCGCCGCCTGCACCGTGGTCAGGTTAAACGTGCGGGATTGGATCAAGATCAGGAGCGTAGCCAAGGCGGCGATAAAGGCCATCACCGCGCAGGTAATTGTCGTTCGGAATCCAAACATCTTCGAGGTCCTGATAAATTAGGTCAGCAGACTTGCGCCTTCCAAATCCCGGTTGGCCTCGGTGGGGTATTCGATTGGATTCAACCTTTGTGCGAAACCTGCCTGAAATCCGTGCCCGCGGCAACTTTCCATTCTTGATTAGCGTGCCAGCGTCCTTTGGCACGGCGCAACCGCGCCTTTGCCCACCCGCGACAACCGTCCTCACAGCTCCCGCGCATTACTAAACGCGAACGACGACACCCGTCTGGTGTTCTCGTCCAGGATCAGGGTGCGGGTGATCGGCGGCTCGGCGCGCTGGCTGCAATTCTCGCGCTCGCAAAGCCTGCAGTTGACGCCGATCGGCGTGCCCTCGGCTTTTTCCAGATCCATGCCCGCAGCGTAGACCAGCTTTGCGGCGTGGCGGATTTCGCAGCCGAGCCCGATGGCGAAACGCGGCTGCGGTTGCGGATGCGGCGCCACCGGCCGGCGCACCATCTGCGCGATCGAGAAATAACGGCTTCCATCGGGCAGCTCGATCACCTGCTTGAGCAGGCGGTCCGGCGTATCGAAGGTCGAATGCACGTTCCACAACGGGCAGGTGCCGCCGAATTTCGAGAACGGAAACGTGCCGGAGGAAAATCGCTTGGAGACGTTGCCGGCATTGTCGACGCGCAGCAGGAAAAACGGCACGCCGCGCACGTTGGGCCGCTGCAAGGTGGTGAGGCGGTGACAGACCTGTTCGAAGCCGGCATTGAAACGCTGCGCCAGCACGTGGACGTCGTAGCCGAGCTGCTCGGCGGCGCCATGGAAGGCCTGGTAGGGCATCATGACGCTTGCCGCGAAATAATTCGCAAGCGTGATCCGGTAGAGCGTGCGCGTGGTGTCGTCGAGCGGGCCGGCGCGGCCAACGATGGTCTCGAAGATCGCGCCGCATTCGGCGAGCCCGATCTGGAACCCGATCTGGAAGCTGCGGCCCGGCCCATCGATCAATTCCGACAGCAAGAGTTGCCGGCGATGCCGGTCGAACCGCCGCAGCGTCTCGCGCATCACGTCGACCGGCATGATGCGGGTGGCAACCGAATGCTGTTCGCGCAGCCGCGTCGCAAGCGCGGCAAACAGCCCCTCGGCCGGCACGTTCAACTCGTCGCGCAGGTTTTCCGCCGCCTGTTCGAGCTCGGGGAAATAGTTGCGGTTGGCCTCGATCAGCTCGCGGACGCGTTCGACCGGATTGGCCTCGAATCGGCTTCCCTCGTCACGATCGGCCATTTGGGCCGCGACCAGGGTTTCGCCGCGGCGGGCCTCGGTATAGGCGGCGTACAGCCGCTGCAGCGCGTGGGTGACGCCGGGGCAGAGTTCGGCGAGATCGCGCAGCTCCTGTTTCGGCAGGTCGATCTGGCGGAACAGCGGGTCGGAAAAAATCTCGTTCAGCTCGGCGAAGAAACGATCCTCATCCGCAGTCGCAAGATCGCGCAAATCGAGGTCATAGGCCTCCGCCAGCCGCAGCAGGATCTGCGCCGTCACCGGGCGCTGGTTGCGCTCTATCAGGTTGATATAGCTGGGGGAAATGCTGAGGCCCTCGGCAATCTGGGTCTGCGACAGGCCCAATTGCTGGCGGATGCGCCGGAAACGCGGACCGACAAAAAGTTTCTTTCCGGAATCGGCGGCCATGGGCGCCTCGTTGACCATTCTGGCGTCATTCCGGACGGCGCGGAGCGGCGATCCGGAATCTCGGGATTCTCCGATGTGCAATTGCACATCGTAGTTCTTGCCTCGCACGCCCCGGAATGACGCGTCGTTTTGTGACAAGTTTTACAAAATGACATCTATGACAGGTTTATATGTTACATGACATCACCATTCAATAGCAAGCAGTATATACGAATTAGGAAGTTTAGCGTTTAGCTCTTGCCACGCATCTCGCAATGCACTGTCACGAATGTCGATTGGAGAAAACGATGGCGAAGACCTTTGAACAGCTGGTTCCCGCGCCCGCAGGGCGTTTCGATGGCATCAGCCGACCCTACGGCCCGGCCGAGGTGGAGAAGCTGCGCGGCTCCGTGCCGATCGCTTACACGCTGGCCGAGAAGGGCGCCAATCGGCTTTGGAACGCGCTCAAGACCGAGCCCTACGTGAATTCGCTCGGCGCCGTCACCGGCAACCAGGCGATGCAGCAGGCGCGCGCCGGGCTGCCCGCGATCTATCTGTCGGGCTGGCAGGTTGCGGCCGACGCCAACACCGCGGGCGCGATGTATCCCGACCAGAGCCTCTATCCGGCCAACGCGGGACCTGAACTGTGCCGCCGCATCAACCGCACTTTCCAGCGTGCCGACCAGATCGAGCACTCCGAAGGCGGTGCCAAGATCGACTGGTTCGTGCCGATCGTGGCGGATGCCGAAGCTGGCTTCGGTGGCCCGCTGAACTCGTTCGAAATCATGAAGGCCTACATCGAGGCGGGCGCGGCCGGCGTTCACTTTGAGGACCAACTCGCCTCTGAGAAGAAGTGCGGCCATATGGGCGGCAAGGTCTTGATCCCCACCGCGGCGCATGAGCGCAATCTGGTCGCGGCGCGTCTGGCCGCCGACGTCTGCGGCACGCCCACCTTCGTGCTGGCGCGCACCGACGCCGAGAGTGCAAAACTGATCACCGCCGACGTCGACGAGCGCGACCGCGAGTTCATCACCGGCGAGCGCACGGCTGAAGGTTTCTTCCGTCTCAAGCCCGGCACCGGTCTTGCTCACTGCATCAAGCGCGGCATCGCGTTCGCAAAATATGCCGATTTGCTGTGGTGGGAAACGTCGACCCCGAATCTCGGGGAGGCAAAAGAGTTCGCCGAGGCCGTGCACAAGGTCTATCCCGGCAAGATGCTGGCCTATAACTGCTCGCCCTCGTTCAACTGGGAAGCCAACATCGACAAGGCGACGATCGCAAAATTCCAGCGTGAAATCGCCGCAATGGGGTATAAGTTCCAGTTCGTGACCTTGGCGGGCTTCCACTCGCTCAACCACGGCATGTTCGAGCTGGCGCGCGGCTACAAGGCCGAGGGCATGGCGGCCTATTCCCGCCTGCAGCAGGCCGAGTTCGCCTCGGAGAAGTTCGGTTACTCGGCGACGCGCCACCAGCGCGAAGTCGGCACCGGCTACTTCGATCTGGTGTCGACCACCATCACCGGCGGCACCTCGTCGACCACCGCGCTCCACGATTCGACCGAGGCCGCGCAGTTCAAGGCGCACGGTTCGGAAATCAAGGTTCAGGCGGCCGAGTAAAGCCAGCCGGGCAACAGGAGACTAGGATGACCAAAGGCAGCAATTTCTGGGTGATTGGCGGCGAGTTCGGCTCGATGAACTTCCACAAGCTCGTGGAAGGCTCGGCCCAGGTGCAGGGTCCGTTCAAGACCCGCCAGGAGGCCGAGGATGCCTGGCGCGCCGTCTCGGAAGAGAACCGCCACAAGGCCGGCGTGCGCTTTTCCATCGTGGAAGAGCCCTCCCGCGTCTCGGCCTGAAGTTTCCGCATCTGACCAACGAACGTCCAAGGACCAGCGGCCCCATCCGGTTTTTCCGGATGGGGCCGTTCGGTTTCGAGACCATCGCGTTTTCAAGCGAATGCCTGCCCGCATGTGGATAGCGGCGTGCGAACCGGTTCGCGTCACGAAAACGCGTCAAAACCAAAATGCATCGGACAAGTCATTGGGAACAAATGGCATTTGCGGAAAAACTGGTTACTGATAGGTTAAACGGGGCGCAACCCCGTTTGGACAAGACCAAAGGAAAACATGTCAGACGCGCAGAATACCGGTAATGCCGCGGGCGATCCGCGACCGACGCGGCTGCGCGACGCGCTGCGCCAGGCGCGGATCGAGGCCGCCGACCGTACCGGCGTTGTCGTCGAGCTGCGCGATGCCGAACTGGCGCGGCTGGAGATCCTGAACGAGGCGCTCGATCCGTTGTTTGCGCAGGTCCCGGAAAATATCGACCTGTTCGATCGCGGCATCAGCCAGGGCGAGACGCCGCGGTTGTGGATCGACGTGGTCGCGCATGTGCTGATGGGGCGCGACAAGCGCATCTATCGCTTCGTGCAGGATACGCGTTTCGGCCGCACCGTTTTTGCCGAATCCCACGATGTCCCCGCGATCGTCGATGCCGTCACCGATTATGTCGCGCGCCGGATCATCGAGCGCGAGCACGCCATGGTCGCAACGCCCGTCGTCGATCGGGCTCCGGTCGAGAAGCGGCGCCGCGGTTTCTGGATGTTCGCCCTCGGCTTTGTCGTCGGTGCCATTGCGCTGTTTGCGCTGGCGCTGTTTGCGAGTTTAAGGAATTTCTAGACGTCGTTCCGGGGCGCGCCAACGGGTCACGCGAATGCGCGCCCGGTGACAGGCTCCGCGCGAACTACGATGGGCAATTGCACATCGAAGAATCTCGAGATTCCCCGATGTGCAATTGCACATCTGAGGTCTGGTGCTGGCGCACCATCCCGGAATGACTATAATAATTTGGTGCGCTTTAATTGCTGGATCCGCAATTCGCCATCGATGCCCCGCACGGTCTGCTCGCACCGCCAGGCGTTGCCGTCGCGCTCGATGGTGAGCAGATTATAGGCGGCGGCCGGATGGCGGCCGCGCGCGAGCGCGGAAGCCGCGGGCACCCCGATCCCCGGTATTTGACCATTCGGTCCGTCGAACCACATCGTCGAATGAATGTGATCGTGCCCGTGCAGGATCAGCTCGACGCCATACCGCTTGAGCAATGCGAGCAGCACGTGAGAGTCGGTGAGCCGCTTGGGGCGCGAATCCGACCGCAGCGGATGATGTACCAGCAGCACACGAAAGGCCTGCTCGGCGGACAGTTCGATCAGGATAGGTTCGAGCGCATCAAGCTGGGCGCGCCCGAGCCTTCCCGTCGCCATGAACGGCGCTGTCGGCACGGCCGAGGTGAGACCGATCAGCGCCAAGGGCCCGCGACGACGCAGAAACGGAAAGGTGCCGCTGCCGTTGGAGGCGCCGTCGCCGCGCAGATAATCGCAAAACACCTCGGCAAACCGATGTTGGGTAGCGCGAACATAGGCGTCATGATTGCCGGGAATGGCCGTCACCCGATCCGGCGGGCCGACGCCTTTCAGCCAGGTCAGCGCCGGTGCAAACTCCGCCTCGATCGCGAGGTTTACGACATCGCCGGTCATCGCCACGTGATCGGGTCCTTGTGCCTGCATGTCCGACACCAGCGCGTCGAGCACCTCGCGCCGATAATATTTGCGGCGGTTGCGGGTCCAGTTGAGATAGCCGAGGACGCGCTTGCCGGCGAGTTCGCCAAGCCGCGGTGGGGGCAGCGGCGGCAGATGCGGGTCCGAGAAATGGGCGAGGGTGAACGCGGCCATCACATGCGCCCTGTCGGTGTCCGTCTGAAGTGCGCGATCATCCCGTGGTTTCCCCAAAAATCCTGCCAAGAATCCTGCCAAGAATCCTGCCAAGGATCCTGGCATGTATTGGCAAGCGGACCGCGATCGCGCAAGGATCAAAAGTGATATCGATTATCCGGTAGTTCGATGGCGGCCAATACGACACACTTGCGAA
>Ga0210406_10002735_pt1 | contig 19870 bp, 21 predicted proteins | sample IncBWC30MmetaG_FD_155454 | JGI IMG/M metagenome (GOLD analysis project Ga0210406, IMG submission 155454) | Forest soil microbial communities from Barre Woods Harvard Forest LTER site, Petersham, Massachusetts, United States - Inc-BW-C-30-M | ecosystem: Environmental > Terrestrial > Soil >... | reverse complement strand
ACCTGTGTGGCTCTCTAGCGCGCTGGTCGCGGCATCTGCGCCAGCCACAGGATGCCACAAATGGTTTTCGCATCGCGAATGCGCCCATTGAGCGCCATCCGCTTCGCCTCCGATAACGCAAAAAATTTCGTTGCGATCCTCTCGTCCGCCTCGGGCTGGGCCCTGCCGGCTTGGAGGCCGCGAGCCAGGTAGATGGTCATGGTTTCGTCGAGAAAACCGGGGCTTACGTAAAAATGCAGAATTCTTTTCCAGTGCTGAGCGCTGTAGCCAGTCTCCTCAAGTAACTCGCGCTTGGCGGCGGTAAGCGCCGTTTCGCCATCATCGATGCGTCCGGCGGGCAGCTCCCACATCATCGACTGCGCGGCGTGGCGATACTGGCGCTCGAGCAGGATGCGCGGTTCTGTTTTGCGGCTCGCTTTCGCCAAATCATCAACCGCTAGCACAACGATGGATCCGGAATGCCGGATGACATCGCGGCGCGCTCGCACACCTCCAGGCTCTTCCACCTCATCGGTCGTGACGCTGAACACCGGACCCTGGTAACTAATGCGGGAAGATAGAACGCGGGCTTGCGTTGACTTCGTTCCGGCTGACTTCGTTTCTGCCAGTTTCGCCATCACAACAATATAAGGTATGCTGCGCCGTTGAGCCGAAAACCGATTACCGAACGGGCAATCACAATAATAATGACGAGGAAGCCCACTGTTGCCATCGTCGGAGCCGGGAGCCTGGCGAGTTTTCTGGCCACGGCGCTGAACGACGCCGGTTTCACTATTACCGAGATTATCGCGCGCGATTCGCCCCGCTCGCGAAGGCACGCGCGCGCGCTCGCCGCGAAGGTGGGCGCACAGACAGTTACCGCACACTCCGCCACACTGGAAGCCACGTTGCTGTGGTTCTGCGTTCCCGACCGTGAGATCCGCGGAGCGGCGTCAGCGCTGGCTGGTAATGTGGCCCCTCGCGCGGCTGCCGACAAGAAGGGCAGACTTCATAACACACTTCATAACAAAGTGCGTAGTAGAGTTCGTTTTGCCTTCCACTCCAGCGGAGCGCTACTCAGCCGCGAACTCGAACCTCTGCGTAAGGCAGGCATCGCGGTCGCCTCGGTCCACCCGCTGATGACGTTCGTCTCGGGAACGCGTCCTTCTTTAACGGGTGTGCCTTTTGCTATGGAAGGCGATCCCGCGGCGACGCAAGTTGCACGGAAGATCGTCCGCAAGCTGGGAGGCGAGAGTTTTTCATTGCCTCCGGCGCGCAAAGCGGCGTACCACGCGTGGGCCACTCTGACTTCGCCATTGCTGCTGGCGTTTCTGGTGACGCTCGAAGAATCGGCTCGTGCAGCCGGCTTCACGCGTAAGGACGCTCGCCGCAAAAGCCTCCCCATCATCAGACAAACTCTGGCAAACTACTCGCGCCTCGGTCCGGCGCCGTCTTTTAGCGGGCCGTTGGTTCGCGGAGACGCGGACACGGTGGCGAGCCATCTGGCCGTACTGAAGATGCATCCCGGAGCGCGCGAGGTCTATGTTGCGCTAGCACGAGCCGCGTTGCGCGGTTTGCCGGTAAAGAATCGGAATAGACTGCGACGGTTGCTGGACTGAGTTGCTCACGTAGGGACACCCGCCCTCGGCTGTCCAGACGAGCGAAGCTCCTCAGCCCAACTAATGCTGATTCCGGCGACTGGTGAACAAATGTCCCAGCTTCTCCTGCTTCGTCTTCAAATACTCTTCCGTATGTTCCGTGGCTGCGACTTCGCAGGGCACGCGCTCCGTCACGCGAATCCCGGCGCGTTCGAGCGCGGCAACTTTGTCAGGATTGTTCGAAAGCAGGCGCACTCGTCGAATATCCAGTGCCTTCAGGATCTCAACTGGCATGAGGAACTCCCGCTGGTCAGCCTTAAAACCAAGGCGCTCGTTCGCTTCCACCGTGTCAAACCCGCTGTCCTGAAGCGCGTAAGCCTGCAGTTTCGCCATCAGGCCGATGCCGCGTCCTTCCTGCTGCTCATAGATAAGGACGCCCGCCCCCTCATGAGCGATCATCGAGAGCGCCATTTCAAGTTGCTGGCGGCAATCGCAGCGCAGCGAGCCAAATACGTCGCCGGTCAGACACTGAGAGTGAATGCGCACTAGCGGCGACCCGGAGTGTACTTCGCCCATCACCAGCGCCACCGCCTCTTCGGTCTTGGCGCCGTTGGCGGATGCAGACGCCCTCGTCGCAAACCCGTGAATCAGGAAATGTCCCCAGCGCGTAGGGAAGTCCGCGGACGCCACTTGTTTTACCTTTAAAGAACTCACAACGAAATTATAGCCCTCGATCTCTGGCGCTTACGCTTTTGAGTCCCCAATGGTTTGAGCGCCCGAGATTTGGATGATTTAAACCCGTTAAGTGATTCAACCGGGCGCGGCGGACCCGCTTACAGAAAATGACGTGTATAGGTGAAATCGAGCGACGGCTGGTAAAATCAAAAAAAGTAAATTCCCACCGTATGGGGCTATAGCTCAGCTGGGAGAGCGCATCGTTCGCAACGATGAGGTCGTCGGTTCGATCCCGACTAGCTCCACCAATTCTCACACACTTGCGGGTCCACCTAATCGGACACTGTACCAGTCTGCGCAAAAAAATCAGGCCTGCCGGGGGTGTGCCTAAACCAACCCGCGTCCTGAATATCCTTCATCTAGTCGGAGGTCCCGCTGCTGTAGCGCTAATTGAACACAATTCTGAAGATAACTCCCCCGGATGGCCCTTCATTGCGATTCTGGGAGAGCGTGGACAAAGGCGACCCCTAGACTAGGTAGAGGTTCCTTATACCAAAGTACAATAGTGTTCCCTCCCGTCGCGATGGTAGTTTCTCTTGTATGGGTGCCGAGAGGACTAGATATACGAAAGATCACCCTGTATTACGAAAGGCAAGCCTCAAGAGTATGTCCACGCGCACGGCCTCACGATCTCGCCTGCTCACGTTCTGACCTTCCATTGGGAGATAAATGGAGCGCGAGGCCTTAAGAAGCCGAGAGCGCACAAGGTCGAAACTTCCGCCCCTTTGTCATTGAGGAAGACGTTGCTAGCTTAGTGCTACTTGGTTCTCCTCTTTTCTGGCTGTTTTTCCGGCTGTCCGCCAGGCCATCTGCCTCAATGATCTTAAGTTTGCACGCTTTGGAGCACGGATATGTATCGGGGGCACTTCCGACGGATGATTGGCCATCTCAAACGGGCCATGCGAAAGAAACAACGGTTAACCGTTGAAGAGTTTAGTCAACGACTCCAGCTTTCAGAAGCAATCGTTGACTACGGGCGAATGATACAGGCGTTCTACCATCGTTCCGCGCCGGAAGTGATCGTCGAGATCCCAGAAATGGCATGCCGCTTCAGAGAGACGCCGCGGACCATTAAAGACGCGCTCCGGCTGTTAAGGGACATGGGTCGTGCTGAGCCAGCCGATCTGGACGGATGTTGGAAATTGCAATTGGCACCTACTCTTCCCAGCGGTCGCGAGGGACTTTCACTTGGCGACGCGTCACTCCCACACTTAGGCAAGAAAACAAATGAGATCTACTGTGGACAAAAAGACCTCCAGCAACATTGAGAAACCTAAACGGCCTTACGTAAGACCACAGCTTTCACGGCTCTCGCTTGCCGAGGCAAAGATGAAATTGCAAGGGGAAGTGATTCCGGGAGACGCCGTTGGACAAGAAATGCTAAGGCGGATCGAACAATCGTCAGAGACTGAAGATGACATTGGGAGAGCGCATCGTTCGCAACGATGAGGTCGTCGGTTCGATCCCGACTAGCTCCACCATTCTTCTCAGTTACTTGCCCGTCTTTTTCCGCCATAAGGCATCGTCGAAAAACTCAGTTTAGGAACGTTTTGGAACGTGAATTGGAACGTAGATCGGTGTTCCCTCGTTCGTCACGCGCCGAAAAGTCGAGATCCATTTCAGCGGTCTGCAGTGCCGCTGGTGATGGCGTCCCGCTCGCGAACACCGAGAGCTGATCCAACGCGCGCCGCTGCGCCGTCGGTACGATCTGAGCGTAGATATCCATCGTGGTCGAAATGCGGGAATGCCGCATCTGGCCTTGCACCGATTTCGGGTCGGCTCCCGCCTGCACCAACCAGGTTGCATGTGAGGTTCTGAGACACTGCCAGTTGACGAACGGTAAGCCGAGTTTTCGGGCCGCCGGCTGAAGGTGTCGCTTGAGAATGTTCTGATCGTTCATCGGACGGCCGTCTTGCACGCTCTGAAAAACCAGATCGTCCGGTCCTCCCGATTTGACCAGTTTGTGTTTTCGGATTGCGCGCCCCGCGCGAACTTCTACGGTGAGAGTTGTCAGGCGAAGCAGGCGGTGAATTACTTCCGGATCCACGCCGATCGTTGTTGCACTCGCGTCAGTCTTTGGGACTGACCAGTCGCCGCGGCAGTAGCGTTCTTCGATCGTGATTGAGTCAGCGTGAATGCATCGCCACTTAAGGCCGATCAGTTCACTAACTCTGAGGCCGGTCCACACAGCGACGAAGATCATTGTCGCGTATGGCTCCGATACTAGTTGCACCAGCTTGTTGAACTGCTCGGGCGTAATGGTTGGCTTCGGCCGCTTCGGTCGCCGGTTCTTGGGCAGCCTCAATCCTTCCATCGGGTTCTTGTTGAGGTACTCCATGTCGTCGACTGCGCAACGAAGAATCGAAGACAGGGTGTCCCTGATTTTGGAAATGGTGGGGTACGACACTTCGGCCGCCTTGCGTGAAAAATAGTCCTGGAGCGCCGACCGATTGAGATCCCGCAGACGCCTTTCACCGAGATCCGGCTGCAGGTACGCTGAGATCATCCAGCCATAGCAGTCCCGCGTGCTGCTGGCCAGATGCGTCGACCCGCCGGGCGCCACTTCTTCCGGCAGGTATTTCGGTATGTATTTGTCGTTCATGAAATTACTCAACTTCATCGCCGAGCCGGTCAGCCCCAGCCCCTGATTCATGGGGCGAAGCGTCTCGTCGGCGACTTTTTGCACTTCGCGGACCTTCATATCCGCGTCTGCTAGTTTGACCCGTTTACGTTTACGGCTGCCCGTGTCGCAGGTTTCATAGATGAGCAGCCACCAGAATTCCCCTTCCCTGAACGGTTTCGGTTTTTGAAATCGCCGTCTCGCCATCGCTTCAGACTCCCGATGGCTTGTCGGTAGAGTTGCCTCGCGTCGAAGCATACTCTTACCGGTCACATTTGTCGGCGACGAAATTTGAGCAGGACGTGTCATTGCCAGTAACTCGCGGGTTAACCCCTCATGCGGCCGAGCTCGCGCGTTTTTTCAACGCCGGCGCGATCGACTCGTATGCGCGAGGGAACCTTTCAGCCAACTTCTGCAGCTCATAATCGTCCGGGTACACCGAAAATTTCGCGCCGCCGTAGCCGGCCTCGCGCACCAGCCGTTGTAATTCCTCCGAAGCGCGCAGCTTTTCGTTTATCCGGCCATCAGGCGGGTGTGTGAGCAACAAGATGTCCCCCATCACGCGCAGCACATACGTCGGGCGCACCCACTGCGAGAACTCAGAAGGCTCGAGGGATAATTGAAAGCGCCATTTGATTCCGGTCCAGGCATCGATAGCTTTAGCCGTTTGCGGATCACATTTCGCATGCAGCCCGGCGAAGCCGTGTTGTCTTTGGGGCTGATCTTGATCTGGTTTTTGTTTTAGGTTTTCTTTCCTTATTGCAGTTGTTGGAATCACCCTCTTATTACCCCCTTTTAACCCCCTTTGTTCGTCGACCTGGTGCACCACGTGCGCTGGAGCTGGTGCACTATGTGCGGGAGGCTGGTGCACCACATGCACCAGTTGAACGAATCTGAACTGGCCGTAGTTGCCGCGGCCTCGCCCTGGGAGGTAGTCAATGAAAGCGCTTAGACTGGCGAGCATGCGACGCAGATTGCGCCGATCCATCAGGATGTCATCGCAAAGCGTAGCCAGGTCGATGTTCGCTGTGCCGTAGCGAACGTTGTGATATTCAGCGATCGCCGCCAGCAAGTGCTTCTGCCGCGGGGTCACCTGATCTCGGGTTAGTGCCAATACGTGTTCGCGTGCCTCTTCACTCATCTAGACCGCGAGAATAGGGGAATTTCGCTGGGCTCGACCAGATGGTTAAATAACTTCGGGGAAAAAACCATGGTTAAAAGTCACGGGCGAATTCTAACCAGGGGGGTGGTTAAAAATGGCGGAATTTTAACCAGATGTTGAAGGCGAGTCAGGCCGAGTTACAATTCGAGCGCGCGTGCGCCCGCTGAAACGAAACGGGCGCGCGCTGACCAGCGTCACCTTCTGAGGAGGCAACGACGTGGCTGGCAATCAAAGTACACCGCTATTCTCCCGTCTCGCAAATCTGCTCACCAATCGTGGACGGCCCTGCGCTCTCGACTCGCCCGCGTTCTCAATATCGGTCGGCCTTCTGTACACCGCCGTCGAAAGGGATTATGTAGTCAACGGGCAAAAGTCTATCCGCGATCTGCGCATGCGTTGGCACAAGCATTTGGAGAAAGTGTTCGCCTCGATCCCTGCGGACGTCCTCACCACTCAGCAAGTCAACTCCTACGTCGCGCAGCGCCTGGCAGAGAACCCGCGGCCCGCGAACGCAACAATAAACCGAGAGTTGGCTCTCCTGAAGCGTTGTTACAAATTGGCAGTCAAAGAAGGCATCCTGAAGCTCGCGAACATCCCGTATGTGGCCATGCTTCGCGAACGTAACACCCGCCGCGGTTTCTTGAAGGACGAACAGTACGCAGATTTGGCCCGCGAAACCGGGAAAATTGGCCTGTGGATGCGAACCCTATTCGAGATGGCTTTCAATTACGGATGGAGGAAGAGCGAGTTACTCGGACTGAGAGTCAGACAGCTCGATATGATCGAGCGCACTATACGGCTCGATCCGGGAACCACAAAGAACGACGACGCTCGCACCGTAGGAATGACTCTCTCGGTGTACGAGCTGCTCAAGGTCCTGGCGGCCGGCAAGTCGCCGGAGGATAAGCTCTTCACGAAGGGACGCCGAAACCGTTTCGGGAATGACGGCCCCAACGTGATCGGGAGCTTTAGGAAGGGATGGGCGAGAGCAACGAAGGCCGCTGGAGTTGAAGGATTGCTCTTCCATGATCTCCGCAGAACAGCCGTGCGCAACATGCTGAGATGCGGCATTCGGGAGAAGGTCGCGATGGAAATCGCGGGAATGAGGACGCGATCGATTTTCGACCGCTACGCGATCGTTTCCGGCGAGGATCTCCACAAGGCCGTTGCCCTCATGGATCTAGCCGGGTTCAGCCGCGGCTATCACGCTCTCCCTTCGGACGCGCCCATTATGAAAGTGCAGAGGCAGCCGTCCGATCAGCAGCAAGCGCTTTTGCCTTTTGAAGATGTAGCGCCCCGGAAGCCGGCCGCGTCCGATCGCCCGTCGGATCAGAGGAGGGAACGTGCCAGGTCCTAGACGCCAATGTGTATACCAGGGCGAAGGTTGCCTCGGCGAGTTCGAGTTGAGTTCCGGACACGGCGGGTCGAATCGGCTGCACTGCAACAACTGTCAGAAACTCGCGGCTAGAAGACGCGGCGCCCACTATGCCTCCTCGCACCGGACTGCGGAGCTGCTCAGAGGGAAGAATCGGCGCCGCAGACTCGCGAAAGCTGCTGGTCGCAGATATCGCGAAATGACAAGCATGCAGCCATGTCTATATCGGGATCCTGCAGGGAACCCTGGCAAAGATTGCCGCGGTGAGTTCAAACCGAAGAGCGGGATTCAGAGGTTCTGCGACAACTGCCGGAGGCTTGCGCGCAACGACAGGCAACGCGTTGCCGCAATGGCGGCCTATTATGCCGATAAAAAGCTGCGCTCGGGCCCCGGCCGAGCGCGCCATGAAAAACGTCTTCAACGGGGCAGGAAGAGTGCAGCCAGGTACCACCAAAGACTTCGCGAGTTGGCAGCTGAGGCCCTACGTCTCCGCGCGCAGCAACCGGCGAGGAAAGGGAAGGGCCGAACTCGTAAGGACGACATAGCAGATAGAGTGGTCCAGCTGAAGAGGACCGGTTTGTCCTGGAGTCAATTGACGATCAAGCTGAATGAGGAAGCTCGCCGCGCTGGATCGCAGGAAAGAAACGAAGAGGCCTATCGATCACTATACCGATCGCGGAAACCGACGGTGAAGGGTGAACTGGCAGCATGAAATTTACAATTACAGGACGTTGCGAGAAAGGCCACACCGTGGAGATCGATAAGGATCTCCCGGATCTGCCGGGCCGCGAGTGGGCGGATGAGCTCGCTAGATTGTTTGGAACAAAATGCTCCGTCTGCGACGCTCCGATTAAGTACACGGTGCAGCAGCCGGACAACTAAGGTATCGCGACGGGCATGTTTAGCGTCGAAAAAGCGCTTCAAATCTTCACATTTTGGCAGAGACGCGCGCCCGCGTACCCCAGTTCGTATGGATGTCTCCAAGGTTCGGACAGCCTCTCTGCGTCGCTCTCAGCGGCTCAGGCATGGCCCCATGGCGTCAATAGGCATAGGGGTGAAGTTCAAAAAGCGATTCGGGACCGCCGGGAGGGGGTATGGGGTCGGATCTCTAGACTCGGCGGCCAAAAAACCGCTCGCCGGGCGCGCGCGCGCCGCCGCGATATAGAGGGTGGGGGGGGTCGCGACGGGCTCGGAAAAGAGGGAGATGAAAAATGCCTAACTTTTTGTATGTCGAAGACACCGAAGGGAACCCGATTCTCTGTAACCTCGACCAAATCATAATGGTCAGCGAGATCCGCGCGGGTCACTGCCTGATCACCTTTGCCCACAATATTCTCTTTCATGTTGCTGGTGATGTCGCTGACACGCTCGTAACTAGTCTGATGTCTGAAGCGCGGTTGAGCGATGGCACGACGGTGGCTGAGATGGCGGAGAGGCAGAAGCAGGCCGGCAATTCAACTCCGTCCAAAGTGATCCCATTCGACGGGTCTGAACCTCAATCGTAGGCCGCTCACGGCGATCGGCGCGTTACGCGGAAAGAGTTCGAAGAGTGAAGGGTCGCCCGGTTCTGTTGGACCATCTTACTCATCTTGTCCATCGTCTTAACGAGAGTGCCGGAATCGAGTAGACCTTTGATGTGATTGTGGAAGTTGTACACGTCTCCACCGGCACGGCCGGAAGACTCGAGATGCGCCCCGATCATTTCGCCGAGTTTGGCCATCGCTGCATCGTCGAATCCGCCCTGCCGTGCATTGGAAGCGGCAGAAATAGCGGCGGGGTCGCTCGAGTGTGCGGAGGCTATCCGCAACGTGCTGGGTAATAGCAGCGCGTTTGCGAGTCTGGCCATCACGTCGGGATTTGTGAGCGGGATGACGGCCTCAGTGCCCTTTTCGCCAATTATTGCTCGCGTCGGTCCTGTGATCAGCCCACCCTCGGCCAGGTGAGTGACGCTGACCGTTTGATTAGAGCCGCCTCCGGAGGAGCTGGTCTGGCCTGGGCTGAGGCCTGCGGCATTGTGGCTACCGGATCCGCCACCGCCGCCTGAACCGCTTATTGCTCCCTCTACTGCCGCGCTGGCGCCGGCGAGGGCAAACCATAAGGCAGCCCCTTCGAAGGCCGCAGGCGCCAAGGGCGCTGTAAATGGATCCCCGAGGTCACTGAATCCCTGTGCTAAAGATGCAGCCCCTTTCGCCGCGGCCCACTGGGCCAGAGCTTGGAGCATTTGCTCCGTCATGTGTTTGGCAGCTTGTCCGATCGACTCCGAACCGGACGCCATCGCAGAGACGAAGCTGTTAAAGGCTTCATCGGTCTTCAAGATGATCTTCTGCAGGCCTTGGTGGGTGTGGTCGGCATCCTTGACCACGGGAATCAATTTTTTCAGTTCCGCTTCTTCACGCTGAAGCGCCAGAGTGTTCTGCCCACTCGCCCTCGCTTCGGCCAGCTCGGCTTGGACGTGGGCCAGCTCGCCTCGGTGCAGATCGTCGAGTGTGACTAGGTTGTGTTTGTAGGCCAGCGTCAAAATGTCGACGGCTTTTTTTGCCTCGCCAGTGCTCTTTGCGAGCGATGATTCAAGAGTGACGCCGAGCTTTTTCGCGGCGGCGTCGACCTGATCTAATTCCTGAATCACTGGGCCAAGACCGGCGCCGAGGCCCCTACTTGTTCCCGGAGCGAAGGCGGCTGCGATGATCTGATTGAACTCTTCCTTAAATTTCGTGGCGTCGTTGAGCAGCTTCGTCTCGTGCCCTTTTTCCAGGGCTTCTATCTCCGCGTTGCCTCTTACCTGCTCCGTTCTCAGCCTCAACCCGTGGCTTTTGCCGAGTTCTTCGATCTGCACCTGCGTGGCTTTTACGGCCTCAACGCCGGCGGCGCCCATCGTCTTCTGCACGCTCAGACGGTTTTCGAGATTCGCTTTCGTGATCTGATAAAGCTGATTTTCGGCCTGCTGCGTAGCTGCGATTGTTTTCTGTGCGGTCGAAAGATCGAGCTGGTACTGGGCTTCCGCGAAATGAAGGTCGAGTAACAATCTCGTTCCCGCCGTGCTGCTATCCAAACCGATCAGTGCGACGGCTTGCGCTTTCTGTAAGTTCAGCACTGCGCTGCCCACGGTTCGCGCGCCGTTGATCTGCGCCTGGCCGAAGGCCTCTTGCTTCGCGAGAGTCGCTTTGCGCGCGACGTCCTCCTCATCGCGGAGGGTCAAACTGAGCACCTGCATTTCAATTCGGAGCTCCTCCATCCCTTTCATCAGCAGCGCGTTTTTGTTTTTCAAATCCTCGATCGCCTGAGAATTGTCCTTCACCGCGTCGGTGTAGATGTGGCCGGCCCTGGTCAGAGTGGCTACGTTTTTCTCCTCCGCCGCCGCGCTCTCGGCCTGCTCTTTGGCGAGCTGCGCCATTTTCAGCTTGTTCGCCTCGATCTCTTTCGTGTTATCAGCCAGACTTTTGGTGTGAGCTTCGATGGCCTTCTGGGTTTTCTGTGAAGCGGTCAGCCCGTAGTCTTCGAGGGCTTCTTTGGCTTTGGTGATGGCCTGTGCAGTTTTGAGAAATTCCTGATTGAGGGCGATCTCCGCAGCCGCTGCGGCCTTTGCAGCTTCGGTGTAGATGAATGTGTTCGCGATGAAATTAGAAAGTTTTTCCGCGCCCTGGATCAGGGCTTCGATTAGAAAGAACACGGCAGTCGCCGAGAATGCGGCACTGAGCGCCTTGCCGACGCCCGGCATCTCGGCGAGAAAGCTGCGCACATGGCGCGGCAGGTGAATGCCGAAAGCCTCGCCCAGCAAGGCCGCTTCGCCGCGCGCTTCGTATACCGATCCCCTGGCCTTGTCCATGGCGGTCGAGATTTCCCCGCCGGCGTAGGCCGCGTTCGAAGCCGTGGCATCAAGCTCAAAGCTAACTCCCTCGAGCGCATCCCCGACCTTACCGACGCTGGCCGCGGCTGCGGACATCGAAGCGTTTGCTTGTTCGGGAATTCTCGCGAAGGCTTGGTCGAGCTGGGTCGTGTCACCCAAGAAGGTCAGTACGGCATCGCCCACGGACAGTGGCATTTGGTCTCTCTTTCAAAAAAAGTTGGGGGAGCGCCGCATACGCCCCCCCTTTCGTGCCCTGCTCAGTAACGGGTTTTTAGACCGTAACGCTCGGGCTCGAAACGTTTTGGTACCGCGCTCCACTTAGGACCGCAACGGCGCTGGCGATCACGCTGTTCACTCCGTTGGTGAGCGACAGTTGCAAATAGGGATCACTCCCGAGTAGCACTCCGGAGGCCTCGAGTTCGGCGTCGTCGATCTCGATAACGTAGAAGATCCCAGCGTTCGCCGATGGAGTGTAGCCAGCCGCGAGTACAGCGGTGCCTCCGTCGAGAACGTCGTTGTTCGCGCCCGCGGTTTCTTTTCTGTAGAGAGTGAATGGGATCGCTGTGGCGCCGGCCACGGCAACGCCTATCGCTGCTGTGGCAGTGCCGATGCTCATAATGATTTTGGTGAAGGCTGCGGCCGACACTCCCACCGAAATCAGGATGGATGCGTGCCGATACATTGCCATTGAGAATGCCTGACAGAGTTTGCCGCCGGTGATATCGACCGGGGGCAGGATCTCCACCACGTGCCCCGCTTCTGAAACATGGAATCCGTTCATCTTGAAATCCTCCTAAAACGCGCATCTAGCGCGGCTTTCGTTCGAAGTCGTGAAGTTGAGTTCCTTATGGCCGGGCCGCGAGCGTGACTGCCCAACTCAGGCTGTTCGTTCCCTTCGCGGGTGTGACGGCCGTCTTCCATGTGCCCTGGCCATCTACCCGGGCTGAGAGCCTCATATAGGTCGAGTCCGTCGTGAAGCCCGCATGCATGGATTTTTCGAGGCGGATTTCGCGCCTGATGCCAATGCTGTACTGTGAGAAGTCTGCTAGCAGCAGGTCCCCCTGCGTGCCCAGTGCCGCAAGCTTTTCGGAAAACAAAATGGGAAGCGTGAGCATCTCCATCGAGCCGTCCGCGTTCTTCGTTACCATCGGAACGGCCGACCCGCCCACGTGCTCCGTGTGAGCCACATTCCACACGACATTTTGCATCTGCAAAAGCTGTGGGATCGCGTCGGAATTGGTGACCCAGACGGCATTGCGGCGACAGGTGGGATGAAGGCGCCCGAACATCTTGGTGATGTTCTCGAATTGCACGGTCGCTGTAGGCTGGGACGTTTCCTTAGCGACCACGACCAGGGCCGGATCGTTGAAAACTCCGAGCGGTTGCCCGACGCCGGTCCCGTTCAAGAATGCGTTATCAAGGATCCACGAACAGGCGGTATACAGTTTGGCGCCGATCACGGCGTCGAAGTCGCTGTCTTCGATGAGCTCGTTGCTTGATTGAACGAGCAGGGCCATCTTTTTGGCGTGCAACTCGATCAATCTCAGTTTTGCTTTCTGGGTTGAAAGCAGGTCGAGTTCGTTCTCCCATGCGGCGGAAATTCCGCCCAGTAAAACGTTCCCGGTGTGATCGAAATCATCAAAACCTGGTACCTTGCGCGTGTCGCTCGTCATCGGCCATACCAATGCACGATTGCGGACGATCTCTGTTTCGAGCGAAACGTCCAGGACCTGGGCGGCAAACTCGGTCGGAACTAAAAATCCGCCGCTCGAAGGCTGCGCTTCTCGTTGCGTTCCCGCTGCCATGATGCCGGAACCGGATCCCGCGAACCGCAGCCGCGGATCAGCGAGGCCGCTGTTTACGGTCGCAAAGAATTCATTGCAGTTGGCGAAGCCTCCTCGATCGAGCGCCTGCAGTCCGAAGAGTTCCGCATATTTCGCCTTGCCAACTCTAGGGCGTCGTCCGATGCTGGCTGAGCTCGCCGCGCCTAGAGTGCCGTCATCACGAACTTCAACGGCATTGCCGTTTCGCTCGGCGTCCAGGGCAGCTTCGGCTTCGGCGATGCTTACTTTAGCTTTGGCGATGAGGATGTTGGTGTCGCCGAATTGCTTGGCCTCGGATGAATCTAGATCTCGGCCTTTTGATTGAGCTGCATCGAGGAGTTTTTGATTCTGCGCGACGAGTTCAATGTGGCGCTGACGAAGTGCGAAAATACCGATCTTGGACATTTTGCGAATCCTTCCTTTTTTGGGCGTGGCCGCACAAAAAAAAATCGCGCGACGTCAGGCCTGTGGTTACCGGCTGACAGCGATCGCGCAATCGTAGGATTCGCAACTCTGCTGCTTTTGCTACTCGACCATCGGGTCGGGCTGAAACAGACTTCGGGCGAAACAGATTTCAGAACTTTGAAAGAAACACGGGAGCGGCATTGAATCGCCCCCGTGCCACCAACATAGGAGATCAATCTCTCTGAGTATGGATGTCGTCGAGTCGCGCGGCAAGTAACGACAGTACCCCGCCGGGGGGTGGGGTTAACGCGCGCGGGAATGACACGTTTTTCACGCGCGAGCCGCCCTGGCCGCGGCAATCGTCCCAAGATGTATGTACAAATATGTAACAAAATTGCTGAACGGGGGACGCGCGCGAAAGCCCGGCGAGCGGTTTTTTTGCCGCCAGAGCTAGAGATCGAACCGCCTACCCCCTCAGCGCCGCGCGGGGATGGGTCTAAGGCAAGGTCGGTAAAAGTCACATCCCGCGGTGCGGGAAGGCGGCGAAAGCCGCCTGAGGCAAGCCGCGCCCGCGCCCGCGGGATGGACTGCCGGAAAAATCGTCTGAGGCAACTCTCCCGGCAAACCTGAATTGGAACGTTTTGGAACGTAACTGGCGGCTAAGTGTAGGCAAGCAAGAGCGATAAATTGGCAGACGCCATCTTTCGCAACGATGAGGTCGTCGGTTCCGAACCCGACTAGCTCCACCAAATTACTCAAGGACTTGGCCACTCTTGCCAACCGCCACATAGGGCGAGTCTTTTGTTCATCAAAGGTTGTTCACTTCAACCAGGCTCCGATGATCGCACCCCAAACGATGTTGACCAGAAAATGGAATGCAATCAGAGGATAAAGATTCTTCCGCCATTGCATTAACAACCCAAAGAAGAAAATCAGCCCAATAAGCGCCCAGGTCGTCGGAGCCTGCCATACGTGGTACAGACCGAACAATACTGAGTTGACTACCCAGGCCCACGATCCCAGGAACCCAACCTTCTTCATCAGGTATCCATGGAAGTACAGCTCCTCGCACAGAAAGTTGCCGACCATTCCCAGGCCCACAAACCAAGCGGGCAACAAGCTGTAGACCCCGCTGGGGTCTCGGAAGATGCCGTACTCAGGCGGGTTCAATGGTGGAATCGCGGCGATCCAGTCCGTGAGCGCAGGAAACACGAACTTCATGTAAGGTAGCGAAATCACCGTGAACGCCACAAACACGACGGGCATCACGAGAAAAAATCCGTTGCTGTCGAATTTTCGCAAGCCCAAGAAACTGAGCGACTCCTGAAACGAGAGTCCGTCCGCCCAGCGCAGCACCATCAGCGGAACAACGGCGTGCCACACGAAGACGACTCCGACCACGCAAGTTCCCTGAAAAATCGGATCCGACAGACCCGTAAGCCGCAGGGCTGCAGCATGCACCGAAGGAATGTTGATCAGTACATAGGCCAGAAGTCCCGGCAGCAAGTGCATGAACAGATAGAAGAATTTCCCCGCCAGCGTCTTGGCCTGGTACCGCTGTACCAGCGCTTCGTACTCGGGGTCATTCCGAACAAAAAACTGGCGCAGGTGTTCTTTCGTGAAGTCCCCTCCGGCGTTGGGGAATCATACTAAACTGAAATTGCTGGTCAGGTGTTGTGAAGGCAACTTGTATCGTAACCCCTCGATCCTACCCGTGTCGGGCGTTCTCGCGTCGTATCGCTCGGGTTTCATGGAAGGGCAGGGAACAGCGGCAGACTCGCATGAATACTCCCCATCCGTGCTATTTGGCCTTCTTCGGAGTCACTGTATCTTGGATGGGTTGAGAATTCGCAGCAAGGGATCTGCAGTCTCGCCACCAACTCTCTAGGGTATTTGCCGGATTGGGAAGCACGGTCGCTCCAAGTATCATTTAGGAGGGAAATTTCTTGCGCAAGTCTGCTAGGATGGGCTGTTACACATGCTAAGTTCCTGTATCCGAACCGGTTCCGAGGCGCGGTTTGGATGGAGGAATGCTCTAGATAAGTTGGCTCTCCCCTCTGCCGCTCTTGGCCTCAGTGCCGGGTAGGAGTGCTGTTTTGAACGACGCTGTTACGAACGACGCGGCGATTAAAAAGACCGTGCGACGGAGGCGTAGCTGGTATCGGCGTCGTCTGCGTGTGCAACGAACCATGGCCGCTCTGGTCGTGGGGATCGTGCTCGTTGGCGCGTGCTGGCAAAATGCGGCGCGCTATTTCTCGTTACCCTCCTTCCATGCTTCGCAGGTTTTGCCCGAATCTTTTTGGACAAGGGGAAACGTTCGTAAAGATCTCGCTTTCATGGCGGCGCGCTCCTCCAAGCCCGCGAAGTTTCTCGCGCGGATCCCGGGGGTCTATCCTTACTCGGTGGTGCCCGGAGGCGTGAGGGATCCCGATGATCTCCGCTATAAGGCGTTGCGCGACTGGGTAGTTCGCCGGCATTACGCCCACTTCGATTTCAGCCACGCTCGTCTGGAGCGCGCCACCGAAGCTCGCGAAGTCTATCTGTCATATCGCGTTCGCGACACCGTCTTCTGGACGCGCCGAAGAATTCGTCTGCACCCTGGTGAACTGCTGCTGACCGACGGCAAAATCACGGCGCGTGCGCGTTGCGGCAATCAGATTTCCGACACCGCCAAACCCGAGGTTTCTGATGAAGAGCCGGAGGAAGATATTCTGGACCAGCCCGTAGCAGGAATCGAATCGGCGCCTTCCTTGCCCATCCGCCCCTTCCTCGCCCCGCCCGACTTGCCCGGCGGCGAGCCCATTGCCCCCAAGCTTTTCGCCGGCGCCTTCTTCTTTCCGTACGTGCCGGTCGGTGTGCCGATTCCTTCCGGCCTTTGCCGCAACAACGACGAAAAGGTTGACGGGGTCTGCCGTCCTAAACGCCACAAGAAGCCAGTTGTTCCCGAGCCGTCGACCCTGGTGCTGATCGGTTCTGGCTTGGCGTTAATCGGATGGCGTTATCGAAGAACTGGCCGCCCGGTCAGGGCATAGCGGACGACGCAGCACGGAGTTTCCACATCCAACTCTTGTGTCCAACGGTCTTCCGCAATTCAAGAAACTTACTCGACTATCTTGAACCTCGATTATCTTGAATAAGGTGGTGAACTTCGGGCGCGGCTCAATACATCTCTTCCCGAGAAGCGATCACAAAGTAGTGTAGGCCGCTTCCGATGTTGGCCCAGCAACTGTTGTAGTCGATGGCAGCCTTGCCACCGCCATGCCAGGTGTATGAGGGAGGCCCCAGGGAAGCAAGCTGCGCGAACGGAGAGGTCGAGCTGTTGGTTTGGGCCACGAAAATCGATCCATAGATGTGGCCATTACCGCCACCGTTTATCAACACGCTACCCTGGCCGATGACCAGGATCAAACCGTTGAATTGCATGCCGCCGCTGATGGTGAGCGATCCGGTCACAACCAGCACTCCGGCGCCACCGGTGAGGGTAACATCGCCGTCTACATATGTGATCTGCGGGCTGGAAGCTGAGCCGTAAGTTCCGCTGCACCCCGATCCGCCTACGCCGCCGATGCCGCACCCGCTGACGGTTTGGTCGGCTCCATTCGCGAGGGCAGCGACCAGGGAGTTGAGTTGCGCTGGGGTCGACCAATTGCTGAGCTGGTTCGTGCCTCCTGCATCCGATCCCATGTCGACAACCGAAGGAATAGCCGCCACCCCGGTCGGCATCGTCGGCGCGGCTCCCGGGTAGTTACCAGTCCGGCCACTGGGAATGGCGGCAGCGTCGCTGATCTCATCAGCCATATCGGAAGTACCAATGGCCGGCACCGATGCACCAGTAGGGGTGCAGCCGGCTACAGCAGGCGGGGTGCCACTGCCGTCAATGCCGCTGATGGCGCCATTGGCCGAATTGGGCGGGTTAAAATTGGTGCCGGATCCATCCAATGCAATACCCGATGGGGGTGGCGTGATGCTCACGGCCGCTGTTTCATACTGACCGACGCGTCGGCTCCCCTGTGGGGTGATGGCCAGCGAGGTAACGATATATACGGGTTCCACCAGGAGGTTGTGAGCTCGCGCATCAGCACAGTTGACATAAGTGGACCCGAGCGCGTACAAGACCGTCTCTTTGTTGTTGGTCGTGTCCCAGCAGACTTGCGACGCGGCGGGGTGAGATGCATCGATGGGGGCGACCAGGGCGTTCGGGAAGGTCCCATTCTGCTTCAACGTGATCCGAACCCACTTGTACTTCAGGGAAGAAGATGTACCTGTGTAAGGCATTATGCTGGCCGCGGTCGTCACGCCGCCAGTGGGTGGCGCATCTGCCGACCCACACGGTGTACCAGGAGCGCGGTATGTTACCCCCGACCCCGCAAACGATTCATGGCAGAACTCATCGTCGAAGTAAGCGCTACTGGACAACGTTGGATCCACCGTCTCCGAGGCTCCGGGGTTGGTGATATAGACAATGGAACCCGCAGTGGTGCTGGGCATCGCCGTCGGAAGCGTAATTGGACTTGGGGCGCTGGCGCGCATCCGGTCGCGCATTTCTTCCAGCCCGCCCCGCATCGAAAAGAAAGCCAACTGCGTGTCTCGATAGTTCGCATTGATCGTGGTTTCGGTATTCGACATGTAGATCATGCCCATGCCGACGGCGGCCACCAGAAACAGCGCCATCAGGACAATGAGCAGCGCGACGCCACTTTCATGGTTGCGATTGTTACGGTTGCGAAAATTGCGTTTGCGCATGTGAAAGAAGTCCTCCTTGGTTGTTCGCCAGGCTTAGTTATTCACCAGGCGAGCGGTCCCCACCAATGTCGTCACCGGCCGGACGCGGGTCTTCATATCAACACCCGTAGTTGCGTTCGCGAGCAGGTTAATAGTGAGGCGGATCGACTTAACGCAACTTACAGAAGTGGGACCGCAGTTCAGTATTGCCGAGCCAGCTGAGGTGGTGATGTCCTGGGGCAGAGAAATGATGTTGCCAAACTGGTCATAGGCCTGAAAGACCGGAAAATCTTTGAAGCTGCTGATGGCAGCGTAGTAGGAAGTATTGGTTGCTCCCCAGGCCGTGTTGCCCGATATGTTCAACCCGCCTCCGTAGGGTAAAGGATTCCCAGATGCATCGACCCCAGGCACTCCGCTATTGACGACATTCTGCAATTCCTGACTCCAGGAAGTGGGCTGGGAAAGGGGTAAGGTTCCATCCACTTTCGGCATCTGGCTGCGTTGGATGGTACAGGGACAGGTTCCAGTGGGTGGGGAATTGCCCGCGGAGTCCACTAACTGGTAGCGGATTGTGTCGACTGTGCCGTTGCCATCCACATCACCCTCAAAAATGATCTGGGTGTTGGTGAGTTTAACCAGGCCCGCTGCGACAGCTGAACTCTGCGCCACCACGGCAACTCCAGCCACGGTATTGATGTAATCCGCCGGACAATTGTTCGCAGCTCCGGGAGCCGTGACCATGCGGCAGTTCGGGTATCCCGCCTGATGCAGGTCGCGTTCAAATTCATCCACGAACTCCCGCCCCTCCTGAGTCAGATCGACCTTAGTCTGCTCTGCGTGACTGCGTTGGGTGACGAGGTCAACCCCGTTGAAGACAGCCGCCAGCACGATCGTCAGAATCGCGCACACGATGACGAGTTCAAGCAGCGAGAAGCCCGCTTGCGATCGAATTGCGGTTTGTCCAGATGTCTTCATTTTTGTGTCGCTATGCTCACGTGCAATCGCCGATATCAAAATTGCGAACTCTCAATCAGAGTGCGGAGGGTCGTCGGGGGCGCAAAAAGCATGCCCAGTTTGGATCCTTTCGCAGCAGTTTCCCGCGCCGAGACCGTCAGCAAGCTGATGCGGCTCACCGCAGGTGGTGTAGGCGCAGGATTATTGGCGTCCATAATGTTCCAGCGAACTTCATAAACGTCGCCGCTGCACGTCTGGTACATCATGGCGTAACCCGCGGTCGTCGAAGTCGCTAGCGTAGGAGTCGCCTGAGACCAGTCAATGTCTCCTACGTTGTACCCCGCAGGTACCGTGGATGAGGTATATAGGGCCGCCCCGTTTCCGCCACTTGCAAAGGTCCCTTGGCCCAGCGAGACGAGGTGCGAATCCGCGCTCCCGCCATTGAGGGCACAGTCATAAATCGTTGCCGATCCCGCTTTCGGATAATTGTTCAGCGTGGCAAACTTCTCCATGACTTCCTGATCCAGAATGGTTGCGTAGTTATCCGTTTTGCTACGCGAGTTCGATTCCATGGCAGTCAAGATCATGACCATGGACCCCATCAGTCCAACGCAGAGCACGACCATGGCAATCATTAGTTCGAGCAGAGACAT
>Ga0210406_10002733_pt1 | contig 19904 bp, 22 predicted proteins | sample IncBWC30MmetaG_FD_155454 | JGI IMG/M metagenome (GOLD analysis project Ga0210406, IMG submission 155454) | Forest soil microbial communities from Barre Woods Harvard Forest LTER site, Petersham, Massachusetts, United States - Inc-BW-C-30-M | ecosystem: Environmental > Terrestrial > Soil >... | reverse complement strand
CGAGCGGAAAGTGGCAATGTGTTGCGACTCATGGGTCGACAATAAAAATGTGAGCGAGTGCAAAAACTCTAAGTCGGAGTGGCCGCTCTATCTTGTGGCGGCCATTTCTTTTGTCCACACGTCCGGTTGTGAGAAAACCATGCCGCCAAGATCGAGTCTCAGAGGGCCACTGCCCGCAGTTCTATTATCGAGCTGCGTCGTCGGTATCATCAACATCATCCACGGGATTCGCGAACGAAGTCTGGCCGATGTGGTCGCAGCCGTGTTGATTTGGGGCGTGATCGCACCAATTCTGTCGTTTAGATTACTCAAGTCGTCCCACGACGATGCCAATCGCCCCGAGAGCCGGCCTTAGAAACATCTGAAACCGCTGGCTGATTGAAACCGGGCCGGAGTCGTCTTCACAGGGTGCGGATGGTGTTTAGGCAGTTCTAACGTACAGAGGCATTTCGACATCCAAGCTTCTTAGCGACAGAGGTTAATCGGATGCGAGCGGAAGAGGTTGCCGACCGGCCCCGGTTTTCTGTGACCACGCGATACGAATCGCTCGTCGGCGTGTCGAATGTCATTGGTACACACCGAGATCCCAAGGAGCTGTTCAGCGCGCTGGCGCGGGAACTGCATCGAGTCGTCCCATTTCATTATGTCGGTGTGTTCATTCACGACAAGACATCGAATACCTTCCACGATCATTTCGTCGACGCGGAAACGGAAGCAGTCGTCCCCAGAGACCCTGATCTCGCTATGGAGGACACCGATGCATGGTGGGTCTACCACAACCAACAGCCTATGGTCACTTCGCTCGAAGCCGGCCATGCTCCGTCTTGCAGATTCCAAGAGGTGCTGAAGAAGTATGGAGTCGTCTGTGCGTGCACTCTCCCCTTAACCACGGCCCACAGCAAAGTCGGAACGCTGACGTTCGCCAGCAAGGCTCCGGGTATCTATACCGCCGAGGAAGTCCGGTTTCTTTCCGTGGTGGCTGAGCAGATCGCGCTGGCATTCGACAATGCGCTGCACCTTGACGCAGCATTGGCCTCGCAGCAACAGTTGCTGAAAAAGAACGAACGTCTGGAACTGCTTCTTGAATTGACCAATTATGTGGTTGCCAATCTCGAGTTCCGGGACCTTCTCCGAGCCGTAGTGGCGAGCACGCGGCGGGTTATGGGCTGCGATGGCGTGGGCATTACTCTTCCCGAGACAGACAACACACACTTACGCATTTACGCCCTGGATTTTCCCGCCGGCCATGGGTTCTTCCAAGAGGAAAGCCTCGTCCCCATCAATGAGGATCTGCCGGGAGAGGTCTTTCGCAGCGGCAAACTGTGGAGCGGTAGCGTCCAGGAGGCGAGGCGGCTGGGGATGAAGGACACCTCGCAAGTCGAAGTAGGAAAGGTCTGTGTCCTTCCTCTTGTTAGCCGAGATCGCGTACTGGGTACATTCGGTGTGGTCAAGTATCAGGACAATGCGTTCAGCAGCGAAGATATCGAGTTTCTGACGCAAATCGCAAATCAGGTTGCCATTGCAGTCGACAATGCATGTGCTTTTGGGCAGATTCGAGAGCTGAGAGACAAGCTCGCGCAGGAAAAGCTCTATCTTGAAGACGAAATCCGCAGCGAGATGAATTTTGCGCAAATCGTCGGGAAGAGTGCTTCCCTGCGACGTGTGCTGAAGCAAGTGGAGACGGTCGCTCCTACAGAGTCGACGGCGCTGATCTATGGAGACACCGGCACAGGAAAGGAACTGATTGCCCGCGCCATTCATGATTTGAGCCCACGAAGGTCCAAACCGTTCGTCAAGCTCAACTGCGCGGCGATTCCGACGGGTTTGCTGGAAAGCGAGCTCTTCGGACACGAGAAAGGCGCATTCACAGGGGCCATCGCGCAACGCATTGGCCGCTTCGAAGTAGCCAATGGCGGCACGATTTTTCTGGACGAAATTGGAGAAGTTCCTCTCGAATTGCAGACCAAACTGCTCCGCGTGCTGCAAGAGAGGGAGTTCGAGCGGCTGGGAAGCTCGCGCACGCTTCGAACCGATGCGCGTTTGATTGCCGCGACCAATCGCGATTTAGAATCGATGGTGAGCGAGCAGAAGTTCCGATCGGATCTTTTCTTCCGCTTGAACGTCTTTCCCGTCCACGTTCCGCCTTTGCGGGAACGCCAGGGAGATATTCCGCTGCTGGTGCGGCACTTCACGCAGCAATTCTCCAGGCGCATGAATAAGCTCATCGAAACGATTCCTTCGGCGGCCATGGATGCCCTGAACCGCTATCATTGGCCGGGGAACATACGAGAACTCCAGAATGTCATCGAGCGTGCCGTGATTATTTCGACGGGTCCTGTGCTGAGTGTCGATGTTAGCGATCTTAAACTTCCCAAGGCTGGGGTTTCTGCTGAACAGGTCACTTCTCCGAAATCGACAAACGGCGCGCTTCACGCTTTTTTGCAGGAAACGGAACGCCAACGGATTATTGAAGCGCTCAAAGAATGCAATTGGGTTGTGGCCGGGCCCAAAGGCGCAGCGGCGCATCTTGCAATGAAACGATCGACCCTGCAGTTGAGAATGCGGAAGCTCGGAATCGCGCGCGGGTCTGCGTAATCGCGGTATTCGTTCTAGTCGGACCGCTTCGAAAAAGCCTTTCCGCATAGAAATCTTCCTACACCCATCAAAGTTTTCCTTTGTCTACCAGAAAACTGGCAGTCTGCCATCTGGCTGGCACTGCCACGCCGGGCAGCTGGATCCAAAGAACTCTCTTTCGCCTCGCCATCTCCCTACAAATCAATAAGTTCCGCCACTGTGAGGAACTCTGCGCTTTGGCCTACGCGGTGCATTTCTTACTGAGGCGCTTGCCACCGCCCCTGCGGGCACGGCGGCATCCATCGTTGTGACGGACGTAAGGAAATGGTTCGGCTTCGGTACGGATAGTGGACAGCAAGCTACACCGCGCTTCCTCTGCCCCTCAAAAGCGCCCCCGGGAGGCGACCATCAGGCGAACCGTTTCCGGAACTGAACGAGTCTTGGTGCGCATCGATTGTGACCACGCTGCCATCCAGGCCTGCAATCTGCAAGGGCTGCGCAAACCGGGTCTGTCTGTTGAACCCGATGTGAGAGTTCGATGAGCGCGCCCGGAACGGAAAGCTCGGGCGAAAGCTTATGGCTTCCCAAAACCAACCCTTGGATCATCGCGATTGCAGTTTCGCTTGCCGCATTCATGGAGGTGCTCGATACCAGCATCGCGAACGTGGCGTTGCCTCACATCGCTGGAAATCTGGGCGCCAGCAATGACGAAAGCACATGGGTGTTGACGAGCTATCTTGTTTCCAACGCAATCGTTCTGCCGATCAGCGGATGGCTTGTCGCCTGGCTTGGACGAAAACGGTTTTTCTTGACGTGTATTGTGTTTTTCACAATCAGTTCGTTCCTCTGCGGGATCGCGCCCAACCTTGGCTTTCTTCTTTTATTTCGCGTGTTGCAAGGGGCGTTCGGCGGGGGCTTGCAACCGATGGCGCAGGCCATCTTGGGCGATACCTTTCCTCCCGAGAAACGCGGTCTTGCTTTTGCGTTGTACGGAGTCACGGCAATCTGCGCTCCCGCGATTGGTCCGACATTGGGAGGGTGGATCACCGACAATTATTCCTGGCGCTGGGTTTTCTATATCAACGTTCCGGTCGGTGCACTGGCGTTAGCACTGGTCTATCAGCTTGTCGAAGATCCTCCCTATCTCGCTCGACTAAAGAAGCGGCTTTCCGGATTTGACTTCATCGGATTTTCCCTCTTGACGCTGGGTGTCGGCGCCTTGCAAATAGTCCTCGACAAGGGACAGGAAGACGACTGGTTCGGATCTAATTTCATTAATACGTTGATCGTGATTGCCGCCGTCGGCCTCGTTTCCCTCGTGATTTGGGAATGGTTCCAAAAAGAGCCCGTCGTGGATGTCCGTTTGTTCAAGAACTTCAATTTCGCGACGAGCAGTCTGATGTTTCTGATCTTGGGCATGGCCTTATTCAGTTCCACGGTGCTGATGCCGCAACTCCTCCAGACTCTTATGGGATACACAGCGCAAAAGGCCGGAATGGTGCTCTCGGCTGGCGCTTTGGTTGTGCTAGTCGTGCTCCCCATGGTCGGGAAGCTCACTTCACGATTTCAAGCGCGTCATCTGATCGCTTTTGGCTGGATAACATTGGCGGTGAGCATGTACGTATCGTGCAAACAGATTGATCTGCTTATGAGCTTCAGCTCGGCCACCTTCCTGCGAGTGTGGCAGTACATACCGGTGGCTTTTCTATTCGTGCCCCTCACGCTTGCCGGATATATCGGCCTGTCAGCGGAAAAAACCAATGCTGCAGCCGGGCTCATGAATTTCATGCGCAACATTGGGCAGAGCATAGGGACATCTGCCGTCACCACCCTCATTGCTCGGCGTAGTCAATATCATCAATCTGTGTTGGCGGAATACACCGCCTCCGCCCGATTTCACTCAGCGATTATGAGTTTAGCGACGCGCCTGACGCAGGCGGGCCTCAGCGTTCACGCCGCGCAACAACAAGCGCTAGGCCGAATGTACGCTTTGCTGCAAGCCCAGGCTGCCGTTGTCTCTTATGTCGAAGTGTATTGGCTGATTTCGGTGGCCTCGGGGATCATGTTTGTGTGCTCATTTCTGCTGAAGAGAAATGAATTAAGCAAGCGTCAGGGTGTGTCGGTTCACTAGGATCTCGAGTGAAATAAGTGCGTTTGCCATTATCTTTGCGTGGCAAGCCAACAGCTCTTCTGTGGATGCCTATCCTCTCATCGCAGTGTGCCGGTAATGGCCACAGTGGTTCTACGCCTAGGAACTAGGTTGGCCGCACTTCGTCACCTCTCTGAAAGCCCCCAACCGCCCGCCCCTTCGTGTGCCAGAAAACTGGCAAACAACCATCTTCCTGGCACTGGCTCCCTGGCATCTTGAGCCAAAGAATGGTCTCTCGGTTCACCATCTCAATACAAATCAATAACTTGAGCGACTTCCGTATTCTTCGCGTTTTGGCCTTCGCCATGCATTTTTTCCTGATCGCGAGGCGTTTGCCATGAATGGAATGCGAAGCCTGAATCCAGCGACAGAATCGCAATCGCGGTTTTCAAGAAAACGCCCTCGTTCTTCCGTCCTGGAAATCGATTCCTGGATGCCCAGCAAGATTCAAGCGATCTCACCGCTCGTGGATCGGGTGATGAGGTTGATTGAAGGATCTCAATGTGTTCCGGGAGAGGAGTTCGATGTCGAGTTGGCACTCCGGGAAGCTCTGGAAAATGCAGTCGTCCATGGCAACCAGGAAGATCCAGAAAGAAAAGTACACATCCGCTGTCGCTGTCGGTCCGGCAACGAAATATCAATCGTCGTGACGGATCAGGGAAAGGGATTCGACTTCGAAAAGACAGTCGGTAACGGCATCACAACGGATTCCGATTCCGGACATGGGCGCGGCATCCTCCTGATGAAAGCGTACATGGACGACGTGCACTTTGAACGAGGCGGGTCGGAAGTCCATATGCGCAAGCGAGTGCGAAATACTTCCCATTCGTAAAGCGCAGGTTATGCCAAAGGCTTCGAAATTGAGGGGCTACATCTCGAGTGGACGAAACACGAGCCATGGGAATGCTGCGAATTACGATCGCCGACACACTCACCGAACAGAAATGGACGCTGGAAGGCCGACTAGTTCAACCGTGGGTTTCGGAACTGAAGTCCTGCTGGACGAGAACAGAAAGCGCACGCCGGGAACGCAAGTGCGTGGTGGACCTTACAGGCGTGACATTTATCGACATGAGCGGGGAGAAGGTGCTCACCGAGTTGAGCAAAGAAGGCGCGGACCTGGTCGCGTCCGGCGTTTACACCCGGCACGTCGTGCGCAACATCGAGAGGAAAAAGTCGACTCGTCAGTTGTGAGGAAAGGAGTACGTCATGGATAGAGAAGAACTGAACTGGCTATTGCAAACGATCCAGGACGCGGCGAATGCGGAACGATTCGTCCTGGCGCAGTACGAACGGGGCAGAATTTCGTTTCAGCTGATGTCCGAGATCGCCAGGAGACGGGGTTGGATCAACCGTACCGCGAATCAATTCGCGATCACGACGACCGGTTCGTTTACCGAGTACGCGACGACAGGAGTTCCAATTGCTACTGCCTGATAGGAGCGAGCGCATGTCCGAGCAAAGTTTGCAGACTTACGACGCTACAGAGAGGACGCAACGAGCGATTGCGCGAGAAGAAGACGGGTTTCTTGTCGCCGCAAAACGCGGCGATTCAGTCGCTTTCGAGACCCTTTGCAAACAATCCGCAAAGACGGTGTTTCATATCGCGCGGCGAATGATGCGGAGTAAAGAAGATGCAGAAGATGTAATGCAAGAATCGTTTCAGCTGGCCTTCGTTCATCTCAAGAGCTTCAAAGGCAGTTCCCGGTTTTCAACGTGGCTGTCCCGCATTGCCATCAACGCTTCCTTGATGAAACTGCGCAGGAAGCAGCACCGGCGGGATGTGTCGTTGGATGAATCAGCCGATACCGCAAAGCCGTCTTTCCGGCCGGATGTCGAGGATCAAAGTCCCAATCCCGAACAACTCTTTGCGTATAAGGAACGCCACCGGATTCTCTTCGAGGCCATGAAGGAGTTAGAGCCAGGAATGCGAAAAGCAATCGAACTGCGCGAGCTTGGCGAGCGATCGACTGAAGAGACCGCGCACATCATGGGAATTTCAGCCGGCGCGGTAAAGGCTCGAGTGTTTCATGGCCGAAAAATATTACGGGAGAGATTGAAGGACCGCGTCGGACCAGCTTGGGCGTCCGGACGAAATACTTCACGAATGAGCAGTAACACGAAAGTTAGCTTGCAAGATCCGGTCGCGTGCGATGCATGTGATTAAAGCGGGGAGGAAGGGAGGTTCTTATGGTCACGCTTCTGCTCCTCACTGTATCGGCGATTTTGGTATTTCTGTGTTTTATCGGCCCAGATGTTATCGACTCCAGACATCGCCGCTGAATCAAGTTCGCGACGGCTGCGCGCACACATCGTCCAATCCGCCTCTGCCTTTCGGTTTTGAGCCAGCTACACCGTGGTTGTAGCCACGGGTCTCGACTTACCCCCTCGGGACCCGTGGCATGGAGGTGCCAGCGGTGCGCTGAGCTTGAGGGGTAATGCAACGGAATTTCAGCTACGCAAATTCAGCTAAGAGAGAAAAGGGCTCGGGTATGACAGCGAAGAGCAAGCCAAATGAGACTTTGGAGCTTCACGAAGGAGCCATTCAACCTCTCGCCGAGGACATTGCTGCAAACCACGGGCCGAATCACGACGAGATCAGGCGCCGTGCTTACGAAATCTATCTCGAAGGCGGCAGTCTCCCAGGCCGCGAACTTGATGATTGGCTTAGGGCCGAGCGCGAACTACGAAAGGTCGCCCTTTTCACACAAGACTGGAATCGTCTTCAGCGGCGGCATCGCTCCGATTCCGGAGACGGAAATTGAGATTCAGCGCACGGCAACAATGGAAAGGAGAAACCAATGACGGTCTTAGGAATCTTGGCAATCCTGGTCGGGGCCCTGGTAATGGCAGCGATTACGTACACACGACGATCACGCCAGAACAAGGAACCGATCCAACTTGGCGTAGGCAGGAAGTTCCGCCCGTAGGCTTTCGAGAACAAAAGGAGAAGACATTGAGTGACGCATTCGGCTTTCGTTTTGGCCACATATCGCGACTGCGCGCTGGCACCATTTTCATAGCCGTCGCCGCCTTCTGCATCCTTATCTCAATCGCAGGCTGCAACCGGGGCCAGGCAACGACGGCGGTGCCCGTGCCGGAGGTCGAAGTAGTCGCAGTAGAACAACGCGACGTCCCCGTGTACAGCGAATGGGTAGCGACGTTGGACGGCTACGTCAACGCCGAGATCCGGCCCCAAGTCTCAGGCTACATAGTCAAGCAAGACTACACCGAGGGTGCGCTGGTCCGCAAAGGCCAAGTGCTGTTCGAAATAGATCCTAGGCCCTTCGTGGCAGCCCTCGACCGCGCAAAGGGTGATCTTGCGCAGGCGCAAGCGCAACTTGGGAAAAGTGCCCTTGATGTCGAGCGCGACACTCCTCTTGCAGAAGCCAAGGCCATCGCCAAGAGCCAATTAGATAACGAGAATCAGGCGAAGCTTGGGGCTCAGGCCGGCGTCGAATCGGGCAGGGCAGCCGTGGAGCAAGCCGCACTCAACCTTGAGTGGACCAAAGTCACCTCGCTGGTAGATGGAATTGCGGGAATAGCGCAGGTCCAGATCGGCAACCTGGTCGGACCCAACTCCATGTTGACTTCAGTTTCGCAGGTGGATCCCATCAAAGCTTTTTTCCCGATTAACGAACATGAATATCTCCTCGCGCAAAAGAAAAGTAATCCCATTCCTGGCAGGCATACGATCAATTTTTTTGGGACCTCGGTCAGACTGATCCTGAGTGATGGCAGTGTCTACCCGCAAACGGGCAAGATCCTGCTGGCGGATCGGCAAGTGGATGCAAACACCGGCACGATTCGCATCGTTGCTGCCTTTCCCAATCCCGGCAACGTGCTGCGTCCGGGCCAGTATGGACGTGTGCGTGTCGAAACCGAGTTGAAGACCGGCGCTCTACTGCTGCCGCAAAGCGCGGTTGCACAATCGCAGGGAAGCTATCAAGTGACGGTTGTCGGCAGCGATCACAAAGTTAGCATTCGCACCGTGAAGCCCGGCGCGACGGTCGGAACGATGTGGGTGATTGACGAGGGACTCAAGCTGGGTGAGCAAGTTGTTGTCGGGGGAATGCAACAACTCAGAGAAGGAACGCTTGTGTCGCCCAAGCCCGTGCACCTTTCTGGGGAAGGAAACTAAGAATGTCGAAGTTCTTCATCAACCGTCCGATTGTGGCCATGGTAATCGCCATCCTGATGGTGATTGTGGGCACGGTCACCATTGCCAGCCTGCCCGTGGCGCAGTTTCCAAACATCGTTCCACCGGAAATTCAGCTGCAGGCATCCTTTGTCGGCGCGGACGCGCAGACTCTCGAGCAATCCGTCGCTACGCCCATCGAACAGCAGATCAATGGCGTGGACAATATGAATTACATGTATTCGTTGAACGCCACCGCCAACTCGCAAACCACCATGGTCGTGGACTTCGATCTGGCTACGGACTCGAATACCGATCTGACCCTCACGCAGTCGCGCGAGCAACTGGCTGCCGGTCAGCTTCCTCCGGACGTTAACACTTACGGAGTCACCATCAAAAAGTCCGTGACCGCTCCGCTCATGCTGGTCGGCCTATTTTCCCCCAAGGGTACTTTCGACGCGACATTCCTGGGCAACTATGCATACATCAACCTCAATGACCCCATCGCCCGCTTGTACGGTGTGGGCCAGACGCAGGTTTTCGGCGCGGGGCAGTATGCCATGAGGCTCTGGGTACAGCCTGACAAACTGGCGAAGCTGGGCATGACGATCACCGACATCGTCAATGCAGTGCGGGCCCAGAACACGGTCAATCCTGCCGGTCAAGTCGGTGGTGAACCAGCTCCCGCGAACCAGCAATTCACTTACTCGGTGCTTGCGCAAGGCCGTCTGTCGTCACCGGAACAATTCGAGAACGTGATCGTCCGCGAGACGCCGGATGGTGGAACCGTTCGCGTGAAGGACGTCGCCCGCGTCGAGCTTGGCGCACAAGACTACAGCGTTATCAGCCGCTTAAACGGCAAGCCCGCAATCGTAATCCCGGTCTACCAGCTGCCTGGTTCCAATGCGGTCCAAACCGCCGAAGGCGTTCGAAAGCTGATGGCCGAAATGAAGCAGCGTTTCCCGGACGACATGGATTACGCCATATCGCTCGACCAGACCTTAGCAGTAACAGAAGGCATGAAGGAGATCATCAAAACCCTTTTGATCGCCATCGCGCTGGTCATCCTCGTCGTCTACCTCTTCCTGCAAGACTGGCGCGCTACCTTGATCCCGCTGCTTGCCGTGCCGGTCTCGCTGGTTGGCACGTTTATTCTATTTCCGCTCTTCGGGTTCTCCATCAATACGCTTTCGATGTTCGGCTTAGTCCTTGCCGTCGGACTGGTCGTGGACGACGCGATCGTAGTCGTAGAAGGCGTACAACGCCACATCGAGGAGGGTCTTGCTCCCAAGGATGCAGCTCGAAAAGCAATGGAAGAACTCTCGGGCCCGGTCATCGGCATCGCCCTGGTTCTATCTGCCGTATTCGTACCGACAGCCTTCATTCCCGGCATCACTGGGCGACTCTACCAGCAATTCGCGGTGACCATCGCAATCTCGGTTCTTCTCTCAGCGTTTAACGCGCTTACTCTCAGCCCGGCTCTCGCGGCTTTGCTGCTTCGACCCAAAAAGCAGACCAAGGGTTTGCTCAACCGATTCTTCGATTGGTTCAATCACGTGTTTGGACGTGTCACGAACGGATATGTCCGTTTGTGTGGCGGTCTGATTCGCAAAAGCGCCGTAGCGATAGTGATCCTTGTCGTCCTCAGCGTGGCGGCCGGAGTTTTTGGCAGCCGATTGCCTTCGAGTTTCTTGCCCGATGAAGACCAGGGCTATGTTTACGTCAATATGGACCTCCCGAATGCGGCTTCGCTTGAGCGCACCAGCGCAGCAGCGAATCAGGTTGAGCAGGTCCTCGCCAATACCCCCGGCGTGCAATACACCACGAGCGTCGTTGGCTTCAGCTTGCTCAGTTTTGTGCGCACCACTTACAACGGCTTCTTTTTCGTCACGCTTAAGCCCTGGAGTGATCGGCAAACCAGAGCAGAACAGTATCAAGAAATTAAGGTGCGCTTGAACAAGGAGCTTAGCAAGCTTCCGCAAGGAACCGCTTTCAGCTTCTCACCGCCGGCAATCCCGGGAGTCGGCACTTCCGGCGGATTTCAGTTCGTGCTCGAAGACCGTGCCGGGCGGGACATCCCGTTTCTGGCAGGCAACCTGGATAGGTTTCTGACGGCCGCGCGGAAGCGTCCTGAAATCGGCTCGATCAGCACCAGCTTTTTGCCGAGCGTTCCGCAAGAGTTCTTGGACGTCAATCGGGAGAAAGTGCTCAAGCAAGGAGTGGCTTTAGGCGATGTTTATCAGACCATTCAGGCTTTTATGGGCGGGCTCTTCATCAACTACTTCAACGATTTCGGGCGCACCTGGCAAGTGTATGTGGAGGCCGAAGCGCCTTATCGTTCGAATATGGAAAATCTCGGACAGTTCTACGTGCGCAACAGCGGAGGCCAGAGGGTTCCGCTGTCCGCGCTGACGAATTTTGAATCGCGTTCCGGTCCCGAATTCACGATGCGTTACAACGAATATCGATCAGCGCAAATCAACGGCAGCGCCGCTCCGGGATATAGCTCAGACCAGGCCACGGCAGCGTTGGAAGATGTCTTCAAACAAACCATGCCGCGCGAAATGGGCTTCGACTATATGGGCATGTCCTATCAGGAGCAGAAGGCACGGCAAGGAGTTCCCGCCTGGGCGATCTTTGCATTGTCGCTGTTGTTTGTCTTTCTGATCCTGGCGGCGTTGTACGAAAGCTGGTCGTTGCCGTTCAGCGTGTTGCTGAGCACGCCGGTTGCGGTATTCGGCGCATTCGCGGTGCTGTGGCTGCGCCGCTCCGTGCTCAGTGCTTTCTATCCCGCGTACATGGTGCAGATTGAAAACGATGTGTATTCGCAAATCGGGTTGGTAATGCTGATCGGTCTGGCCGCCAAGAACGCGATTCTGATCGTCGAGTTCGCCAAGGAGGAGTACGAAAAGGGAAAACCTCTGATCGATGCCGCGCTCGAAGGAGCAAAACTTCGTTTGCGTCCTATTCTGATGACCTCATTTGCGTTCATTCTAGGCTGTGTGCCGCTGTGGTTTGCAACCGGCGCCGGTTCTGTGGCCCGCCAGATTATGGGTACGACTGTAATCGGTGGCATGGTTGCCGCTACGGCGATTGCCATCTTCATCATTCCGGCATTGTTCGTCCTGGTTGAGCGTCTGGCAAAAAGCCGCGTTGCCGCGCTCGGTCCTTCTGTTCCGCAGCCAAGCCCATCGGAGGCGGACTGAGGTGAGAAGACTGATCGCCGTTTCGCTAGTAATGCTCCTTCTTTCGGGCTGCGCTGCCGGGCCCAACTACAAAAGACCGAGCGTAGACGTTCCTAGCGCCTACCGTGGAGCCGCACCGCAAGAGGCACAGCAGCCTGCGGCGGAGTCACTCGGAGACCAAAAATGGTGGGAGGTGTTTCAGGATAAACAGCTTCAAGACCTGATCCACACCGCGCTCCAGCAGAACTACGATGTTCGCATCGCGGCAACGCGAATACTGGAAGCCCAGGCGCAGGTCGGCATCACTCGCGCTGACGGGTTGCCCACGATTAACGCCGGAGCTCAGTCTGTCGATCAACGCTCCGCGCGTCAAAAACTCTTCCCTGCATTCGACACGAGCGCCCACCAAGTGAATCTCTCTTTAGCTTGGGATCTCGATTTTTGGGGAAAGTATCGTCGCGCCAACGAGTCCGCGCGGGCAAGCCTGCTAGCCACTCAGTGGGCGCGTGAAGCAGTTATCAGCACGCTCGTAAGTGACGTTGCTGCGGCTTACTTCCAGCTTCGCGAACTCGACCTGCAGCTCGAGATCTCTCGGCGCACGCTGGCTTCGCGTCAGAATTCGCTGCAACTCACGCAAGTGCTGGCAAAAGGTGGCGCTACATCCATGCTCGACGTGCGGCAGGCGGAGCAGTTGGTATTTACCGCCGCCGAAACCATTCCCGATCTGGAGCGTCGCATTGAGCAGCAAGAAAACTTCATCAGCACACTTTTGGGAAACAATCCCGGTCCCATCGCGCGCGGAGCGAAGTTGACAGAGCAACCACATTTGCCGGAGGTTCCGGCAGGCCTTCCCTCCAGCCTGCTCGAGCGGCGGCCCGACATTCTCCAAGCCGAAGCACAATTGATCGCAGCCAATGCTCAGATCGGAGTCGCGAAAGCTGCCTACTTTCCGCAAATCTCCTTGACCGCGAGTGCGGGGTTTCAGAGTTCGGCACTTACGAACCTGTTCAGCGGTCCGGCTGGGATGTGGAATTTCGGAGGATCTTTGGTGCAGCCCATCTTCGCCGGGGGAAGAATTCGTTCCGGCGTGAGACTTTCCGAGGCTCGGCAGCAGGAAACACTACTGACCTACCAGCAGACCGTCCAGCAGGCCTTTCGTGGGGTCTCGGACGCACTAGTCGAATACCGCAAAGACAGGGAGTTCCGAGAGCAGCAGGAGCAACTCGCGGCTTCCGCTGAAGACGCGGCGCGGCTTTCTGAGACGCGCTATCGAGGCGGCGCTACCAGCTACTTGGAGGTGCTGACGAACGAAACCAACTATTTCGATGCTGAGTTGGGACTCGCTCAGGCGCAATTAAATGAACTCTTAGGTCTGGTCAGCATTTACCGGAATCTCGGCGGGGGTTGGCAAGAACAATAAATATCGCGAACCACAAGTCAGCGTGACCGGCGCTTTTCGGATCGCTATTCCGCTCTCCGAGGATCTCGTATGCAGAGTAGATGAGACAACCGGCAAGGTTCGCTACATCGGAACGTCTTCCATGCACGCGTGGCAATTCACGAAGATGTTGTATCTTGCGGATCGCCACGCTTGGCGGTTCGTTTCCATGCAGAACCTCGTGCCGCACTCGGTGGTCGTTGTTAAAGCCTTCTGGGCAAGCTTGCTGTATTGGTCTCCCCATACCCGACAACACAACCAAAAATGATGAATACCTTCCCACGCCGATTTCACAGGAACTCGTGAGGATACTGCCCGAGCGGTTCCACAACGGTCCGTTGTTCTTCCCGACAAACTTCCGCAAAGCGTTCCGCGCAGCGTGTGTTAAAGTAGGATTAGGTCTTAAGACTGGTTTCCAGGAGTGGCAGTACGAGGGACTGGTTCGTTACGATCTCCGACGAAGTGTCATTCGCGTGCAGGAGTTGATGATACCGTCGCCATAAAAACCGGTGGTCACAAGACGCTCAATGTGTTCCGGCGTTACAATATTACGAGCGTCGATGATGTGAAGCGGGCGACGGCAAAGGTTACCAAGTACAATGCAAGTTCGATATAAGTCGGTCGTAAACGATCGAAGTAGATCCTAGCTAACCCCAGTGTTTTGTTGTTCCAAGCCGAGGTAGCTCAGTGGTAGAGCAGCCGATTCGTAATCGGCAGGTCGCGAGTTCAACTCTCGCCCTCGGCTCCACTTTCTCCTTTTCGAATCAATTAAGATACAAACTTCAGTTTGCCCGTTTCCCCAATTCAGTTGCAAGGTCGTTGCAAGTTAGCCCAAATTTACTTCAGTTTTCCATGCAGTGAATCCAGCCAGCGTCAAAATTCCTGCGGCGTCTGTTCTCGCGGAAGCCGTTCTGTTTCTGCACTTGCTTTGGTGCGGCTGGGTTTTGCTGGGCTGGACAGTGACCCACCGCCGCCGCCTTCTGCGGACACTGCACATCGCATCGCTCATCTACGCCATCGTCATCCAGCTGGTTCCTTGGCCGCCTTGCCTGCTAACTGTGGCTGAAGCCTGGCTTGAAGCTCGTGCAGGCATCGAACCTGCACACGGACCGTTTCTGGTTCGTGTGCTCGACGCAGTTGTGTATCCGGACTTGCCGGATTGGCTCGTCGCTGGCTGCGCGGTGCTGGTTTGCGTGGCGGTCCTATTGGTGTATCTACGGCGCTATCATCGCCGGACTGGGCGCGGTCAATGGTGACCGGGGACGCCGTTTCATCCGCAGGTCGGCTTCTGGAGTCCGATTTCCGCTCAAATTTTCATTTCCCTTATATTCCTATTTCTCGCGGAATATTCCCCCCTTCTACTTCTTACTGGGAATGGGAGTGTGTATCACTAGAAGTTAGCTCTGCATTTGCAGGATTCGCGAACCAGTTCCCTCGATGCTTCCAATCACGCCACTGGCTGCGAACTGTGCAATTCAGGACAGACGAATCGGTCAGTAGGGTATATCCAAAGGGCTGAACCAGCGATAGGGCCTCCGGCCAATTTGTTAAAAATCTAGAAAACTAAGGACGCTTATGAAGAAAACTCTGATGTGGTGTTTAATCGGTTTGCTCTCATTGGGGAGCGCTCGCTCGCAAGCCCAGCAGACCGGCGCGACTGAGAAAGCTATTGCGGCACTCGAAGAACAGTGGCTGCAGTCGCAAAAGACAAATAATTCAGACCTAGTCGCTCCGCTGCTGGCCGACAAATTCGTAAATACCTCGATAGAGGGAAAAGTCAGCAACAAGATTGAGACGCTCGCAAACGCTAAAGCCACCAAATATGCCAGTGCCGACTACGAAGATGTAAAGGTAACGGTGTTTGGCGATACGGCCATAGCGACGGGCGCCTTTAAAGCCATGGGCACCGACGCGACGGGAAAGCCTATGGATACTCATGAACGGTGGACCGATACCTGGGTAAAGATGCCGAGCGGAAAGTGGCAGTGTGTTGCGACTCATGGGTCGACAATCAAAATGTGAGCGAGTGCAAAAACTCTAAGTCGGAGTGGCCACTCTATCTTGTGGCGGCCGTTTCTTTTGTCCACACGTCCGGTTGTGGTGCCACGGACTATCTGATATTTGGATTTCATTTGTCCGATCAGAGTGCGGATTCCGGACGATGCCGATCAGCGTTCCGGGCTCATGCCGATCACTCATTCCGGGCGATGTCGATCAGTGATTCCGGGGGATGCCGATCACTCATTCCGGGGTGATCCCGATCAGTTGATTGCGATCGCCGGAAGAGTGATCGCGATGCCCGGAAGGGTGATCGCGATGCCCCGGAACGTTTTCCACAGGGCGAAGTGACGCTGGACATCACAGAAGGCAAGCTGTTTCTCCATTTGATTTACGGGGAGACCGAGTGCCAACCAGGAGATTGTCCATGCGCAAGATCAAAGAAGTGCTCCGCCTTCGCTTCGAACTAGGATTGGGGCAGCGGGCCATTGCCCGTGCTTGTTCCATCAGCCAGAGCACCGTTCATGAAGAGAGACAAGGCGAAACAATTACGTGGAAAGCATTCGGCTACGAGAACACTTACGAAGACAAGATCTTTCTCGATGCCTACAGCACTGTTGGCCCCTTCACGTTCGATGCAACGACTTACGAGCGCACTCTTGCTCAAGCTCTAGACGTTCTCCGACGCGCCAAGCCCTGATTGCGTCGGGAAACCGAACCTTGGGCGATTCCACTTCTCCAGTTTGCGCGTTAATCAGATGGATCACTGGAGGCCGATTCCAGAACAACATAGGGGTCACCCGTGCTTGAACCGCTCAGTGCGCCCGGGCAAACGGTAAAGCGTCAGCTTCAGCGGAGAGCCAATGACAATCATTGAGCCATCGGGCGAGAACGCAGTCCACGACTGCTGTTCTGCGAGTTCGTCCGGTGTCACTTCCGCAACGGGTTCGCCCGTGTCGACGGAATAAACCACAAAGCGCTCGTGCTTAACCGAGTGCGTGTCAGAAAAGCTCGCGACTTGTAATGCAAACCGTTTGCCGTCTTGAGAAACGCCCGCGAAGGAGATTGGGTCGTGCAACGTAATTGTCTTGAGGATATTGCCTTGCGTATCAAGGATGCGTGCAATCTTGCAGCTCGCCGTGAGTACGCGAGCGTCGCTGAGAAACTGCGGTCTGCCACCGCAGTCACCATGAAAGATCAGGTGCTGGCCCTTGTCGTCGGTCAGCGTGACAAAACTCTTGTCTTTGGGATAGTCCTCAATCCACCAGGGACTATCGCTCACCACGGCCTTCGAGCTTACACTCGTAAAGACTATCGGTCGGTCTGTCAGCGTTGTCGCCGAAAGCGTACGCGCGTCAACCAATTCCAACCCAGGACTTGTCGCATTCCCTAGCGTCGAACCATCCGGCGAGATGTTCTCCACATTACCGTGCTCGTGCCCGCGTGCGTGATAGTCAAAACTCCCCACGTCTTTCAGGTCAGGGGTAAACCGCATCACAGTGCGCCCAGATATGATGACATGCGCATCATTCGTCGCGAATACCTGCAACGACCCAAAGGCGGAAATCTCTTGTGTGTCCTTTACCTCGCCTGTCTGCAAATCCAGAGATAGGAGTTGATAGACCTGTTCTGGAACCTTGGCGCCCTCGGCGTTCCGTGTTCCTATCTTCGACGCTAGGACAATGCGGTCGCCTGCGAAGGCGACGCTACGAGTCGCTGCAAAGGTCGAGCTCGTCTGAGTGTCCACGCGCGGGCCGGTGAGTGTTGCGCCTCCAGTGCCGAAGTCGATGCCCATCACCGGCTGGCTCTTCGTCAACGGCCCTACCGACCAGACGCGTGTTGGCTTCGGCAGTTTCTGAGCGAAGCCTACGGCAACCGGCCCAAGCAGCAACAACGCTCCTAAACCAAAATGTATTAGATTGTGCCGCCCTTTTGTTCTTCTCATGACGTCGGCTAGCCTAGCCAACAAGAATCTTACAGCAGAATTTAGAGGGAATAATTCTCAACTCCTAGTATGTCGACTTAACAGGAGTTACGGTTCTCAGCTAGAATGTCCGCGCAAATCTTCGTTCGGTGAACGAATGAACGCCCTCCAGATTTCCTGCAAAACTGCTCGATTCAGCCTCTCGAAGGTGGGAGAACATTTCATCAATCCCTGTTGCTTTGGGGAGGACTTCGCTGATTGGCTTCAAATCAAGCTAATCGAAAGGAACGTCCAAGTTCGGCAGCCCTATCAGGAAGACTGGGGGTGGGAACTTCCAGCGATTGTTGGAAGCGACTCGTACTATCTCTGTATGAGCGGCAACGCCGACGGTTCCAGAGAAAATGAGGATGAAGGCGAGTGGAATATAATCATCGAGAAAAAGCGTTCCATCGGACAGCGACTGAGAGGCAAGGGGAAAATCGCTGCGAGGGATAAAATCGCCGTGATGCTCCAAGAAATTCTTTGTGCGGAACCCACAATTCGAGACGTGCAGCGCGTGGAGTAAGTGATTTTCATTGCCCGGTTTCTCGACTAATCGGGAGCTGCGACCAATGGCAAGCCATCTACGCAGAAGGCCACAATTCCACTTTCACTCCAGCTTTCTCTAGGAGGCGCACCAACTCTTCTCGATTTCTTTTGATTTGGGAATCGTCGCCGGGACCACGCAGGCCGTTCTCCTGCACTGCAATGACTAAACCATAGGGCCATGCGATGGACGGCAATTTTTCCAAGTAGGAAATCACGTCAGCAGGTGCCATCGTTGGAGTCTCCGTCGCGGCATTGATTGGCCGGGCATCGATGCCCTTCGCATGCACCATGAGATACGGGTTTTGCCATTCGCGAGCATCTACAACGGAGCGGTACTTAGCCGGGTTGGCGGGAGGGATGCGATTCTTGAGCGCGGACCGATCCTTTCCGGCATCGGCGGCTGTCTGCAAACTCGTAGTCCGCGAGCAAGAAACCAAGGCGATTGCTGCACCCAACAAGTAAGCTGCAAGTCGTGGCATGCTTCGCATTTTAGCCCGATTCGACTGCATATTCACGCGAAGCAACTCGGAGAATCGAGGTCAAGTCCCGGTTAACGCGCAAACCGTCGATTGATTTTGGCGCGGGGAACTTTTCCGATTTGGCGACCTATGCATTCAAACTAATCAGATGGAAGGCACGTTCAGCCAATTCCTGGTCTTTTTCGTCGTGCATAGTATGCTTGCACCACGAAGTAGGTGCCGACCGATGCTAGCGTCGGCACGATGACGCCAGCCTCTTCTCTCGCGAAGGGAACTACGAGAGAGACCAAGAAAGAAACCGGTATGGAGAAAAAGACGAACAGATAACCCCAGCGCCCCCACTCCCCGGCACCATACAGCATCATCACTGCGCCTAGAATGAAGATTGCAAGTAGCCCCAAGGAGGTGCTGTATCCCCTTTTATGGTCAAGCACACTCATGTCGGTAAAGAAAATCAGAAAAGCTGACATCATCACAACAAATCCGAAAACACCAAACGCTACGAAACGGAACGCTGTCCAACCTTTTCCGAGCAAAGTATTCTTGGCCATAGGTTCAGTGTCGTTGCTCAAACTTCTCCAGACTTCTTCTTGGGTTGCTCTTCTTGGCCACATTGAAAGTTCAGGTGTCCGCGTCAGCCGAGAACACCCTCGTCGGACGGGCTCGGAATGACAGACGCGATGACGAATCGTTGGATACCAAATCGCGTGGAAAGTTCCGTCGAAAGATCGGGAAACGTGCAGAGCGGACCCGCACGGTGAGGGCGCCGCTCTGCACACAAGTTGTACCCGGGTTTAGAGCTTGCGGCTGAGGTCGCGAAATCAAACCGCCAGCACTGAGGTTCTTTTAATCTTACGTTAGGGCTTTTCTGCCTCCTGGTGGCCCTAAGCCGGGAGTCCCGAATTTGGCCAGCATGGCCGCTGAACTGCTGAATTTTGGGAGTGGCCTGCGACACAGTGGTCCCGCAGTCGTTCCGTAGCACGTCGGGGGCGCCGTCCGGCTCGTTGTGTTGTCGATGCAGGGGATGGCGCTCAGATATTCGTAGATGGCCTCGATTTGATGGTTGGTCATGCGGTGATGCACCGGCCATGGCATGATCTGCACGGTAAGCACGCTGCAATTTGCGTTGTAAGTTCCGCGCCCGACCAAGCCCAAAAGAGCAGGGAAGTGACCAAACTGAAGGGCCTGAAAACAAACCGGATGGGGAATTTCAATCCGATTCGTAATCGGCAAGTTGCGAGTTCAACTCTGCCCTCGGCTCCAGTTTTTCTTCTTCTTTTCCCTGATTCCGCTTCTATTTCGCGTGTACGGACGGCCTACTGCAACAATTCCTTGGCGTATTTTACTGGCACGGCAAGATTCGATCCTCCGAATCCGTTCAATATCGCGAAATTCACGCCGATCACTTTTCCGTTGCGATTGAAGAGCGGG
>Ga0210406_10002732_pt1 | contig 19908 bp, 19 predicted proteins | sample IncBWC30MmetaG_FD_155454 | JGI IMG/M metagenome (GOLD analysis project Ga0210406, IMG submission 155454) | Forest soil microbial communities from Barre Woods Harvard Forest LTER site, Petersham, Massachusetts, United States - Inc-BW-C-30-M | ecosystem: Environmental > Terrestrial > Soil >... | reverse complement strand
GCGAGCTGGAGAAATGGAAACCGGAAACGCGCGAGACGGCGGATCACAGTTTGCCATACATCACGGCGATTGCGTTGATCGATGGCGAAGTGACGAGCAAGCAATTCGAGCGGGAACGCTTCGCGGACGCGAAGGTTTGGAAATTTTTGGAGAATGTGAAAGTGGAACGCAATGCCGAATTAAGCGCGATGTATCCCGGCGCAGTCGCCAACATCGTGCATGTCGATCTTGCCGACGGGAAGCGATTGACGAAGCGCGTCGATTATCCGCTCGGTCACGCGAAAAATCCGCTGAAGGATTCCGAGGTCGAAGGAAAATTCAAGGCGCTGGTCGAGCCGGCGCTCGGCGATGTGCGCGCGAAGAAGATTGTCGATCTTGTGTGGAAGCTGGATGAAGCAAAGAACATGGATGAATTGATGCAGGCAGTGAAAATGACGAATGACGAATGACGAAGGAATGACGAAATCCGAATAGTAACCAACGTGTTGGCTTGCTTTTGCTCATTTGGACATTTGAGGTTCCTTCGTCATTTTGCGACTTGTTTCGACCTTTGGAATGAAAACAAAAGCGGCGCGTTTGCGTGAACTGATTGCGAAAAGCGCAATCATGATGCCGGGCGTCCCGAACGCATCGATGGCGCGACAGGTTGAACAAGTTGGATTCGATGCTGTTTACGTTAGCGGCGCGGGAATGGCGAACTCGACCGCGGGCGTGCCCGACATCGGTTTACTCACGCTGACGGAAGTCGCGCGGTTGGCCGGTTACATCGGCAACGCAGTCAGCGTTCCGGCGATCGTCGATGCAGACACGGGATTTGGCGGTACGGAAAATGTAGCGCGGACAATTCGAGAATTGGAATCGGCGGGATTGGCCGGTTGTCACATCGAAGACCAGGAATTTCCGAAGCGTTGCGGACATCTCGCCGGAAAATCGATTGTCGATGTTGACGGGATGGTCGGAAAGATTAAAGCGGCGGTGGCGGCTCGGAGCGATCCCGATTTCATGATCATCGCGCGAACCGATGCGCGAGCAGTGGAGGATTTTGATCGCGCGGTCGATCGCGCTGGGAGATATCTCGAAGCTGGGGCCGACGCGATTTTTCCAGAAGCGTTGCAAAGCGCGGATGAGTTTCGCGATTTCGCAAAGGAGATCGATCTGCCGCTGCTGGCCAACATGACCGAGTTTGGAAAGAGCCCGCTGCTCTCGTTCAAAGAGTTGTCCGATTTGGGATACGGAATGGTGATTTATCCGATGAGCGCGTTTCGCGTGTCGATGAAGGCAAGCGAGGAATTTTTACGCGCGCTGAAACAGGCGGGCACGCAATCGGATTGGCTCGAGAAAATGCAAACCCGGCAGGAGCTGTACGATTTGCTCGATTACGATCCGGCGGCAGGAAATTGGTCAGGGTAAGGTGGATCGTGCGCTCCGCGCGCGATGTTAAAATAAATGCGGCCGCGCCGCCATTTTTGACATCGAGCTCGCCACGGACGAGGCCGTCCGTTGGCGGACAAGGGACTGCTCGATCCACCTATCGTTCATTGAATGAATGTTGCGTGTTGAGCGTTGAACGTTTCTGTTTCACGAGTAAGGAATAGCAGACACGATGAGCAGCGAAACAACACCCGCCTACAGTCCCGGCCTGGCCGGTATCATTGCGGGAGAGACGGCCATTTGCTGGGTCGATCCCAATGCCGGCCTGATGTATCGCGGCTACGACATTCACGAAATGGCGCAGCAAGCCAGCTTCGAAGAAGTCGCTTATCTACTGCTGAACGGTGAATTGCCGGACCTCAAGCAACTGACGGAATTTGCTCGACAAATCGCGGCGGAACGCGAATTGCCGGCGCCGGTCGTGAAAATGTTGCGACTGCTGCCGCGCGCCTCGCATCCGATGGACATGCTGCGCACCGGCGTGTCGATGTTAAGCATGTTCGACAAGGAACTGAGCGATAACTCGCACGCGGCCAACATTCGCAAATCGATTCGATTGATCGCGCGCGTCCCGACATTGATCACGGATGGATGGCGAATCTCGCATGGCGAAGAACCGTTGCCGGAAAGGCCGGATCTGACGCAGGCGGGGAATTTCTTCTACAAATTGGCCGCGAAAGTTCCGCAGGATTGGCAAATCCGCATGCTGGACACGATTTTCATTCTCTACGCCGACCACGAATTCAACGCCTCCACCTTTGCGGCGCGCGTAACCGCTTCCACATTGGCGGGTATCTACGCCGCGGTCACGTCCGCTTGCGCGGCGCTGAAAGGCCCGTTGCACGGCGGCGCGAACGAGGAATCGATGAAGATGCTCGAGGAAATTAAGACGCCCGATCGCGCGGAAGCCTGGTTGAAAGAAAAACTTGCCACCAAAGCGAAAATCATGGGATTCGGTCATCGCGTGTATAAAAAAGGCGATTCGCGGGTGCCGGTGATGCGCGAGATTGGGCGCGACCTTGGCAAACGGACGGGCAAAGAACAATGGATTCCGATCTGCGAGAAACTTGAGGAGACGATGGAGCGCGAGAAACATCTTTGCGCGAACGTCGATCTTTACGCGGCGCCGGTGTTTTGGATGCTGGGTTTTCCACCGGAACTCAACACACCGCTCTTCGCTGCATCGCGGGTGGCCGGTTGGTGCGCGCACGTCGTCGAACAGCATGACAACAACCGCCTGATTCGGCCACGCTCGCTTTACACTGGCCCCCCGGCGCGTCCTTATCACGGCGTTTCCTTAGATGGGGCGGCGTCGCAGAAGCGGTGACGGACGACAAATCGAAATCGCTGCAGGAGCGGTACGCTCCGGCTAATTCTTGCTGGGGCTGCGGTCCGGCGAATGCCGAAGGCTTGCGCATCCGCAGTTTCCCGAAAGGCGATGATGTGGTCGCGGAATGGAAACCGGAACAAAAGTACGAAGCATTTCCGGGAGTCTTGAACGGCGGAATAATCGGGACGTTGCTTGATTGTCATTGCAACTGGACGGCGGCCTACCATTTGATGAAACGCGCCGGGGACGATCATCCGCCCTGCACAGTCACGGCCGAATACGCGATCAAATTGCTGCGACCGACCCCGACAAAGGGTCCGGTTTATCTTTCCGCAAAGATTGTCAATTTAACCGACGATCGCGCGACCGTCGAAGGAACGCTCAGCGCGGGCGGAAAAGTTTGTGCAACTTGTCGCGGCATTTTTGTGGCGGTCAAAGAAGGCCATCCTGCATATCATCGTTGGTAGGCAGGAATTCGCCGCCCGAAATCCGTCGATGCGCGACCAAGCTGGATGCGTTTACCTTGCGGTCATGAAGACTTTAGAATTTCGTATCGTCCCGCTTTCCACTGAGATTGCCGACGTGGCGCGTCGCGCGGCAGACGCAGGCGCACCCGATCACACCGTCATCACAGCGGATTCCGCAACAGGTTATCCGTGTCGACACTGCCTGCGCTGGGCTCAACCCGGCGACCGTATGATTCTTTTTCCGTTCGCGGCAATCCCGGCCGGCCGTCCGTACGCAGAGAGCGGGCCGATCTTCGTTCATGCAAAGTTGTGTGAGCGCTATTCGAAAACCCATGAGTATCCGGAGCCATTTCGCGATGGCCGTGTCCTTCGTGCCTACAATTCCAAGCAAAACATGATCGATGCCGAAGTCGTAAACGGAAACGAACCGGAACCAATTATTGAAAAATTCTTGCAAAACCCGGAGACTGCATTTGTCCACGTCCGCAGCGTCAGCCACGGATGTTATACGATGCAAGTTGAGCGCGTATGAAAACGCTGGAGTTGCTTCCTTCTTTCGAAACGATGTATCGCGCGTTGGTCAATCGCGACTCGACCTTTGAGGGGATCTTTTTTGTCGGCGTGCGCACCACGGGAATTTTCTGCCGGCCAACGTGCACAGCGAAAAAACCGGCGCGCGAGAATGTCGATTTTTTCGCTACGTCAAGTGAAGCATTGCACGGCGGTTATCGTCCCTGTTTGCGCTGCCGTCCGATGGATCCGGGCAAACGTCCGCCCAAATTGATTGAGCGCTTGCGCGCGGAAGTCGAACATGCCCCCGGTGGACGGTTGACGGACAAAGAGCTTGCAGCGATGGCGATCGATCCATCCACGGCGCGACGGCAGTTCAAGAGACACTATGGAATGACCTTCCAGGCTTACCATCGCGCGCGCCGATTAGGTCTTGCGCTGCGCGAAGTGCGCCGGGGCGGTCGTGTCGATGAAGCAAAAAACGGCAGTGGTTTCGAGTCGGCCAGCGGTTTTCGCGAAGCTTTCACTCGAATTTTTGGCGATCCACCAACAGCTGCAAAATCGCGTGCTCCCATGTTTGCAGAACGGATCGAGACGCCGCTTGGCGGAATGATTGCTGTGGCGGATGACGTAGGATTGCGCCTGGTCGAGTTCGTCGATCGGCGGGCAACGGAAAGGGAATTGTCGATTTTGCGAAAGCGTTTGCGGACGAATATCGTGCCGGGTGAGCATCCACATCTGGAGACGATCCGCGGGCAACTAGTCGATTATTTTTCTGGCAGGAAACTGGAGTTCGACATTCCGCTGGCGCCAGTCGGGTCGGACTTTCAGTTGCGGGCCTGGGAAATTTTGCGTTCTATTCCCGTGGGCGAAACACGTTCCTATTCGTGGATGGCGAAACAGCTCGGAGATGAGAACGCGCGTCGCGCCGTCGGTCGCGCGAACGGTACGAACATGATTTGCATCGTGATTCCGTGCCATCGTGTCATTCGCGCGGATGGCACGCTCTGCGGCTACGGCGGCGGATTGTGGCGAAAGAAATGGCTGCTCGAGCACGAACGGCGTTGGAAAGAAACGTGATTAGTGAACCGTGAAAAGTGAGAAGAGGATTCGCGCCGCACCGATCTCACTATTCACTTCTCAACTTCTGAAGAAAGCGCGCCCGGGGTGACTCGAACACCCGACCGACGGATTAGAAATCCGTTGCTCTATCCGGCTGAGCTACGGGCGCATTTCATAGCGATTGGGGTCATTACAGAATTTAAAACACTGCTCGTCTCAAAAGGGCCGAAGCGGGTTCGATTTGAACTCCACCATTATCGCTTAGCGCAGGCGAAGGCGAATGTTATTATCCTCGGCGGCTCCGGCCTTGTCATATTCGTTTTCCAAGGTCTGATTTTTTTTGTGCAAAACGGCGCAATCCTTCGTAACGCAGCGCGAATGCCTAACGACCGAAACACCTATGCGCCATCTGGCCGCATCGCTCAGTAAAGATTTCGCAAAACTCGGCACTGCTGGCGGAGTTGTCTTTCAACTCGCTGAACCCAGTGTTAAAATGAGCTGAGATGTAGATCGGAACGCCGGTTCTGATTGGGTCAGGGCTAAACTCGTAAGGTCAAAATGAGCGCACGACAAATGGATCGAAGCGTTTTCCGCTCTATCCCGCTGCTTTGCTTAACGACGCTTTCATTAAATTGCCTGTTTGTTCCTTCGGCTGATGCTCAAACTTGCGGCCGAGAAGGTGTTGCGGTTCAAGTGCTCGGATCCGGTGGGCCCGAATTACAGGACAAGCGCGCCTCCAGCAGTTATCTGGTGTGGCAAGATGGACAGGCGCGGGTGTTAGTAGATGCTGGCAGCGGCAGCTCTCTTCGATTCGGAGAGAGTGGCGCGAAAATGTCCCAACTCGACGTGATCTTGTTCACGCACTTCCACGTTGACCATAGCGCCGATTTCCCCGCACTGATCTTCTCGTCCTGGTTTGAAGAGCGTGACCGCCCACTGCCCGTGTACGGCCCGGCTGGGAACAGCGTGTTTCCGTCGACGGTGGGTTTCGTGCACGCTTTCTTCAATAATCAAAACGGTGTTTATCGTTATCTGAGCGAGCTATTGGTTCCTCAAGAGAACGGCAGCTACAAGTTGCAGCCTCACAACGCGGCTGGGAACGGAACTTCCTCGGCGGCCTTTCGTGGCGAACATCTTTCGGCCTACGCCGCTCGGGTCATTCACGGATCTGTGCCGGCCTTGGCGTGGCGTGTTGAGATTGGCGGCAAGTCCATCGCGTTTAGCGGAGATACAAATGGACAAGGTACCGGCTTGGTGAACCTGGCAAAAGATGCAGATTTGTTTATTGCTCACAACGCTGTTCCGGAAGGAGCCACCGGAGTTGAGCGGTCGCTGCATATGCCTCCTTCTGTGATCGGACAGATCGCTCAACAGGCGCACGTTAAGCGGCTCGTGTTGTCTCACCGGATGCTCCGGACATTAGGCAAGGAAGAGCAGAGCCAATCGGAAATCAGGAAAAGCTTTTCGGGCCCCGTTGCATTTGCAAATGATCTCGATTGTTTCGCTGTACCGTAAAGTTGTCGACTCTTAGTGAACGGAATCGGGTTTTGCGCCCGTGATCGTGCGGCGGATAGCCGCTAGCGGCGCCGAATCGTTGAACCGGATTAGCCCGTCTTTCCTTTCCACACCTAATTCTTTCCAAAGAGCGTTCAAATCCACCGGGGATGGAGAGCCCTTCATTTTTTCATATAACTCGCTCAACACCGGAACGCCGGTCGCCTCATCGCCGATACGCAGAGCTTTGGCCAATGGCCATTCCGTTTCTACGGTACCCCCCGCCGCCAGAATGGCGCGCAATGCATCTTCTAAACCTTTACGATTCCCGGTGCGTTTTCGAATATCGATGTCGGCTAGCAAACAAAAAAGCGCGCCGCCCCAATAGGTCCGGCCCCATGTTGGGGTGAAATCCAAGCCTCGATCTTTAGGGCCCGGCAAACCTTTCGGCAACCCATCCATCATATCGCCCCATACTTTTTCCGGCGTCAAATCTCCTGCGCGAGCTCGAGCAACAGGTTCGATATAGGTAGCCAATCCTTCCTCAATCCAATGGTGAGCCTCGGATACAGACGGAAAGGCGAGGTGCACCATCTCATGCGTCATCATCCAGTCCTCGGCGAAATCGGAAGCGGTACAGCTTTTGCCAACTGCGATCCTGATCAATGAACCGTTCCCACCGTTTGTATGTCCAGAGCGAGTGCCGCGGCCGTCGTAGAGCCGGATGTGAATGTGGACCTCAGTGACCGGGAATTTTTGGTAGTAGATCGTTACGGCTTTCGCGGACCTAGTGATCCAATCCAAGACCGGCTTGCGCAGAGTTTGTCCCGGCGTTGAATCGAAATCGACAACGATGTTTGCGCCGCCAACCCGCAATCGCTCATCATCTGCGACGCAGGCATGTCCGGCGATCACGAGCGCCAGCAGACTGGTAGTCACTCGTCCCGCCGTCATTTCGTTTTCAGCTTAAACTCGGTGATTTTCGCAGGATCGAAAATGGGCGCTGAACAGCTCCGATCGGTGCAGACAAAAGCGGCTGCTTTGTCAAATTGTGGATATTGGACGTCGGGATTAGGCAGGTTCCCTTCGCGTGTATCCCACCATTCCACTCGTTTGTAAGTCACGCGATGTCCAATGGCCGCGCGAAAGAGCGCGCACGCCGCGGGGTCGTCCTTTCGACCGACGATGGTGAGATGTAACGGGGGTATGTTTAGTTCCTGGCCAGCGAGTAAAATGCCGGCGACTTCAAATCCGTGGTGTTCGCCCACGGACGGCGCGGAAACAAAACGCAAAGCATGGCGCGCCATGTCTCGATAATGTGCGCTGCCGGTATAATGATTGAGCATGTTCATGGTTCGCGCGACTGTGACATTCTCGTCAACGTCGGGACGTGGCGGCAATTTCCCGGCGAGCGGTTGGACGTATTCCAGATAACCCAAATTGCCTTTAAAATTTGCCTCGATGAATGCAGCTGTCTTCTCGGCGCAGTTCAGCCATCGCCGGTCCGCGGTTACGGCGTAAAGGTTCAAAAACGCGCGCAGCATGGAGGCAGAGTCGCCCAGATACGGCCCACCGTCATCCTCGGCGTCATGAAGAAATCCGCCATCCCCGAGGGAGCGGTTGGCGATGGTCCATTCCGCGGTGCGTGTCGCTTCGGCCAGAGCGCTTTCATCCCCGGTCACGGCGTAAAGTATTGCCAAAGCAGTTAGCGCCCAGCCGTTTTCGCGCGCGTAGATGTGTTGATCGACACGCGGAATTCCGCGGTCCCGGCGGGCAGCGTCGGAAAGAGCGAAATAATTTGCGGAATGTTGGCCCTGAACGAGGTCGGCGTCCTGGCTGGTATAAAACGCGCCCTCCGGACTCTTCAGGAAATTATCCAGATATCGGCGAATCTTTTCTGCTGCGTCGAGGCAGGACGATTCCTTCCACAGTGCGTAACATTGCGCGTAGGTCCGCAGATTTTCCGCCTGCATCTGCATGATTTTTTCAAAGTGCGGATGTTTCCAATCGCCATCGGTCGAATACTGATAAACGCCACCCCAGATCGGATCGATCAATTGCTGTTGTGCGTCGAGGGTTGCGCGCGCCCTGCGCTCGGCATCGCGATCGCCGCGGATCGCTTCACCGCAGCAGTATTCGATAATGTCCCAGCTCAGATACTTGTGGATCGTGCCCCAGCCTTGGTTTCGGGAATCATAGTTATCGCGCAAAATCTGGCGCAGCTTGGTGCGCTCCGGCTCGGTCAGATCGCCATCCTTGTTAGGCACGAGCGGCGCTTCTGCAACGATGGACGGACCAGGAGAGGGATCGTCGATGATGGCTTGCAGCAGTGAGGCCATCGGTTTTGGCGGGATGTAGCCCTGGCGCTTCACTATTTCGCTGCCGTCCGTGTTGAAAACAATGGTGGCGGGCCAGCCATAGTCTTCGTAGCGACTCGTCAGGTCCGGCCGCGAATCTTGATCCACCCGGACCGCGATGTAACGCGACTTGATCAAGGAAACCACCTTCGGATCGCGATAGGTGATTTCTTCCATCACGTGGCACCAGTGGCACCAGACCGCACCCAGATCGAGCAACACAAAGCGATTTTGCTGCCGTGCCTTTTCGAAAATCGAATCAGACCATGGTTGCCAGTCAATTTGCGGAATTTTCTGTTCTTCCGCCCCGATCCCAGCCGAGAGGGAGAGGAACAAGACGACAACGCTGAATGTTCGCGCAGCTCTAAAAAACGCGTCCGCTTTTGCGGTCGTGGAACAGACTGCTTTGACTGGGCAGTAATTAGGCTTTTCCACGGCTAGCGTCAGCGGCCGCCTTCGCCGCCGGCATCTCCTCCTTGAGGTTCACGTTACGCTCCATGCGTACTTCCATGATTTTCTCCATTGTTTCGCTCAATCCTGGGAGATGGCCAAGCAATTCGCGGAAAGCATCGCGCGAAACGGCAACGGCGTCGACTGCTGTCGACGCGCGAATGGTGGCGTTGCGCGGAAGATCGGAAATCAAGGCGGCTTCGCCAAAAACATCGCCATCGCGCAGCGTTGTTAGTACTCTCCCATCACGTTCGACCGTCACTTCTCCTCGCACGAGGAAGTACACCTTGTCGCCAAAGTCGCCCGAGACGAAAATAGTTTCACCGCGTTCGAAGTGTTCGCGATGGACCGCTTCTTCGTGAAAGAGCTGCAGCTGCGTGATGTCGCGCGGCAGAAATGTGTCGAGGAACCAATCGGCGACCAGTCGCAATTGGCCGTCCACCCCCGGAAACTTTGTAACGTAAACGCCGCGCCAGAAGAGCCAGGCGATGAGGCCTTTGAGATGGATACCAAACACTTCGGCTACTGCCGAGCGCCGGCCTAACGAGCCCAGCTTTCCCAGTCCGGTGAAGGCGAAAATCTTTTTCGGTGTGCCCCGAAACGAGGCGACAATGTTTTCGGCGCAAGTCCGAGCCTGCCGCAAGGCGTGTTGCGCCGTCGGCGGCGACGTTTGTCCATCGATTTGTTTGATGCCCGCGCAATCGCCGACCGCCCACACGTTCGGCCACTCCGGAACCTCGGTGTGCTGATTCACCACAATGCGGCCCCTATCCTGCGGGAACGGCAGCGAGACGATCAGCGGATGCGGCCCGGCCGGGACGGTGGCAATAGTCGTGCCGGCAGCGATGATCTCTGTCCGATCGGTCGTCTTGTCCGCCACCACCACCATGCCGGCGCTGACGGCTTTCAATCCCGCGCCGAGGCGGATTTCAACGCCGCGCCGGGCCAGGAGTTTGTGTGCAAACGCCGCCAGCGACTCGGTCAACTCCGGCAGGATGCGGTCGCCGCGCTGAAGCAGGATCAAACGCAGATCTTTCTCCGAGATGTTGTGGTAGGCGTGGACGGCTTCACGCAAAAAATCGTTCATTTCGGCAATACACTCGACGCCGGAAAAACCGCCGCCTGCAACGACGAAGGTCAGCAAGCACCGTCGTGTGTCGGGATCGGTCTCCGTCTCCACTTCCTCGAGCACGTGGACCAGCTGGTTGCGCAAATAAAGTGCGTCGCCCAGATACTTGAACGGATGTGCATGTTCGCGCATGCCGGGAATTTTGGAATGATCGAGGCGAGTGCCCAGGGCGATGACGAGATGGTCGTACTGGATTGAGGTCGTGGCCGGGCGAAACCCGGGGCTGAGTGTCACGACACGCCGGACCGGGTCGATTGCTTCGACGTCGCGCGTAAAGAGGTGCGCCTTTGGCGCCGTGCGACGGATGGGCGCGATCACGTGATTTAGTTCGACCGAGCCGGAAACGACCTCTGGCAGGAGGGGCTGAAAGACGATGTAGTTTTCGCGGCTTACCAGAGTGATCTCAATTTCTTCCAGTTCTTTCCTCGACAGCAGTTTGCCCAAATGGACCGCTACATAGACCCCGCCAAAACCGCCGCCGAGAATCAGCACGCGCTTTTTAGAATTGGTCATGGGACTTCCGGCAGGAGTTTATTTCGACATGGAGACATGAATGCCGCGCCAGTCCGCGGGCGGCGGCGCTTTCTGGAAGCGACGACAGCGATCCAACAACGCTGCGCTAGGCGGATCTCCGTTGTTCTTTTCCAAGAGTTCGATCGCTTTGTCAAAATCGCATGCCGCGTACGCCTCGAACGCCTTTTCATATGTCGTGATCATCTGGCATTGCTGCTTCGCGCTGTCTTTTTCGCCAAGGAGCTCATAAATTTTGATGGCCCCGGTCTTGCCTTTGACCGCGACCCAGTCGAGCAGCCGGAAATCGAATTGCGCGCGCGTATCCTCAAAGATTCGCTCGCTGGCTATGATCGTGGTCCCGTATTGCTTGTTCAGGCCTTCCAGACGCGAAGCAAGATTCACTGCGTCGCCAATGGCAGTGTAATTCATCCGATCGGGCGCACCGAAGTGGCCGACCAATGCCTTGTCCTGATGCAAACCGAAGCGAGTCTCAAAGGCCGGCAGATTGTGCCACTCGGCTGATTGTGAAAGAGCGCGGCCGGCTTCGCGGCAACGCAGCGCGGCCCGACACGCCTGGCGGGCGTGATCTTTCACGGGCTCGGGCGCATTCCAGAATGTCATGATGGCGTCGCCGATAAATTTATCGATGGTTCCACCCGTCTCCTCCTGAATAATGCGCGCCATGACATCGAGATAATGTCCGAGGGCGCGGGCGAGTTCGTTAGGCGCAAGCTGTTCGGAAAAGGTGGTGAAGTCCTTGATATCGGTGAACATGATCGACAGCTCGGTCAGCTCGCCGCCCAGGATGGGCTCGGTTTTGCTCCGATAAAGCCGGCGCACCAGATCGACCGGAACGTATTTGCTCATGGCCCGCATGGCCGTCTTCGCCTTCTCGAGACTTTCCAGAACTTCGCTGACATCGCGAAAGGAGGACGAGGTTGGAGCGGGCGAAAATTCAAATGCGTTCATCTTGAGGGTCTCGTCCACAATCTGGGCCAGCGATCCTTTGACGCGGCGGAGCACCAGAGCGCCTCCGGCGATAAGCGCACTTATCAAGCCGAACGAAATGACGAGCAGGCGATTACGAATAAGCGCCAGCCGCCCGAGATAATAGGAGCGGGGAACGACGATGCCCACGATCCAGCCCTGTGTTTCCGGTAAGGCGCGGAACGTGGTCAGGAATTGCTCGCCGTTGAGACGAAAATGCCCTGACATGCTCGTTGCATTTTCTCCGACGGCGCGAAGTTTTGGATTTGCCAGTGAGGCGGACACCTCCGGCGGCAGGTTTTTCGAAGCGATGCGCAAGTCGTCGCCAAATTCTTGCAGCCGATCGGACGCCGAAAGTGGTGTGATCAACCGACCCTCCGCATCACAAATGAAGATCCGATGGGGATCAGTCCGGCCCGGCGGCGCCAACCTCAGCTGCACTGCTCGATCCAGTTGCTGCGTCAGGAGTCCGACGCGCAAGACCCCGGCAAAGTTTCCCTCGGCGTCGGTGATGGCTTGTTGCACACTCACCTCAGCCCGCCGCTGCGTCGCCGGCAGTTGCACGTCCAGTTGCGACCAGTGCAGATCGCTCCATAACAGCTGACCGAAGAAGTTTTGGCTCGCCGGCGTCATGAATGTTGGGTGCAATGTTGGGTCGGGAATATCGGTCGTGCCTTCACGACGCAACGGGAGCGCCGAAAAACGCGCGCTCGATTCAAGCTCGCGGCTTTCGGCGGCGAAACCCTCGCCTTCTTGTCGGACGTGCCGGCTCCACCAGCGCTCCTCGCCCCGGTCGTCCGTGCCACGCATCACGCTAATCTGTCCGCGCGGCGACGCCGCCAGTTGGATGTTTCCATTCGCGTCAAAACCTGTTTGCACGGCATAGGTGAAAGTTACCTCGCTGATGTCGCGATTTGACAAGAGCAGGCCGAATTGCGCGGACTCGATCGCCAATAGATCGCGCCCATCGACCAGGCCGCGATTGAGCTCGAGCTGGAATTGCCGGACGGCTTCGGGCGCCTTGGACAGAAAGCTCGCTACCCGTTCACTGATTTCGTTGCTCGCCTGATCACGAATCCGGTCCGAGCTCTCCATGATCGTCTGTTGCGACCCGTGGAAGACAACATAGAAAAGAAGACCGAGCACCGCCGCCAGGCCAATAATGCTCAACCCAAAGATTCGTCCCAGGGTCGGCTTCACAAATCTATTCCCGCTTGACGGGGAGAAGCGGCTTTGCCGCGTCCCTCCTTACATTGCTTGCGATCCTCGAACCTTGCGCGTAATCAACCAATCGAGCGAGAATTTTCCCGGTCCGAAAATGAGTATCACGAGCGAGGCAAAAAGAAACCCGTAGGGCGTCGCACCGGAGAATTTGTCCGGGTCGGTGAAGACGGAAAAAAGGGCTGCGCGATCGCCCTCGACGGACAGGAACGCCACGATCATATTCGCGGTGAGCACGAGTCCCGTGAGACGCGATAGCAGCCCGAGGATGAGCAAGACGCCACCGACGAGTTCGACGACAGACACGAACAAGGCCGTTTGTCCAGGCATCGGTAGATTTAGACTCGCAAAGTAGTCGGTCACTTTGCCGAGGTTATGAACCTTGCCCCAGCCATCCTCCGCAAACTCCCAGCCCCAGTACACGCGAACGAAGAGCAGCAGAAAGGGCGACTGAAGGTAAGAAGCGACGGCAACGAAGCGCGCGTGCAGCTTGCAGACAGATTGCCATAGGTTTTTCATGTCGCAATAGATGCTCCGTGCAAAAACAGGGACTAGGATTCTTTGGGATTTGAGTCGGGCCGGCAGAACCAGCCAAGTAAACTCCAGTCGTTAAACCAATTCTTGATTTGCGGGGACCAATTGAATCGTCGGCGCCGGCTTGCGGCCAAGCCGATCGCACAGGCATTCGCGACGGTGTCACCGTCTCGAAGTGCGCTTAGGATTGCGAAAGCTTCCGGCTCAAGGCGTTTGTAATAGAGCATGTTGTCGAAACGATGGACAACGAGATGCAAGCGCCGCCGTTTCGGCAGCCGGACTTTCTTTTGGAGGCGTCGGGACTCTTTGGGCATTGCTTCAATGACATTGCTCGCTTCGCCGCGCAAAACGTCGGATTCGCTTTTCTTGACCGCGATGAGAAACTCATCCACTGCGTAATCCAATTGCAACAGGGAAAGGTAAGGTTGCAGCCCAAGCCGCAACTTCTCCGGTTTGGCGTCGAGAATATCGTCGGGCGTAACGCTCGGCTTGGCCGGATCGTCAAAGGCAACCACCTGGGCCCATTCGAAGCGGACCATGTCGAGCGCCATTCTCTGGTGCGGGGCCGCCCACTTGGGTTCTTCCAGAATGAATTTTTCAAGGCGACTACCAAGGTTCCGCAGCGTGAACGACACGGATGGATATTTCGTCAGATAGGCCGTGATGAGTTTCATGAATTTTTGCTCGCCAAGCACTGCACGAAGCCCGGGATAATCATCGTAAAGACAATCGAGCACCCGGAACCAGTAAACGCGGTTGTAGATTTCGAGCCGCTCAAACGAAGTGAGGCGGTCGTTAGGCTTGATGAAACTGGCCGCAACCTTGTTCATGGCGCGACCGTCCACCCATTTAGGCTGCATTCGATCTTCTGCAGTCAAAGGCCGGAAAAGGGCACTCGCCATGAGCTGCTGCAGTTGCTTCAACTGCGAGCGCGAACCGGCCTTAAGCTGCGGCGTCCTCAAGCTCGTTGATAAACCGGGTGGCTTTGAGCGCCTCATGGTGAACCTCATCAAAAGTGGGAATTCGATCGTCCCATTCCAAAAGAGTGGCGGTCCGCCCGACCAGCCGCACGGCGTGGGCATACAACTTCCAAACTGGGTTGAGCACGGGATGGTCGTGCGTGTCCAAAATGTATTTCTCGAACTTGGAGTGCCCGGCGATGTGAATCTGGCCGACGCGATGGTGCGGCACGTTGTTCAGATATTCGTAGGGATCGAAGGAATGGTTCTTGGAGGAAACATAAATGTTGTTCACATCGAGGAGGATCCCGCAGTTGGATCGCTCCACTACTTCGCCCAGAAATTCCCATTCCGTCATTTCCGATGCGTGGAATTCGGCATAGCTGCTCACATTTTCGACGCAGATGGGAACCTCGAGAAAATCGCGAGCCTCGCAAATGTTGTCAGCGGTCACCCTGGCGCAGGCGAAGGTGTATGGCATCGGCAAGAGATCATGTGTATAACGTCCATCAACGCTACCCCAGCAGAGGTGATCGGATAACCACGGTGTATTCGTGCGTTTGACGAGGCGCTTTAACTTTCTTAGATGCTCGCGGTTTAGCCGGTCGGCCGATCCGAAATACATGGCCACGCCATGTTGGACAACGCGATATTGCTCGAGAATGGCATCTAGCACTTCAAGCGGCCGGCCGCCGTCAACCATGAAATTCTCCGAGATAATCTCGAACCAATCGACCACCGGTTTCTTGGAGAGAATATGGCGGTAATGGGGAACACGCAGACCGATGCCGATCCCGTAATCGGTAAAGTTATTGAACAAATTTGCCGGCATCGCTGGCGATCTTTGCTCCAGAGCCGGGGAATAGAACCCCGGCGCTGGAGGCCACTATTTTACTGTTTTGGCTTGCTGCCATCGGTCGCGCAGCCGCCCTTACCCTTACACGAGTTTTTACCCTTGCAGCCGTTATCACTCGTCTTGCAGCCCCCTTTGCCCTTACAGGAGTTCTGCCCCTGGCAAGCGTGCTTATCCTTTGCCGCCTTTGCCGTCTGCAACGAGATACCCGGCTTCACGGTCGAAACTGCCGCGTGGGTCGTGGCAGCGAACGAACCGCTCATTAGTCCGGCGATCGCTGCGCCGGCCACTACTGCTTTCTTTGTCATTTGGACCTTTCTGTTTTAGTTTTTTGCTCGCCCTCGCAGCGGTACCACGCCGCCGGAAGTCGATCAAATCGGAGCCGAATCCTGCTTTCGAATCCGGCTTCACTGATTCAATTATCCGATTACGCCCGGGAATGGAAGCAGAAATTGCACGGGCGGGGTTGGTCATAAAAAACAAATGATGCGTCCAATTTTGCGAGTGATTTCCATTTTGAAGACGACATGTTGGAAAGAAGGCAAGGGTGGGCTGCCGGCAAAGCGGCCCAAACCCACACGATCTTTTGATCTCTGGATTTTGAGTGCGGGCATCTGCCAGTTCCGCCACGTTGCGAAAAGCGGCAACTCTTTCACGGTCATTTTCTACGGTCCGAAAGCTTTTTTGCGCAAAACAGCGCAATTCCTCAGCATGCAGTGCAAATCGAACTCGTCAGGCTTCCCTATGAAAAGCACGCTGTGCAACGCAGTGAAAACATGCGCAAAAAGTTTTTCTTGAATTAGAAATCCGTTGCTCTATCCGGCTGAGCTACGGGCGCAGATCGCGTTGCAATATCTCGCCGCGAAAGAAAGAAAATCCAGTGGATCGTTAAATGGTTGAAGCGATGAAGCGATGAAGGGGTAAACGCTTTAACGATTCAACGCTTTAACACTTTAACGTCTCCGCGTGAACGCACTCTTCGTCATCGCGCCGTACAAATACGACGGCCTGTGGGTTTTTGATGATCCGACGGTCGGATTGTCGAAGGAGCCGTTTATCGCAGGCATCGATACGATGATCGATAAAATGGTGGCCGATATCCCAAAGGCCGAGCGGGGATTTCGTGCCATCTTCAGTGCAACGCCATTTCCCGGATCGGGATTCAAACTGGAATGGCGCCGCGAAGATTTCGGCGGCAATTGGTACTACAGCGACCAGTTTAAGATGGAGGGCTGGCTTTGCCCGGCGCTCTTAAGATATTTCCCGAGCGCGCCGCGGGAGATTCACGTAAAGGTTGAAGCGTTGAACCGGTAAAGCGCCGATGAAGCAAGCCCTTAACGCTTGACCTGCTTTACGCACTCAATCGCCGATCCGGTGTTTTAATTCCCAGACGCGCAATGCCGCAAGCAACAGCGCTTTCGTGCGGGTGAGACTGCCGGCGGCGGCAAGTTCGGGCTCGTCATGGGAGTAAGTGTTGGTGGCACTTTGTTTGCGGCCCCGGCTTCTTCGTCGCGCTTTCGACTTCCGTCCACGGCGAGCGGCCGAGTCGCTTACAGGAAGGTGTCCACTACTATTCATAGCTCCGGTGGATTCGAAGCAGCTTCCAGGCCAGCGTTGCCGTAGTTGGCCCCGAAGGCATTCGGGGGCAAATCGCAACGTCCAGCCGCCTGTGATTTAGAGGCCGATCTGCGGGCAAGAGCGCCCTCCAGAGCGTCGCGAAAAGCGCTTGTGTGTGCGCGGGTTCTCCGCCAGTCTTGCGGGGTCATGGCAGATCGCAAACTCGGTTGTCTTAGCATCTTTTTATTCGTCGCGCTCTGCGCCAGCGTATTCATTAATTTAGTGCTGGCCCTCGCTACCTTCCAGCGCATCGGGGGCGTAATGCGGGAAGAAGAAGCTATCTCACGCTTCCGGGAGACGATCATCCAGCGAGGCGGCCGTGGAATTTCAGACAAAATTGCGGTGATCATGCTGCGCGGTTTGATCAGTTCTTCCATCCCCGGGAACGTGAGCGATTCCATGGTCGACGACATGCGGGCGGCGCTGCAACAGGCCCGCGAGGATGATCGCGTCAAGGCGATCGTCCTGGAAATCGACTCGCCCGGTGGAGAAGTGACCGCTTCCGACCAGATTTACAATGCCGTGGTCAAAACGCGCGCGAGAAAGCCGGTCGTCGTTTACATGGATTCGCTCGCGGCTTCCGGCGGGTACTACGTTTCCTGCGGCGGCAAATTTTTAATGGCGAGCGACACTACCATCACCGGCAGCATCGGCGTCATCATCCAGACGCTGAACTACGAGCAATTGTTTAACAAAGTCGGGCTCGCTTCCGTCGTTTTCAAAAGCGGAAAGTTCAAGGACATGCTCAATGGCGCGCGCCCGGTCACGCCGGAGGAGCGCGAGCTGGTGCAAAGTTTCGTTATGAAAACCTACGACAAGTTCCTCGGCATCGTCGCCAAAGAGCGGAATCTTCCGGCCGATCTGCTTCGCAACACCGTCGCCGACGGCCGGATCCTCTCAGGCAAGGAGGCTCTGGACAACAAATTGGTCGATGGACTTGGTCAGATGGAAGATGCCGTCGCCAAGGCGAAACAATTGGGGAGTGCGCCGGAAGCGAAAGTTGTAAAGTACGGCCCGCCCTTCAGCCTGGGCCGCTTTTTCCGCATGTTCGGACAAGCCGACTCCAAGATCGAACTCCAACTTCCGAAGCAACTCGTTCCGCAATTGGAAACGGGGCGCGCTTATTTCCTGCCGAGCTATTACGCTCCGTAGGCGGGCACGGCCGCATGTCATCCGACAGCCTCTTAACGGCGCTCGGAGGCGTGGCCAACGCGCTCTTCCTTATCGTCGGCGTATATATCTACGTCTCGCTCATCCGTCAGATCAGCGCGCGAGCACCGGCATCGACAAATGGATCGACCAGGATATTTGGCTTGCCCGAAGCCATCCTTGCTGTCGGGTTGGTCTTCTTGCTTTTGCTTGGCGTTGTTGCTTCACTTTCGCATCCATCGATCCAGCTCAACAGTCGCGATCTGGTGGAAAATCTTCTCTTCACTCTCGGAGTTGTTTTGGTTGTTATCACCTTTTTGGAGTTCCGCGGGTTTGATCTGAATTTCCTGGGCGGTTTTGCCAAACTCAGTTTTTTTCGTGCTCTCAGCACTGGAACAATCCTGATGTTGGCGGCTTATCCCTTGATCTCGGTGGCCGACGCAATTACGCAGCGCCTTCTCGGAAGCGGCTCGAGCAAACAGAGCATCGTGGAGCTTTTTAATGCATCGCAAACGATCAGTCAGCGGATCATGATCATTGTTTTCGCGGTCGCTATCGCGCCCGTGGCCGAGGAATTTCTCTTTCGCTTTTTTCTTTACGGCGTGCTCAAACGCTATTTCGGGCGTTTGCTCGGGCTCACGGCTAACGCGCTCCTCTTTGCTGCCGTTCACACTCATTTGCCCTCCTTCGTGCCACTCTTTGTTCTGGGAAGCTGTTTCACGATTGCCTACGAATGGAGCGGTTCCATCCTTGTCTCAATGACGATGCACGCGCTCTTCAATTCGGTGTCGCTCGCCTTGCTTGCGTTTCCAGAACTCTTTCCGCAATGAAATTGAGGGAGCTGGGCGAAGACTGGCTGCTCGCTCAACTTTTGCCCCGTCTTCCCCGCGGCAAGTCAGTTTTCGCAGGCGCCGGAGACGACTGCGCGCTGGTGGAAGCTCCCGCCAGGCGCAAATTTCTCGTTCTCAAAACCGATTGCGTGGTCGAAGGCGTGCACTTTTTGCCGCGAACGAACGCTCTCGATGTTGGTTGGAAGGCGATGATGCGCCCGCTGAGCGATTTTGCCGCGACTTCCGCTCTGCCCCAGTTTGCGTTGATTACGCTCATTGTCTCGAAGCAAACGCCGAGCGACTGGGTGAAAAGGATTTATCGCGGCCTGAGCCAGGCCGCGGCGCGCTTCAAGGTCAGCATTGTCGGCGGCGAGACCAGCAGCACGCGAGGGCCCGCCATCATCTCGGTCAGCGTTTCGGGATTCGTTGAAAAAAATCGCTGTGTCTCGCGCAGCGGCGGCAAAGCCGGTGATGATCTTTTTGTCACTGGCCGGCTTGGCGGCGCGAACCGGGGACGACACTTGCGATTTGTCCCGCGGATCGAAGAATCACGCTGGCTGACAAAGAATTTCTCGATCCAGGCTATGATGGACTTGAGCGATGGACTCGGCGTCGATCTTCCGCGGCTCGCGCGCGCCAGCAAGACCGGATTCAAAATCGACAATAACCTGCTGCCGCGCAGCCCTGGCTGCAACATCGACAATGCGATCTCAGACGGCGACGATTACGAATTGCTCTTCGCGATTTCGCCGCGCGAACGCGAACGGCTGCAAAAGAATTGGCCCAAAAAATTCCCGAGACTTTTGCTGACGCGCATCGGTCGATTGAATTCGAGATTCGAGATTCGAGATTCGAAATTGCTTCGTGGCTACGTTCATTTCCAATAACCCGGCGGAAACAGAGGCAATTGGCCGGCTCTTTGCCAAAGATGTCGGGCTTGGTTCGGTGCTTGCGCTACAGGGCGCGCTCGGGACCGGCAAAACACAATTCGTCAAAGGTTTCGTTGCCGGCGTGG
>Ga0210406_10002731_pt1 | contig 19916 bp, 19 predicted proteins | sample IncBWC30MmetaG_FD_155454 | JGI IMG/M metagenome (GOLD analysis project Ga0210406, IMG submission 155454) | Forest soil microbial communities from Barre Woods Harvard Forest LTER site, Petersham, Massachusetts, United States - Inc-BW-C-30-M | ecosystem: Environmental > Terrestrial > Soil >... | reverse complement strand
AATTACCCTTTCACCTCTCGACTTCTTTTTTGCCTTTCACTTTTCACTCATCACCCATCCATTCCCTAAATGAATACGGATCGAAGAGTCGTCATCACTGGTCTCGGTGCGATCACGCCGGTCGGAAACAACGTGGAGACGTTCTGGTCGAATCTTAAGAAGGGCGTCAGCGGCATTCGCAAAATCGAGGCCTTCGATACCACCGGCTACGATTGCCAGATCGGCGGTGAAGTGCGCGGCTTCGACCCGAAACCATTTTTCGGCAACCCGAAAGATATACGGCGAACCGATCGTTTTGCGCAACTCGCGCTGGCCGCGGCAAAGATGGCGCTCGAAAACAGTGGGATCGATCTTGAAAAGCTCAATCGAGACCGCTTCGGCGTGATTGTAAGCAGTGGCATCGGCGGCCTAAAAACGTTGGAGGATCAATACACGGTCCTAGTGACCAAGGGTCCGTCCCGAAACTCCCCTTTCACGATTCCGATGTTGATCAGCAATATGGCCAGCGGTCTCATCTCGATGGAGTATGGGCTGCATGGTCCAAATTTGTGCATCGTCACCGCCTGCGCGACCTCGAACAACGCCATCGGCGAATCGTGGCGGATGATTAAGTTCGGCGATGCCGATATTTTTCTCGCTGGAGGCTCCGAGGCTTCGATTGTCGCGATTGGTCTTGCAGGTTTCTCGGCCATGAGAGCGCTCAGCACGCGCAACGACGAGCCCGAGCGCGCTTCGCGACCATTCGACCGCGATCGCGATGGCTTTGTCATGAGCGAAGGGGCCGGTGTTCTTGTTGTGGAGGAGCTGGAACACGCGAAAGCGCGCGGCGCGAAGATTTATTGCGAACTCACAGGCTACGGACTTACCGCAGACGCCTACCACATGACTGCTCCGCCACCGAACGGCGAAGGCGCCGCTCGCGCCATGCAACTCGCGCTCGACCATGCCCGCATTTCCCCAAACCAAGTTGATTACATCAACGCCCATGCCACCTCTACAGACATAGGCGATCTTTGCGAGACCCGCGCGATCAAGAAGGTCTTCGGCGATCACGCCCACAAAGTTTCGATTAGCTCCACCAAATCGATGACCGGCCACTTGTTAGGTGGCGCCGGCGGCGTCGAGATGGCGGCCTGCGCGCTTGCCATCCGTGATTCCGTAATTCCGCCCACGATCAATCTGGAGAATCCGAGCGAAGAATGCGACCTCGATTACACGCCAAACGTGGCGCGAGAAAAGAAAGTGCGTGTCGTGTTAAACAACTCGTTCGGCTTCGGCGGCCACAACGCAACCCTCGTCGCGACGGAATTTACCGGCTGAACCGGCGCCCAGTTCGACTTCGCTCACTGCAGACCTTCTCTCTTAAATTCTGGATCGGTGCGCGCGTCGCCGTGGTGCCAAGTCAACACATTGGCGTCGCGAAAACTGACAAAACAAAAAGGAGCGGCGCGCCTGGCTATTGCCGAACGACAGAAAAATTCCAGGCGAAACATTTCGCGATCTTTCATAATTCGGTCGCGAATTTCAACTCGCGAAAACTCTCGGAGCCAATTCCAATCGTCCGGGCGCGCTCCGATTCTCGATCTCAGCGATCGGCAAAAATTGGCACGGCAGAAATGTCCGAAGCGTCGAAGGTAAAACCCTTGTTAGTGGCCCGAAGCGATTTTAGAATCGCGGCCACGCTTTGCGCCGCGACGACAGAATAATATCGCACCAGACCAACGTTCGTGTCAGTTCCAAAGACCGTGATCATGATCGTGTCGTCATCGACCGAATTCATGAACATGTGGTTTCCATTGCCTTGATGGTAGAGAGCGTTGAATTCGATCTCGCCGATCCGCCGTGCCAGTTCGCACGTTGCGGCAAAGGAACCGGCCGCGAGCGCGGCGAAGATGGTGACATCCATCACGCTCATATCGCCAAACTGCGAGATGACGTTGCCCCCGCGATCGATCACGACCGTCAAGTCCGCCTCCGCTTTTTTCAAGAAATCCCCTAGCACGCCGTCGAGCATCGCGACGTCTTTAACGGTTAAGACCGGAATCGAGTTCATACGGGAGCGCTCCGCTTCTTCGGCGCAGGCGTTGGCGGCTCCACCGGGATCGCAACCGGCGGAGGCGCGGTTTGCGGGGCCTCGCTTTGCCTGCTGAACTTGTGGAGCAGGATTTGTGAGACGGCATTGAGCGTCGCGAAAACATTCTGTCCCGTGCTCGAAATAACCTCGAAACTCTGGAGACGCTTCTTCCGGTTGTTTAAGACGTATTCCATGTAATTGATCGGCGCGATATTCGGCAAATCGCGCTTGTTGTACTGGAGCACGCAAGGTACATCGTCGATCGCGACATTTTGTCGGGCGAGATTGTCCACGAGGTTTTTGAAACTTTCGGCGTTCTCCTCCATTTTTTCCCACTGGGAATCGGCGACAAAGACGAGTCCATCGCAGCTGCGGAGAACAAGCTGGCGGGTCGCGTTATAAATTACCTGGCCGGGAACGGTGTAGAGCTGAAACTTTGTCACGAAACCTTTGATGACGACGGCGTTGAGCGGCAAAAAATCGAAAAAGAGTGTACGATCAGCCGCGGTGGCGAGCGAGACAAGATCGCCGCGGTTCTGCGGATTAACTCGCTGATGGATGTAGGCCAGGTTCGTAGTTTTGCCGCAGAGGGCCGGGCCATAATAGACAATCTTAAATTGAATCTCGCGGCTCGCGTAATTAATGATCGACATGAGAAGAAGACTCCGGTTGTGAGTAGGTGCGCGAGAGTTCCTGCGTAATCCTCGTGAGCTCGGCGCGGGTCTCGGAGGTGAGTTCGCCTCCGGCATGCAATGCCGTCAGACAGATGTTGCCGTGCATGAAAAATGTGACCGGCCACTGCGCGCAATGCAGCGTCATTGCGGTAAACAGGCCGAGCTTGGTGCCACGCATGTGATTGTCGATCTTTTGTAGCAGTGATGGTGCCATCGCGCATAAGCCGTCGGCGGCGAGTTCCGTAGGAAGCTTTCCGGCCAAAATCAACCCATCATCGGCGAAGGCAATTGCGCAGGCTGCCATACCCGGTAGCGCACAAACGCGGGCAAGTACGCTCTTCGCGTCATGTTTTTCCTCCCTTGCCAAGACTGCGCCGGACGGCTCTTTCCGCTCCATTTCGTTTTTTTTTGGGACCTGTGCGTGCTCCGCCGGTTTCTCGGAAACTTTCGGAGCGGGTTCGGGGTGGGTCTGGAAACGTTCCGCCTCTTCGCCCGCCTGGATCGAGATCGCCGCCTGGGATGGTTCTGCGACTGCGGCTTGCCGGCCGCCCGGAAATGCACTGGCGAGCGCGACCACGCTTTTGGCCTCGGGTTTTTCCTCTTTCGCCGGGGCTAAGGCAGGCAGATCCTCGCGCGCTGTTTCGGCCTTTTCTTGGATTTGTGGTTGCTCCGCCGGTTTCTCAGAAGCCTTCGGAGCAAGCCCGGCACCGGTGTGCAAACGTCTTGCATCTTCGTCCGCTTTGATCGAAAACGTCGTCTCAAACGTTTCTGCGATTACGGTTTCTTCCTGGTCGTCACGCAGCCGCAGGGTAGTCGCGGGCAGATTCTTGAGAATTTCTTCCAACGGCAATGAGATCGGCGTTTCCCCTGGATCGATGTTGAGAAGCGGACGATAAATCTCGGGCATTGCCCTTTGAAGCAACGTCGGTGAAATCACGACCCGGCCGCCGGCAAGCTGAGGTTGAATCGAAGACAATGGCAATTCCACGCGGACATTTTCCGGAATGGCCGATGGACTTCCATTCAACTGGAATGCTGGCACTTCTTGCAGGAGCCGATTAAGCGCCAAGGCGATTTTGGTTTCATCCCTTTTCGGTGGAGACGATGCGGTCCCAACCTCACGCGCCGGCCTCGCCGGCGATCCACGCTGAGATTTCGGACGCAGGTCCTCGCACGGCGCGGTTACGTTTGTAAAAGGATCTCCCCCCGCTCTCGGCGGTTCTGGCAAGCTAGTTGGAACGGGCGGCCCGCTTGAGGCTGGAACTCTCTCAGAGGCGGGCGCACCCGTTCCGTTCGGTGGAAGATGAAATGAAATCTTCTTTGGCCCAGCCGGCCCGGGGGCTCTTGGTCGGGGCGTTTCCTGCTTCTTCGAGATTGGATCATGCAACGAAACGCCGGGGCTGAGTACAGGCGGCGATCGCCGCTTGATCGTCTCGCTCGCGATCGGTTCCGGCGCAGCGGCGGCAATTGTTTCCGCAGTCGCCGGTTCCATACGCATGGGCGGAAGCGATGAGGTTTGCAGCGGCTCCATAGTTGTTCCAAAACGCTCTGTATCCTCGAGCGTGACTTTCAAGAAGGGTGTATCAAGTTGGGGAACCGTATCGTCGTGCACTTGATCGGGCCGCACCCGCAGGCTCCTGAATTGCTCGAGCACTTTTTCGTATGGCAATGGAACGCAAGCTGAATCCGCAGGTGAGAGCCGCCGGGCAAAAATTTCCGGCGCTTCTTTATAGATGCTTGCCAACGATACACTTGGCTTGCTCTCCGCCATCCCCTTCTCGATTTCCAACGCGTCTAACACAACGCGGCGAGAGAGATCGAGAGTCTCTGGCGACTTGACGTAACCAGCCGGTATCTGCTCAAGAATGTCGGCAAGCTGGAGCGAGATCGTGCGCTCCATCTTCGGTTCCAGTCCGAGCACACTGGCCAGCGGCAACTGACGCGAGTGCGCAGCGCCAGGCCGGGAACCGGCTTCAACTGGTCGCAGCTCAGACGCCGAGGCGGCTTTTGCCACCCGCACCGGAGCAGTCGCGACTTTCATGGGATCGGGCGACGTGACCGTGCGGATCGTATTTGGCAAGACCGTTTTGCTCAGACGCTCGCCACTCGGTTTTTCCATGGGAGCTGTCCGCGGCTGCGCAGCCGTACTATCAGCGGCCGCTGAAAGGAGCCGCGCTCTAGCCTTGTTGAAAAAATCGACAAAGGGAATCGTCATGTTGCCTAGTGGTCTTCTGCCGTCACGCGCCAGACTTCTTCTAGTGTGGTAACGCCTTCGAGCGCCTTTTCCACGCCAACCATGCGCAAGGTTTTCATCCCCTCGCTCATGGCTTGGTTCTTGATGACGGTGGCCGAGGCACGCTTGATGATGAGACGGCGAACCGCCTCGCTTACCGGCAACGCCTCGACGAGCGCTACCCGCCCGAGATAACCGCGGCTCTTGCACCGGCCGCAGCCCGTCCCGTGATAGAACACAGCTCCCTTGCTTTCCTTGAGGCCGAGCTTTTCTAAAATCTCCGGCTCGGGAACAAACTCGTCCCGGCAATTGGTGCAGACTCGTCGTACCAGTCGCTGCGCGCAGGTCATGAGAATGGAGCTTGAAATCAAAAACGGTTCGATCCCCATATCGTCGAGGCGGGTGATTGCGCCGGCTGCGTCATTCGTGTGCAGCGTGCTCAAGACCTGATGGCCGGTGAGCGCCGCTTTTACGGCGATATCGGCTGTTTCGTTGTCGCGAATTTCACCCACCATCACGATGTCCGGGTCCTGGCGCAGGATCGAACGCAGCGCCGAGGAGAAATCGAGTCCGATCTCGCTGCGCACCGCTACTTGATTGATCCCGGCCAGTTCGTATTCGATCGGGTCCTCGACTGTCACGATGTTGTATTGCGGGTTATTCAGCTCCTGCAACACCGAATAAAGCGTCGTTGTTTTGCCCGAGCCAGTGGGCCCGGTCACCAGAATCATTCCATGCGGCGCATCGATCGCCTTGCGAAATTTCTCCAGCGTCCCCTCCTCCAGACCCATCTGGTCGATGCCGCCCGTCAGGGCCGACTTATCAAGAAGACGCATGACGATTTTCTCCCCGTGCGTCGTAGGCAGAAACGAGATACGCAGATCGATCTCTTTACCTGCAACTTTGATGCGAAAACGGCCATCTTGCGGCACGCGTCGTTCAGCGATGTTGAGAGCGGCAAGAATCTTGATGCGCGAAGTGATCGCCAGCTGCAGCGCCTTGGGCGGTGACTCGGCCGCGACTAATTCGCCGTCAATGCGATAACGCAGCCTGAGTGTGTTTTGAAATGGCTCGATGTGAATGTCCGACGCCTTTTCTTTCAGCGCCTGCACCAGAATAAGATTCACGATTTTGATGACCGGCGCATCCTCGCTGTCCGCGGCCAGCCGATCGAGATCGATCTCCTCGTGCTGCGCGGCCTGCACTTCTAACTCACCCGTTTGCATCGCTTCTTCGGCCACCTTCTTGAGCACCTGGCTCATCTTGGCGCTGGAACCATGGACCCCGCTCAACGCATCATTCACCGCTCGTTCGGTCGCGATCATCGGGACGATTTCGAGCTGCACCCGGCGCTTCAGATCATCCACCGCGAGCACGTTCGTTGGATCGGCCATCGCCACAAAAAGCTTCCCGTTCAAGCGCGCGATCGGCACGAGCTTGTTCGTTTTGGCCATGTCGCGCGGGACGAGCGCTATCACATCTTCCGGCACGTGCAATTTCGCCAGATTGATGGGCGGCGTGTTAAGACAGCGACCCGTGCTGAAGGCCATGTCCTGCTCGGTAACGAACTGTTTGTCCGTCAAGATCTTCAACAACCGCCCGCCTTGGGTTTTCTGAATGCTGACCGCTTCCTCGAGCTGGTTCGGCAGCAGGAGACCGTCTTCGATCAGGACCTCAGCGATGCGTTCTGCGAAAGATTTGCTCGTCATGTCGATGAACGCTTAATCCCTCGTCTCCAGCCGGTAGATGGACTGCAAGCTTTTTACAATGGCTAATGGCCGCGCCAGGTACCACGAAACCGTATAATCCACTTTTTGCTGCACGGTGTCGCGTCCGGCAGCGTCGAAAGGATTGCAGCACGCCACCATCATCGTGCGACTGACCAGATCGAACGGCACAAACAAACGCCCCAGTGTCAGGTAATCCGGCAGCATCGGCCCGATCTGCCGGTCCACGTCGTAATACTCGAGCGGCACGTAGGCGAATTTGGTCCGGTCGATCAACGCCGAGATCACCGCATCCAGGCGGTCCGCGTCCGCCTTGCAAAGGGAATCCACCAACGAAGCCGCCAGCGCCTGCCCGCTTAAATCTTTGTTGAGTTGCTTGACCATTTCCAGCGCGGTGGTCACTTCCTCTTCGCCGAAAAGCTGCTGCACAATCAAAAATTTCGCGAGATGATCATCTCCCCGGTCCAGCAGGTTCGTGTGTTTGGGCCGCCCGCCGCGGCTCGAGTGAATATTGATCAATGAGCCGCTCCCGGTCACGTTGGCGATCGCCTCGCCCGAAATTTGCAGCCGCGTCTCGATTTCGCCCAGCATCGCCAGGATCTCCGGCGCGTTCGGCTCCTTCACCAAAATCGCCTCACACTCCTGCAACGAGTTCGAGTACGACCCGACGTTGAAATACACTTCCGCTAGCTTGCGCGAGGTGCGCAACGAGTCCTCGTGCCTCCCGATCTTTTGGTAGGCCTCCTTCAGAATCTCCAGCGATTGATAATCGGCAGGCTGAGTTTGAGTGATCGCCTCAAACATCTCGATCGTCTGGACGATCTGGCTATGTTCTTCTTCCGACAGCTTGTGTTCCAGCACGGGGGATTGTAAAAGCTAGAAACATGCCCCTGGCAGCCACCCCGCCCCTAATTCCCCATCAAACTGCTCCCAGTAACGGGATTTTTGACTCGGGAATAGGGCCCGCCTGACCGACATAGATGGGCACCCCGAGAGGCCGACCGAGCAAGAGCGAACGAGTCAATCCTGACATCCGAATTTTCGCCTTTTCTAATTTTTAATTCTTTATTTATGATTTTCCGTGTTTTACCGCCCCTGCATTTCCGGATTCCGCTCTCGACTTCCCCGTTCGCGGTCCTCTCCTTTCTACTTTACGCTCTACACTTGCCGCGTGAACACGCGCAACGCGTTCACCCTTTTGGAGCTCCTCGTCGTTATCGCCATCATCGCGATCTTGACGGTGCTCGTAGCACCGGCTTTCACGAACAGGAAAACTGCGGACGACACTACGAATGCGGCCTACACAATCAAAGGCGTGTGCGAGGAGGCCCGAAGCTATGCGAAGGCAAATCACACGTACACATGGGTCGGATTTTACGAAGAAAACGCATCTGGGTTTTCACCAACCAACGCTACTCCCGCCTATCCGGGAAAAGGACGAGTAGTTATGGCAACTGTTTTTTCAAATGATGGGACGAAGATTTTAGAAGATGCAGACCCGAGCCCGGTGCTGCCACCGAGCCGGATTACACAACTAGGAAAATTGATCAAGATCGAAGGCGTTCATATTACTGATATTGGCGCGCCTGCGGGCGGAAACTCAGACGCTCTCGACGGACGACCTAGTCTGCCTTACACGCAGGGGGCACCATTCGATCACTTCAACCGAATCAGTAGCGATAGTGCCGACGCGACTCGGTTTGCGTTCGCAGCTCAGAACTACACATTCTATAAGACAATTCGATTCAATTCCCGTGAAGAAGCGAACATAAACAGCACATATACGCTAAAACGCGCCGCAGAAATTGGAGTAAAACCGACTCGCGGAGATGTTGTCGATGCAAATAGTACGAACATAGTTGCTATTCAGTTTGGCGGCATCGGTGGCAATTTTAAGGTTTATAGAAAGTGAAGCTCTTCTCACGCGCTAAGGATTCGTTTTCACTAATCGAGCTAACACTTGCTCTTGGTGTCGCTTCGTTTTGCTTGATTGCTGTCTTCGGGTTGCTCCCCGTCGGGATCCAGACAAGTCAAGACGCCATCTCCGAAACCGCATCCGCGAGCATACTCTCCGCTGTCATCGCAGACTTGCGTGCGACGCCCGAAACCACTATTACCTCCCCCCAATTTGGCCTCACCTTTGGCTCCCCAACGACATTGTATTTCGATGGCAATGGAAGGTCGACGACAATTACAACCTCTCGTTATCGTCTCACGATCAGTTTTCCCGCAAATCCAACCGGTACGCACGCGGCCACATTCGCCCATTTGAAAGTAAGTTGGCCGGCGCCCGTGGATCCTGCGACAACTCCACCCGCAGGCGTCGTGGAATCCTTTGCCGCCTTTGACCGCCACTAATCACGTTCATCTTGTGCGAAAATCCGATCGAGCTTTTACGCTGACCGAAATGCTGATCGCAGTCACTGTCCTGACGCTTCTAATTGTTCTGTTCGCACAGCTTTTCAATAGCGCGTCTACCATCACCAGTTTGGGCACGAAGCGGATCGATGCAGACTCAAGTGCGAGACCACTGCTCGACCGAATGGGCGTCGATTTCTCTCAGATGGTGAAAAGAAGTGATGTCAGCTATTTTATAAAGACACAGGCAAACCTCCAGATGGGAAACGATCAGATTGCCTTTTACAGCGCAGTAACTGGATACTATCCCTCACCAAGCAAGCAGAGTCCTGTTTCACTAGTTGCTTACAGGGTTAACTCCGACTCCACTTCGCCCTCTTACAACAAGGTAGAGCGAATGGGAAAAGGCCTTATATGGAGCGGCGCTTCTCCGACCTATATTCCAATCCTTTTCCTTGCGCCCGCTGGCACCCCCACGACCACTATCGACAACATCTGGCCTGCGGCTACAAACAGTTCCACTAGTGATTCAGATTATGAACTGGTAGGACCGAACGTTTTTCGGTTTGAGTATTATTATCTCCTAACTACGGGGGCGTTGTCTCCGGGGCCCTGGACTTCTACCAATGCAGTCACCATTAAGGATGTGGCTGCAATTGCCGTGGCAATCGCAGCCATGGACCCGAAGAGCAAAGTACTTGTCACGAATTCGCAGATTGCTACGATCGCGGGAAGTTTGTCCGATTACACGGCATCGATGGGTCCCGGACAATTATTGGCAGGATGGCAGACCGCTCTTGATGGTATCACTGGAATCCCTCGCCAAGTAGTTTCGAATACTCGTCTTTACGAGCGTTATTTTTATCTGTCTCCAACTCAGTAATGAAGTTCCAATTCAATTCTTCATTTAAGCAGCCACAAAACAAGGGCGCTGCGCTGGTGCTCGTTCTGGCCCTTATTGTGCTACTCAGCGGATTAGTCGTTACTTATCTTTCCCGGACCAGCACCGATCGGCGGCTCGCCAAATCCAGTTTCGACGACACCAGCGCTGAGCTTCTAGCGCGAAGCGCACTGGATATCGTCGTGGGTGACTTCAAACAGGAGATCGTCGACGGATCAACGCCGGCCACCCCTCCCTATACTCCAACAAGCACTGCCTACGTTGTACCAATGCGAAGCGGCAATCCGGGCACCGTGCCCAACTTAATCCGCCGTAGCGTCCGGTCAGATGGCCTTGTCGCCCCGGCAGTTCCAAGCCGCGCGTCGGCGATTAACTCTTCAACGGATGTTTCCGTCAATGGCCGCTCGGTCAGCTTGGATCGCTGGAACATGCACTACCTGGTCCCTAAAAGTGATACGTCCAACGATGATCCGGCACCTGTTACCAGCTTCATTGCACCAGACTGGGTGCTTGTGACCAGAGGCGGACCATCAGTCCAGACCGGTATCGGTGTTGGTTCAACTGCGTTGAATAACGCAGCAAACGGAAATTCAAATTACGTGCTTGGCCGTTATGCCTATGCTGTTTACGATGAGGGAGGATTGTTAGATATCAACGTTGCCGGATTTCCTTCGCCGACTCCGGCGCCAAAAACCTACGTGGGAAGGAAAGGTGTTATCGCTTTTGCAGATCTCACTGCTTTGCCGACAACCGGTTTTAGTTTTGTAAGTAACACCGTCATAAACAGGATAATCGGCTGGCGAAATTATGCGACCGTTCAACCGGCTGGCACTTTCCCCAGCTTTACATTCACTGCAGCCGCGACTTCGAACTTTGTAAATTACTTTTTGGACAGAAGTCGCGATTTCAGAACGGTTGCGACGAATCTTTCATCCAATCGGACGGATCAAGGTTTCATCACCCGGGCTGAACTAATAAAACTTCGAAGCGACACGGACGCTGGTGCGGCCACTATGCTGCAATATTTGGGCACGTTCTCGCGAGAATCCAACCGCTCCACTTGGGGTAATTCCGGAACTGAGTTGGCTGGCAGATTTCCACTCAGCCGCTTCGATTTGTTTGCAACCACGCCTCCCAACGATGCTGCGGCTATCCAACAATATTTCGGATTGAACTATGTGCCGGCATCAGGCCCCACCGCTGAGCATTGGCGATATTGCGGTACATCTGGTAATACGCTGCTATCAGCAATTCCTTCGGTAAACGGAACCAACCAAAGTCCAGACCTATTTCCCTTACTCCAGTATGCATTGCCAACTGGGACGTCGATGAGTGAGGTTCTTTCAATCGGAGCTTCGTTGATCGATCAGCGTGACCAAAATGACGACACAACTTGGATCGAATTCGGAGATCCCGCGGCCCCTCAGAAAGCGTTCGGCGTAGATAAGAATGCATCCACAGAACCAGGAGCGCCGCCTCCGCCCTCGACCGTATTAGTTCTAAATCGCAACTTCAGGAATGTTGGGGAGTTAGGTTACGCGTACAAAAATGGCTCTACCAGCCTTGATTTCCGAACAGCAGGCAGCTCCGACGCTCCCTTGCTTGATCTTTTCACTTACAATACGGCTACTCCGCGCTCTGGGATCGTGAACTTGAATACACAAAACATTTACGTGCTCGCTGCGATTCTCATGGGAGCGATTACAACCGAATCATTGTCCGCAACTGTTCCAAGGACCGCCGCGGCGCTAGCAGCAACAAGCATCGTGAACGCAACGACGAGCCTGCCAGCAATTGGACGTCAGGATGTTGCACGTCTCGCAAGCGCCGTCACCCATTCCACTTTTACAGCAAACGAAGAAACGAAGGAAACGATCGCCCGTGCGTTAACCGAAGTAGGTCAAACTAGAACCTGGGGTTTGATGATCGATGTGATCGCGCAAACTGGGCGATATCCTCCAAACGCCTTAAGTCTGGCCAACTTCGTAGTCGAAGGCGAGAAACGGTACTGGCTACATGTTGCGATCGATCGCTTTACAGGACAAATCATCGATCAGGAACTCGAGCCTGTTTACGAGTAACAGCACGACGCTTAGCGCGGGCTTGGCCGTTTTCAGTTCGGCGTAGGACAGACACAAGAACTTACCGCCGATTACACGAATCACACGGCCAAAATGAATAAATTCTGAGCACTGTCGGTTCCGATTATTGAGAAGTTCATTTCGCCGAGTCGGCGAAATGAGCGCGCGAGTTGCAGGCGCGCTCCCCAGAATCAGACCGCGCCGCCGGTCTTCAACAGCTTGATGGCGTCCCGCAATTCGGCGGCGCGTTCGTACATTTCCTTGGTGATCGCGCTTTCCATTTCGCGCTGCATGATCTCCAGTTTCGAGAGCGGACGTTTGGCGCGGACTTCCTCGAGCCATTCGTCGAGAAAGTTAATCTCGGAACTTTTCGACGCGAGCTCGGGAAAATTTGAGCGCTGAAAAAAATCCGCGATCGCGTCGCGTCCGCGTCGAATCTCGCTCATCGCTTCCGCGAATTTTCCCTGGCCGAGCAAAATGGACGCCCTGGCGCGCGTATTCATCATCAGCACGTAAGGCCGAAATTGTTGCAAGCCCCAGGAAAGCTCTTCCCGATTGGTATGCGCGAGCACGAAATCGAACAGGTCGAGGTTGCGCTGGGTGTCACGCACGACGCCGGCGAAATCGTTGATCTGAAACAAACTGAGATAACGGTGATAGTATTGAATACCTTCCTGCTGAAGCTCGGTGCATTGCTCTGGCGACAGCTCGTAGTCTTTCGCCTTTTCCTCCGCGCACGCGGCGCGGCTCTGATGATAAGCGAGGAGCGACTCGTAATTGTGCGGCCGTTGTCCATCGGGCCGGCCGGTCATTTCCATTTGCAACACGCCGAGATCGATCCGCAATTGCAATTTCTCCCGACCATCGAGCCCGATGATCTTACGCACTTTGATCGTGCCATTCTCGTGCGGCCAATCCTTCAGGATGGTGTTCAAATCCAAACTCATCGCAAGTCAAGCATCGAACATTTGCCCTTCCTTTGTCAATGGGCGGTATCCTTCCTTCAATCACGGATTGCAGGATTCACCGGATGGCGCGGAGCGGCGAACAGCCAAGCTAGAGAAGGGATTTCAGTTCTTGGATGGTGATTAGCGCTTGCCTGACAGTGCTTTGCACTGTTTTTGGCGCAATTGAGGAATGGTTTGGAACCGTTACGCGCAGACCAGCCTTTCGAGCGTCGGATGTGCAAACCCTCGCGGTCACCATGAAGAAATCCCAAGCGCTTCAGCGCGAAGAACCTCGCCACCTCCATTCTTGTCAACGCGCCTGTTTCGACCCCTCAACTGTGCAAGGGTTGATGGTTGATAGTTGATGGTTGATGGTCGCGCGTGGAGCATGCCATCGAGTCGTTCATCCGCTTCCTTGCCGTCGAGCGCGGGCTGTCGGAAAATTATCAACTCTCCACTCAACGATCTTTGACAGAGTTCGCAAACTGGTGCGTCTCGAAGAAAAGGATCGACAATTTCCGCGGCATCACGTTGCCGCTGATCAGCGAGTATCTCGGCGATCGGAAACGGGCGGGGTTGTCCGCGTCCTCGATCAAATTAATCGTGGTCGCGCTGAAGATTTTCTTTCGCTTCCTCGCGGAGAAACGCGCGATTGACCGCGACCCGGCCGAAGCGCTTACGTTGCCGCGGATCGAGCGTTATTTGCCGGAAACGCTGAACGAATTGCAGGTCGAGCACTTGATCGAAAACATCGATACGAAAGTTTCTCTCGGATTGCGCGACCGAGCGATGGTCGAACTGCTTTACGCAAGCGGGTTGCGCATCTCCGAGCTGACGAATGCGCGGCTCGAGAATTTCAATTTCGAAGAACGAATCTTGCGCGTACTCGGCAAAGGAAACAAGACCCGCCTCGTGCCGGTCGGCCGGAAAGCGTGTGACGCGCTCGGCGCTTACTTGTCGGCGGAGAGGCCCAAGCTTGTGAAACGCCATAGCGGCAGCGAAATTTTTCTCTCCGAGCGCGGCACGAAATTAACAACTGCGCGGATCTGGCAGATCGTGAAAAGGATTTCGCGCCACTCCGGATTGGAAAAGAATATTTATCCGCATTTGCTCCGGCACAGCTTTGCTACGCATCTGCTCGGCAACGGCGCCGACCTGCGCATCATCCAGGAAATGCTCGGCCACGCCGACATTTCGACTACGCAGGTTTACACACATGTCGATCAACAACGATTAAAAGCCGTCCACCGGCAATTTCATCCGCGTGCGTAAGCGGAGGGTGATGGTTGATGGAAGGCGGCGCGAGTTCCGATTTTTCGTTAATTGATCCCGCGTCCAGCATCGAGTATCCAGCATCCAGCACTTATGAAACGAATTCTCCTTTTACTGATTGCCGGCGCTCTCGCAGCGCTTGCGATTTGGTACGGCGTACGCATTTCGGAAAAGACGTCGCACGCGGTCGTCAGCGCGCTTCTCCCGCGCGAAACGATTTTCGTCGCACACGTGCCGGACTTTACCCAAACGCGTGACCAGTGGCATCACTCCGACATTTACCAGATCTACCGCGAACCCACTGTGCAGGATTTTTTGCGCAAGCCGCTGGCCAGGCTCCCGAAAACAGCTGCGACTGCACAGACGCTACAGGAGATCGAGCAGCTCGATCCCAAAGATGCCTTCGTCGCGCTCATTTCCATCGACAATAACAATCCGAGATTTGCGGGGGGGTTTCGGTTTCGAGGAAGTCAGGATGCAGCGGAGGCAATCGTGGGTAAATGGCGAGCGAAATTGCTCGAAAAAAATCCAGCAGCGAAGCGCGAAAAGGTCGCCTACCAACAGCATCAGATCGAAACGATCGCCGCCGCTGCCTTCACATTGGCGACGGCTTACGACGGACACTGGTTTTTCGCCTCGAACGATGTCACGGAACTGAAAGCGCTGCTCGATCGCACCGATCGGCACAGCAAAGATCCGCAAGGTACGCTGGACGGGGGAGAGTCATATCGCGCAGCTGCCGCGCACATGCCATCGAGTTACGCGGCGTTTTTTTATCTACAACCAAAGGCTTTTGCCGACAAACTCGCATCGCTCCGCGCGGCCATCGGACAGCGGATCACGCCTGATCAACGCACCATGGTTGAGAAGGTCCGAGGGATTTGTGGGACGACCCGGTTCGAGAACGGGAAAATCCGCGATGTCATCTTCGTCGGCATGCCGAAGCTGGAACAAGATACAACGCTCGATCGATCTTCCCTGACGCTGGCAACGAAGGACACGTTTTTCTACCTCGCGATGCTGCTCAACCTCGGACAAAAGATCGACACGATCCATCAGACGGCCGGCATTGGCGGCAGAGTGCAGCAACTTTTTCAGACTCTCTCAGCCAACGGGATTACAGCGGATGATTGGAAGGCCGCGTTCGGATTGGAATTGGGATCTTTCGCCGACTGGCCGGCCAATGCGCGCTGGCCATCGTTACTCCTGGCGCTGCCGGTCAAAGACACCACCAAAGCCAGCCAGATTGTTGAAGCGCTCACCAAAGTGGACGAAGACGCGACCTGGACACGAATGGAAAAAAACGGCGTGCACTATTTCTCGATGCAATCCCCCGCCAGCTTCGTCCCAATCACGCCGTCATTCGCGTTGTCGAATCGAATCCTGGTTGCAGGTTTGGACCGGGTCTCGGTGGAGGAAGTGATGAAGCGTGCCGGCATCTCGGCAGCGGATCTATCGAATTCGCAGGTCTATTCGGCTGCGGCGGGATCCGTTCCGGTGCCAACGAACTTTTTTGCCTATGTCGATACTGCTCTGCTCTATTCGCGGCTCGATGCGACTCTGCGCCCCATGCTGTTGATGAGCGCGGCGTTTATGCCCAAGATGAATGATTATGTCGATGTTAGCAAGCTTCCGGCGCCCGAAGCCATTACCAAACATCTCAGCCCGATCGTTTCATCACAGAGATATGAGCGCGACGGTTATATGGCCGAGTCGGTTGGACCAGTCACGTTGAATCAGGCAGCGATAGGTTTGGGCTTGCCTGCCGCATTTTGGGCGATCGGTTGGCAGCGGGGCCGCTAGCGGCGCGCCATTTCGGCGCTATCTCTTGTTAATCGCGGCCGGGCTGAGAAATATGCTGCGTTCTCGCCAAAATGTGTTATCCTTCTCGGCCTATGGCCATTCTAAAGAAAAATGCATTCTCCCGCCGCGTCCCCGATCTCGTCACGGAAGAACTGGTAGCGGTGCTCTCCCGGCGCGCCTCATTCGAGTTCAAAGAACTTTTCGACATCGTGCACGAAAATCTCCGGGCGCGAAACGCCGCCAGCGGCGGCGAGGAAATGCTGCGGCTGCGAGCCTATGAGAAGCTGCAAAATCTGGTCGCGCGCGGCGCGGTCAAAAAGAATGGCAAGAAATACAAAGGCCTTCCCTCGGCGCTGGCGCATGCAATTGCACCGCAGAACGGGCATCTCGCCGCAAGTGTAAGGTAGTCGATCAACGGCGCGCCAATTTTCGGGCAACAGCAAATGCTGCGAGAATACCTGCCGGTTCTCTTGCAAATAATCGTGGCGATAGGTTTTGCCGCCTCCGCTTTGCTCGTGAGCGTCGCGGTCGGAAAAACGGGCAAACGCACCCGGGCGAAAGATAGCGCGTATGAATGCGGCATGGTGCCGCAAGGCGGGGGACAACCGAGGTTCAGCGTAAGATTTTATCTCGTGGCCATGCTCTTCATCCTTTTCGATCTGGAGATCGTGTTCATGTATCCATGGGCGGTCGTTTACAAAGAGGCGATTGCGCAGAGCAGCCTCATCTGGTGGAGCATGCTCAGCTTCATCTCGATCTTGATGGTCGGCTACGTTTACGCGCTCAAAAAAGGCGCGCTGGACTGGAAAAAATAAGCGCGACGCGCCCGGCGAATCGACATTGTCCAGAGTCGCGGGATTCACACTTGCGCCTCCCGCTGGAACCGCCTAATACCTTTAGCCTCCATGGTTCACCACATCGTCCTCTATAAGCTCAGGCCAGAAGTCACTCCCGCGCGCATTGAGGAAATGATGATGAATACCCGCATGCAGCTTTTGAAAATCCCCGAGGTGTTGAGCATCAAGTGCGGGAAACGGATCGATCCGGAATTGCCCTGGCCCTTCTTTATCGCGATCGATTTCGAGTCGATGGATAAGTACGCCATCTTCCGGGAAGACCCCGTTCACGTGAAGTTCATGGAAGAAGTGATCAAGCCGAACACGGCCGATTCTCTCACCCTGGATTTCGAGATGGATCCCGGCAAAGACGTCCGGTTCTCGTAATTGTAGCGGCGGTCTATGACCGTCGATCTTGGCGGAAGCCGCGTTGCTATTTCACTGCGGCGCGCTTAATCATCGGGCGCGATGCGACTCGGCTACCTCTACTCGCGCTATCCGGTCATCTCGCAGACCTTTTGCGATACCGAAATGCTGGCCCTGGAACGCTTTGGCCTGGCCCTTGAAATTGGCTCAGTCTATTCTCCCCTCACCAGTTTGCGGCACGAGCATATCTCCCGGCTGCGCGCGCCGATTCACTACGCGCCGCCGCAGCAAATTCTGCGAATCTGGGAAAAAAATGCAAAGGTGAACGGCAAGTGGCCCAGCGCACTTGTCGATCTTCACGAGCGGAAATATGGCGGGCGCTTCAAGTCCGAGCAGCGTGCGCGTAATGCCCTCTACTTCGCGGACCTTTTTACGCGCAACAGCGTGGATCACTTTCACGTCCACTTCGCTAACCGCGCCGCGCACACTGCGCTTTTCCTGAAAGAAATCTCCGGCATCCCCTTCAGCGTCACCGCGCACGGCCAGGATTTCATGATCGATCTGGGAAACGACGATCTTCTGCGCGAAATCTGCGCCGCGGCGGAGTTTGTCGCGGCTGAAACCGATTACAGCTGCGAGTTGCTTTGCCAACGCTGCCCAGATTCCGCGGCGAAGATCCACCGTGTCTACAACGGGATCGATCTGGAACGATTCCCGCCTCCGCTTCCAGCGACGATGAATCCCGCGGCGCGAATCCTCAGCGTTGGCCGGCTTGTTTCGTTCAAAGGATTCGAACTTCTCATCAACGCGTGTTCGGAATTGACGCGCCGCGGTCTTGATCTTACCTGCGAGATCGTTGGCGACGGACCGCTGCGCGAAAATTTTCAAGCAGAGATCGACAAGGCGAACCTCTCTTCGCGAATTGCTTTGCTCGGCTCATTGTCACAAGGCGCGGTTTTCGAAAAACTGCGCGCTGCGGATATCTTCGCGCTCGCTTCGGTGGTCGATGGCCAGGGCGCAAGTGATGTCTTCCCGACCGTAATTCTGGAGGCGATGTCCGCTGCGCGCCCGGTCGTTTCGACCCGGCTCGCTGGTATTCCCGAATTAGTCGTCCACGAAGAAACGGGATTGTTGGCACCGCCCGGCGACGCCACCGCGCTAGCCGATGCGCTCGAGCCATTGATACGCGATCCCGCGCTGCGATTGCGCTACGGTCAGGCCGGACGCGGACGAATAGAGAAGCATTTTCGAATCGAGAAAACAGTCGCGCCGTTGCTGCAACTGTTGGAGATGCCGTCCGTCGCGCAATGCGAACCAGCCGCTCAACATTCTGTCCACCAGATCGCCTATTTGATCGATCGCTGGCCGGACGAAGATTTGCCGCTCCTCCAGCGCGAGCTTCACGAGATGAAGCGACGCAACATCTCGATCGTGCCGTTCGTGTGCGAGTTGAATTCCACGGCGCGTTTTACTCACACCATGGAACAGTGGGCGGAGCGGCTGGAATTTTTGCCCGACGCAATGGCAATCGAAGCAGAGTGGCGGGCGAACCGCGCCCTCACGCAAAAATTGGAACAGAAGCGAGCAAACGAAGACGAGCGCGCACCAGCCGCGATTTTCCTGCGGCAGGCGCGTTTCGCTCTCGCATTGCGCAAACTGCTCCCGGAGAAAGAAATTTCGCACCTCCACGCGACCAGCTCGCGCGCACTCCTTTGTGCGCTCATCTTGCGGGAGATTGTCGATGTTACAGTCAGCGCCACGATTGAGCCGCGACCGGAACTGCCGCAAAGTTGGATCAAAAGCGCGTTACGCCGATGCGAGGGCGGACGGCTGAGTGACCGCAAATTGATCCCTCCTCGCGGCAGTTCATTTCTCTTCGACAAGGCATCGCGTTTTTCCTTTCCAACGAAAACAATCCGGCAGCTCGAAGAAAAAATCGGGATCAATTTGACCAGACACGCGAGTTTCTGGCAGGAATGGTCGGAGTTGCTGGCGCGATGGAGCCCCAAGAGCGCGGAGAGAAAACCAAAAACAAGCTCATGAACAAGAAAGCCATTCTTCTCGCCGGTGGCGCCGGGACCCGTCTCTTTCCTCTCACCAAAATCGTCTGCAAACAGCTTCTCCCCATTTACGACAAGCCGATGATCTGCTATCCGCTCGCCACGCTCATGCTGGGCGGTTTGCGTGAGGTACTCCTCATTTCGACACCGAAAGACGTGCCGATGCTCCGCAGTTATTTGGGTGACGGCGCGCAACTCGGCATCCGCATCGAGTACGCGGAGCAGCCGAAACCAGAAGGGATTGCCCAGGCTTTTTTGATTGGCGCGAAATTCATCGGCCACTCCGGCGCATCGCTCATTCTCGGCGACAATATTTTCTATGGGAAACTTGACTTCTATCGCGCCGCTCTCGAGCTGGACCGCGGCGCGTGCATTTTCGGATATCAAGTGCGCGACCCGCAACGTTACGGCGTGGTCGAATTCGATGCCGCGGGCAAGGCCGTCAGTCTGGAGGAGAAACCGAAGCAGCCGAAGAGTCATTTCGCCGTGCCAGGGCTTTATGTTTACGACGAGCGTGTGGTCGATCTCTGCCGGACACTGCGGCCGTCGGCGCGCGGCGAACTAGAGATTACGGATTTAAATTT
>Ga0210406_10002729_pt1 | contig 19918 bp, 16 predicted proteins | sample IncBWC30MmetaG_FD_155454 | JGI IMG/M metagenome (GOLD analysis project Ga0210406, IMG submission 155454) | Forest soil microbial communities from Barre Woods Harvard Forest LTER site, Petersham, Massachusetts, United States - Inc-BW-C-30-M | ecosystem: Environmental > Terrestrial > Soil >... | reverse complement strand
CGCGCTCGGGCAGCACCACCGGGTCGTCGAGCACGAGACCGGTCATCCGGTTCGCCTCGAGCTGCATGACGAGCTCCAGCCGATCGCGCGCGACCGTCTCGTGATAGGCGGTGTAGTCCTCGCTGGTAAAGGCGTTGTTGCGTCCGCCGTCGCGGCCGATCAGCGCGGTGAAAGCGCCGGGCGGGTTCGCCTTTGTGCCCTTGAACATCAGATGCTCGAGGAAGTGAGCCAGACCGGATTTTCCGAGCGGATCGTCGGCGGCCCCGACCTTGTACCAGACCATCTGAGTGACAGCCGGGACGCGGTGATTCGGGGCGACCACTACCTGCATGCCGTTGTCGAGGAAAAAAGTTTCGGCGGCGAAGCGCCCGGCCCGCGCCGGCGCGGCGGTCACAAAGCACGCGATAACCAACCACGCCGCCCCTCGCCCCCACCCCCTCCCTCCTCCGTATCTACGGGGGAGGGAGGGACCCGCGTCACCGGAAGGGTGGGGGCGGCAACGAGCCCTCAATATACGCCCTTCAGCGGCGTGGTTTCGCGCTTCTCGACCGAGCCGCCGCTCGCGCCGTCGTAGCCGAGGAGCTTGCTCGACAGGCTCTGATCGCCGACGGCGGCGTTCGGATCGGGCGCCTGTGCACTGCGTCGGCCGATATCGGGAAGCCCGTCTTCGGAGCGGCGCAGGCGGAAATCCGGCGCCTGTTTGCCCGGCTCGCCGGGTCCGGCCTGCTCGATCGCTTGCTTGGCCTGTTGGTTGGGGGCCTTTTCCTGCGGCCGCGGCGCCCCCGGAGCAGGCGGGCGCAGCTCAAAATCAGGCGGGATCGTCAGCGGCGCACGCGATTCGACCGCGAACTCGTCGGGCAGCGTCGGTTCGAGGCCGATCGACTTCTTGAAATCGGTGCAGCCCGCGATCAGCGACGAGGCGGCGAGGCAGACAGCGCTCGCGACTACTACGCCGCGGTCGGCGCTGCGAACCGGGTGACGACGGAACATGGCAGAAACCTCCCCAACCGCCTTATTTTAATGCGCTTCTCGTCGCAGAAGCAACCCGTCGAGCAGCATTGCCGCGACGCCCAAACAGATGGCGCTGTCGGCAACGTTAAAGGCCGGCCAGTGCCAGGCGCCGACGTAGAAATCGAGAAAATCGACGACCGCGCCGAGACGAATGCGATCGATGACATTGCCGATCGCACCGCCGATGACCAAGCCGATCGCGACCGCGAGGAACGGGCTCTCGACGCGCCTCAACCACAAGATCAGCATGGTGACGATGAAGGCGGCCAAGAGCGGAAACAGCAGCACGTTCACCCCGCCGGGGGTGTTGAAGAGCCCGAAGCTGATGCCGCGATTATAGGTCAGGACGAGGTTGAAGAATGGCATGACCGCCTCGTGCGCGCCGGGCGGGCTCCCGGCGAAGAAGCCGAGGACGGCGGCTTTGCTGAGCTGATCGATGATCACGACCGCGGCCGCCGCGGCCAGACCACGGACCAGCATCAACCAGCACCCACCCCCGCGGCGGCCCTGCTGTGATCGACGACATCAGCACAGCGGCGGCAGAGATCCTCGTGCCCCGGCACCTGGCCCACTTCGGGCAGCACCCTCCAGCAGCGCTCGCAGCGCTCACCCGGCGTCGCGGAAACACGCGCCCCGATATCGGCCAAATCGGGAAGGGTGAATGCGTCCTCCGGAACCGCCCCGCTTCGCACCGTAGCGCCGGAGGTGATGCAGATCTCGGCGAGGTCGATGCCGCGCACCACATCGATCAGTCGTTCGGGAACGAACAGCTCGACCGCCGCCTGCAGGCTGGACCCCAGCCTTTTCGCGCCGCGCTCGAGTTCGAGCGCACCGGTGACGACACGGCGGAGGTCGCGAAACATCCGCCACCGCTCGTCGAGCGCTTCGTCCCGCCAGTCGGCCGGGACATCGGGAAACAGCTCGAGATGGACGCTACGGCTCGGCGCCTCGCCGTGCCGGGCGAGCCACGCCTCCTCGGCGGTGAAGCAGATGATCGGAGCGAGCCAGCGAGTGAGACAATCGAAACAGCGATCGAGCACCGTGCGCACCGCCCGCCGTCTGATGCCGTCGGGCGCATCGCAATAAAGCCGGTCCTTACGGATGTCGAAATAGAACGCCGAGAGATCGACCGCGCAAAAATTGTGCAATGCCGAGAACATTCCGTGGAAATCGAACGCCTCGACCGAGCGCCGAACCATTTCGTCCAACTCCGACAGGCGATGCAGCACCCAGCGCTCCAGTTCCGGCATTGCTTCAATTTCGACGGCCTCGACCTCCGAATAGCCGTCGAGCGCACCCAAGAGGTAGCGCAGCGTATTGCGAAGCCGGCGGTAGGCGTCGCTCTGACGCTTGAGAATCTCGGGGCCGATGCGGACATCCTCGGAATAATCCGAACCGACGACCCACAGGCGCAGGATGTCGGCGCCGCTCTGCTCCATGACCTGCTGCGGCGCAATGACGTTCCCGAGCGATTTCGACATCTTGCGCCCTTCCTCGTCGAGCACGAAACCATGGGTCAGCACGGCTTCGTAGGGGGCGCGGCCGCGGGTCCCGCAGGCCTCGATCAGCGAGGATTGAAACCAGCCGCGATGCTGGTCCGAACCCTCGAGATACAGCGAGGCCGGCCATCCCAGCTCCGGCCGCTGCTCGAGCACAAAGGCGTGGGTCGAGCCCGAATCGAACCACACCTCGACAATATCCGTGACTTTCTCCCATTCCGCGGGGTCGTAGGCGGGCCCGAGGAATTCCGCCGGATCGGCGCTGAACCAGATGTCCGCCCCTGCCCGCTCGACCGCGGCTGCGACTCGCTCGACGACCGCCGGATCGCGCAGCGGCTGGCCGGTCTCGCGGTGGGTGAACACCGCGATGGGCACGCCCCAAGCTCGCTGGCGCGAGACGCACCAGTCCGGCCGGCTCTCGACCATCGCCTCGATCCGGTTCCGACCTTGCGGTGGGATCCAGCCGGTTTCCGCGATCGCCGCCAGCGCCTTCCGCCGGAGACCGTTCGTCTCCATGCTGATGAACCATTGCGGCGTATTGCGAAAGATCAGTGGCGCCTTGGATCGCCAGGAATGCGGGTAGGAATGTACAAGCGTGCCACGGGCGAGCAGTCCGCCGGCCTTATCGATTGCGGAGATCACCGCCTCATTCGCATCCCCCGGCTTGCCATCCGGTCGATAGATCGAACGGCCTGCAAAGAGCAGCACGTTCGGGAGATAGACCCCGTCGGGAGAAACCGTGTCGGGCACCGGCAGCCCGTGCGCCTGGCCAAGTTCAAAATCGTCGGCGCCGTGCCCCGGGGCGATGTGCACGAGGCCGGTTCCCTGATCGGCCTCGACAAAGCCGGCCGCCAGCAACGGCACGTCGAAGTCGTAGCCCTGGCCCCGGAGCGGATGGGTGGCGATCGTCCCAGCGAGCTCCTGGCCAGGAAAGCGATCAAGCACCGTGTGCGCCTCGACCCCAACGCGCTTTGCGAGCTCATCGACCATCGCTTCGGCGATCAGCAAGGTTTCGCCTGGCCGGGCTCGGCTCGCGACCGGGATCTGGACCGCGCGCAGACCCATTTGGATCGTATCCTTGGCATGCGCGACCCTGTCGACCCGGATCACGACGTATTCGAGGGTCGGGCTGAATGCGATCGCGCGGTTGCCCGGTAATGTCCAAGGCGTCGTCGTCCAGATCAGTGCCGCCGCACCGGCAAGCACAGGCCGGCTGGCCTGCACGACCGGAAACCGCACCCAGACGGTGGTCGATTTGTGATCGTGATACTCGACCTCCGCCTCGGCGAGTGCAGTTTGCTCAACGATCGACCAGAGGACCGGCTTTGCACCTTTGTAGAGCCCGCCGTTGAGGAGGAACTTGCCGATTTCGCGGACGATCTGCGCCTCGGCCAAATAGGCCATGGTCGTGTAGGGGTTATCCCAATCACCGATGACCCCGAGCCGCTTGAAGTCGCGCTTCTGCACCTCGATCCAATGAGCCGCGAACTCCCGGCATTCCTGACGGAACTGGTCGATCGGTACGCTGTCCTTCGACTGATTGGTGGCTCTGTACTTCTCCTCGATGATCCATTCGATCGGCAGGCCGTGGCAGTCCCAGCCCGGAACGAAGGGGGCATCCTTGCCGAGCATCTGTTGCGAGCGGTTGACCACGTCCTTCAGGATCTTGTTGAGCGCGGTTCCGAGATGAAGCTCGCCATTGGCGTAGGGCGGGCCGTCGTGCAGGATGAATTTCTTCCGCCCCAGGGAAGCCTCGCGCAGCCGCCGGTAGAGATCCATATCCTCCCAGCGCGCGAGAATCGGCGGCTCGCGCCTGGGCAGGTCCCCGCGCATCGGGAAGCCAGTCTTGGGCAGGAAAACAGTCGGACGATAATCCGTGGCCATGAGCACAGTACTTTCCGGAACGAGCCGGGAAAATAAGAACCCGAATTGATCACGTCAACGAAAGGTCCGCCGGGCGGGGCCCGGAGCAGATCTCACCTCCTAAACGCCGCAAAAGCTTCGGCGCTACCGAAGCGGCCCGTCGGGATCGAGATTGACAATATCGCAATAATGTGGTAGGTTGGGTGAAACCTTTTGGCTAAGTGGTCGGATGACAAAATGCACGCTGGATCGGCGACGGCCGACACCTGCCGGTTTTGGAACCATGTTGCTAACCAGGGAACATCTTGGGTTGGGCACCCTCCTGTTATTTCCTGCAGTAACAGGAGGACGGGGGGCGGATCTCGCGCAATACGCGACACGGGCACGCCGTCGACGGAGCACCGGAAAGAAAGCCTTCGCAGCTTCGGGATTAACCACGATATTTCAACCGAGAGGCGATATTTTGCTGCAGATTCGCTGCACATGGTTTTGCGGTATCCAATTAGGTGGGACACCGCAGATTTTTACTGACTTTCTCCGGAGTTCGTCGGCAACTGTCCGTCCAGCACACCGTGCCTGACCCGCCCCGCCTGAGTTCATAGCAATATTGCATACCAGACCATATACTGTTGGTCGGCCGCGGGAGGCGATCATGCATCAGAGCAAGTCGATCGCAAGTGGCGCGAGGCATATCGCGGCGATTTGCCTTGCCGCTCTGGTGCTTGCGATCGGGCCGCTGTCGTGCGGCTTTGCCGCACAGCCCGCGAAATCGACGGCAGCAAGCGAGGCGGAGACGACGCCGGCGAAAGTTCACGAGCTCTTGACCTTGCTCGCCGACCCCAAGGTTCAGGAGTGGCTGGACAAGGAGGCCAAGGCGAAGGCAGCGAGCCAATCGGCGCCGGAGAATGTCGAGGTTTCGGTCTCAGAGTACTTCGACGCCCGGCTCGGCGCCGTACGTGCCCATATCGTGGCGCTTGCCGCAGCACTTCCCGATTTACCGAGCCAATTCCAGCGCGGCTCCCGGCTGGTTACTGCGGAGCTAGGAGATGAAGGCCGTACCGGGGCCCTGCTGCTCCTCCTCGTCTTCGTTGCTTTGGGCTTCGGCGTCGAGTGGCTGTTTCGCTGGGCGACACAGGGGATTCGGGCGCGGCTCGACAGCCTCCCGTTGGAGACTGTGAGCCATCGCCTGCGTGTCGTCGTCGCGCGTTTCGCTTTTGCCGCCGGCATGCTGCTGGCTTTCGCGATCGGCAGCATCGGTGTCTTTCTCGCCTTCGATTGGCCGCCGCTCTTGCGCCAGATGGTCTCGGGGTTGCTCGTTGCTATTCTCGCCATCCGGGTCGCGATGGTCGTCGGCCGTTTCCTCCTGGCGCCCAAGGCCCAGCGCTTCCGGATCATCCCAGTGGATAACGTCGCCGCTCGGTTCTGGTGCCGTCGACTGACCGCGTTCGTGGGGTGGTTTGCCTTTGGTTGGGTGATCGTCGGGTTTGGGCGCGCGCTCGGCTGGTCGGTCGAGGGACGTGAGATCGTCGCTTACGCACTCGGGCTCGCCCTCCTAGCGATCGCGCTGGAAGCGGTTTGGCGCCGGCCCGCCGTGCCGGAGGACCTGATCGAGCCGCCATCCCCGGTGAAGCACCATCGGCTCGGCCACGGCACCCGCAACGCCCTGCTGTCGATCGGCATCGTTATGTTGTGGGTGCTTTGGGTAGCCCACGCGATGGCGAGCTTTTGGCTCGTCCTGGTCGCCATAACCCTGCCGCTCGCGATCGGCGTGACCCGGCGCGCGGTCGAACATCTGCTTCGACCGCCCGGCTCGGACGAGGAAGCTGACGCACCGTCCAGCGTCCTCACCGTCAGCTTGGAACGCGGCGTGCGGGCGCTGTTGATCATCGGTGCGGCTGCCTTGCTCGGCTGGGGCTGGGGTATGGACATGGACAGCCTCACGGGGCGAGACACGATGGTCGGCCGGATTGCCCATGGCGTGCTGAGTGCGGTCGTGATTCTGCTCGTGGCAGACCTCTCGTGGCACGCGATCAAGGCGGCGATCGATCGCAAGCTCTCTCAGAGCGCCGAGCTCGGCCTGCCAAACAGCGACGAGGCGCGCCGGCGGGCGCGGCTGCGGACGTTGCTGCCGATTTTTCGCAATATTCTGTTCGTGGTCGTCATTGCGGTCGCCGCGCTGATGGCGCTGGCGGCAATGGGCGTCGAGATCGGCCCGCTGATTGCCGGTTTGAGCGTCGTTGGCGTCGCCATCGGCTTTGGCGCGCAGACCTTTGTCCGCGATGTCATCGCCGGCATGTTCTATTTGATGGATGACGCCTTTCGGGTCGGCGAATACATTCAGAGCGGCAATTACAAGGGTACCGTCGAAGGCTTCAGCATTCGCTCTATCAAGCTGCGGCATCATCGCGGCCCGGTCTACACCGTGCCGTTCAGCCTGTTGGGTGCCGTCCAGAACCAGAGCCGCGACTGGGTCATCGACAAGATGATGGTCGGCATCACCTATGACAGCGACATTGAACGGGCTCGAAAGCTGATCAAACAAATCGGCTTGGATCTGCAACAGGACGAAGAATTCGCGCCGCTGATCCTCGAGCCGTTGAAGATGCAGGGCGTGGAGAACCTCGGAGACTTCGCGGTGCAGATCCGGATGAAGATGATGACCCTGCCGGGCGAGCAGTTCGTCATCCGGCGCAAAGCCTATGCGATGATCAAGAAAGCGTTCGACGAGAATGGCATCAAATTCGCCTTCCCGACCGTGTCGGTCACGGGGGAGGCCGAACCCGCCACCGCCGCCGTAGCACAGCGCGCGCTAGAGCTGACCCACCCCGCAGCGGCAGCGGCAGCGTAGGCGCAGCGCCGGTTCCCAGGGTTACGGATCGACTGCGCCTCCGCGGATTATCAGCACGTCGCAGGCGAGGTGCTCGGCGAACTCGCGCAGATCGTCGGGTTCGCGACCGTGCTCGGGCGCTTCGAGGACCAGCAACCGGCAATCGAGCTCGATGATCCTTTGCCGAAGTGCCGCCGGTTCGGGTGCTGCAGGCTCGGTCTGGAGGTTCAGCGAATGCCCCTCCAGCAGCCCTGAGACCCACGCCGCAAAATCGTCCGATCCAGCAAGATCCGGCGTCCCGGCCACGGTCAGGCTGCCGCTTCCAAAAGCGGCGATCTGCGCCGCGATATCGACCGTCCGCGCCGATTCCGGACCGCGACGGCGCAAGAGGGTAAAGACCGACCCGCCGCTTTCCCACTCGCGCTTAGCCAGCAGGAAAGGCCGAGCGATGGTCGCCGTCCACCACCAGCAGCGCGACGCGATGCGGAAATGGCCGATTGGGCGGGTGACCGCCCCGATAACGACAAAATCGTCCTTGCCGAGCGCGTCGGCGGCGAGCGGGCTGCGCACGACCTCGAACGACCATTTCACACCGTGCTGGTCCGCCGCGGTGGCAAGCTCGCGCCGGCCCCGCTCGGCGAAGGCGCGGAAGTGATCTTCGACATGATCCCTGGTCAACGGCTCGAGCCCGGTGCCCAGCGTTACTTGGCGCGCAAAGGGCAGACTGGCGAGCCCGATCAGCTCTTCGTCTTCGATGAAGACGCCGTGCAGCGGGACTCGCCAGCGCGCTGCCAGTCGCGCCGCCGTGTCGATCGCAGTACCGGCTTCCGAGGCGGCGTCGAGCGGAACGACGACGCGTTTGATGTCTTCTGTCATGCGTGGGCCTGGGCAATGGCCGCGCTCCGCGTCAGCTCGGCGGCTTTGGCGGCGAAGGCGTCGAGCCGCGCGGCAATGCGGTGGTTGATGGTGCCGGCAGGGTAATTTCCGTCCTCACCGGGCTCACCCGCCGGCACACCTGTCAACAATGCCAAACCCTGATCGACGGTCTCGATCGGGAAGATGCGGAACCGCTGCTCGGATGCCGCGGCGACGACATCCTGGCGCAACATCAGGTGCTTGACATTGCTCGCGGGGATGATGACGCCCTGCCTTCGCGTGAAACCGGTGATCCGGCAAGCATCGAAAAACCCTTCGATCTTCTCGTTGACGCCACCGATCGCCTGGATCCGGCCGAGCTGATCGACCGAGCCGGTGACGGCGAAGGACTGGTCGATCGGTGCGTCGGCGAGCGCGGACAGCAGGGCGAAAAGTTCGGCGGCCGAGGCGCTGTCGCCATCGACCCCGCCGTAGGATTGCTCGAAAACGAGGCTGGCGTTGAGCGAAAGCGGGCGGGTATTGCCAAATCGCCCACCGAGAAAACCGCTGAGGATCAAGACACCCTTGGAATGCAGCGGGCCGCCGAGTGCCACTTCGCGCTCGATGTCGACGACCTCGCCGCGCCCCAACCGGATCCGGGCGGTAATGCGGCTCGGGTTGCCGAACGAAAGGCCGCCGAGGGTCATCACCGAAAGACCGTTGACCTGGCCAACCTGCTCGCCGTCGGTCTCGATACGAATCGTCTTGCGGCCGATTTCTTCCTGCAGGCGGCGGTAGATTCGGTCGCCGCGGCGGAATTGCCCGTCGATCGCCTTTTGCACCTCGGCCGCCGTCACGGTACCGCTGCCGGCGGCCAGCTGGCTCGCCTCCTGCAAGAGATCGACGATTTCGCGCAGCCCTGCAGACAGCCGGTCGGCATCGCCGACGAGCCGCGCCGCCCGCTCGATGACGCGCGCCACCGCGCTGCGGTCGAACGGCAGCAGCTTTTCGCGGCGCACCACCCCGGCGATGAAGCGGGCATAGAGCAGGGTCGTCTGCGGCGTGCGCTCGATCCGGTCGTCGAAGTCGGCGGCGATCTTGAACAATTCCGTGAAGTCGTCGTCGACCGAGCTCAACAGGTAGTAGAGCGATGGCGGGCCGAGCAGCACGATCTTGACGTCGAGCGGGATCGGATCGGGCTGGATCGAGACGGTGCTCGCCATGGTCAGCAGCTGTTCCAGTGTCTCGATGCGGATCTCGCCGGCATTGAGCGCGCGCTTCAGTGATGCCCAGCCGAAATTCCCGGCGAGCAGCCGTTGCGCGTCGAGCATCAGATAGCCGCCATTGGCGCGGTGCAGCGCCCCCGGCGTCAAGAGGTTGAAATCGGTAACGAGGGTGCCGAAGCGAGCCATGTACTCGACCCGGCCGACCAAGGTTTGATGGGTCGGATTGTCCTCATAAACCACCGGGGCGCCGTGCTGGCCGCCATTGTCGACGATGACGTTGACCTGGTAGCGGCGGAAGCGCGCCTCGCTCATGGTTTCTTCGACCGGAGCCGGGACCTGCGTTCCCTGGGGCAGCTGCGCCGGGGTCAGAAAATCGTCGGCGTTCTCCTTGATGTCGCGCTCGACCGCGTCGAGATGCTGCACGATTTCGGGCAGGTCGCAGTAGCCGGCGCGCAGCTCGTCCATCATCAGCGCAATCGCCGCACCCGTCGTGTTGCGATTGAGCTCGCGCACCGCCTCGCGGTGCTCGCGCTCCCATTGCGGCACCTTCTGCATGACCGCTTCGAGCTCGCCCTGCAGCTCTTCGAGGTCGTGCTGGATGCGCTCGCGCTCCGCCTGCGGCAGTGCCTCGAACATCTCCGGGGTCAGCACCTTGCCGTCGCGCCGCGGCGCCAGCGCCAGCCCCATCGGGGTGCGGAGCAGCGTAATGCCCTTCTCCTCGCCACGCCGCTGCAGCGCGCCAAAGGCCTCTTCGTTGCGTTGCTTGAACCGCTGGTCGACGACGTCGAGGCGCGCCCGAGAATCGTCGCGCTCGAAAGCCGCCGGCAAGGCGGCGCGCAGTTCCTCGACGAGCCGCTTCATCGCCTCGCGCAACCCGTTGCCGCGTCCCGGCGGCAGCTGCAGGCGGCGCGGTTTTTGCGGGTCGGCGAAATTATTGACATAGCACCAGTCGGACGGGACCGGCATGGTCTCGGCGCGGCGCCGCAGCAGATCGCCGACCACGGTATGCTTGCCGGTGCCGCTGGCGCCGAGAGCGTAGACGTTGTAGCCCTTGTGGCGCATCGCAACGGCGAACTGCACCGCTTCGACCGCGCGGTCCTGACCGATCGGCTCCAGGAGATCCGGGAGGTCGCCGACCTGCTCGAACGACAGCTCGGCCGGATCGCAGGACCGATAGAGCAGAGCGGCCGGAAGCGGGTGACCGGCTTCGACGGCGGGTGGGCTCGCCCCGCCGGGCCTCGGCTCGCTATTAGCGATCGCTGGTTCCGTGGCGGGCAAATTCGTGTCCGCTGCGCCCGCACGCCTGTGGCGAGTGACGAGAGTTTAGGCGCTAGGCTGCTGCTTCTTATCGAGGATGCGCTGATGCAGGTTGCGGACGATCATGTCGGTCAGCCGCTCATTGTGCATGAAGAGCCGCTGCCCGATCGGGTAGGGATCCTGCTTGGTGACCTCGATCGGCTCCTTGAGCGCGTCCTCCGCGCTGAGGCCACGGTCGACAAAGCGCTCGATGCAGCCGACCCAGTTCTCGACGATCTGGCCCTGCTCCTTGAGGTACGCCTTGCTGCAGGGATCGCCGTGCCCCGGCACGATGGTCTCGACATCGAGGGCCTCGATGCTCTTCAGTGCGGCGAGCCACTCCCAGGGGTCGCATTCCTGCAGCCACGACCGGCACTTGTAGAAGACGTTGTCGCCGGTGAAGACGACCCCTTCTTGCGGCACGTAGACAGAGGTCTGGGGTGCGGTGTGCCCGGGCATATGGATGATATAGAAGGTGTGATTGCCGACGTTCAGCGTCAGCGCGTCGGTAAAGGTCAGCTTGGGCGGGTTGGCCGCCGGGTAATCGGGGTGGCCGACGAGCCAGACACTGTCGGGATCGCTCTCCTTCAAGCGCTCGCGCTTCTCTTCGAGCGAGCCGAAGGCGTAGAGATAGCGCTCGAAGCATTCCTGCAATTTGACCTGGCCGACGACCGTCACATTCGGGAAATAGGCGTTACCCGAGATGTGGTCGCCATGCGGCTCGGTGTTGATCAGGTAGCGGATCGGCGCCTTCTCCTCCATTCGCTCGCGCCAGCGCACGGCGTCGATCGGCTGTTGCGGCGAGTCGATCATCACATAGCCGTCGCTGGTCTCGACAAAGCTCGGATTGCAGCCGGCGAAATAGATTTCGGTGAACGAGTTCGGTCCGACCCTGCGCATCGACACCTCCCGTTGCTGATGCGGGCGATTGTCCCCGATCGGCCGGGCCCGCACAAGAGTGCCGGGTCTACTTCGTCGGGTAGCGCGGGAGCCTGCTACCGATGTCGAACCACCGGGCCTTTCGTTCCACAAAGATGTGACGCTGTGGCCGCAGCCCAGGATCATCGTCCAAGGTTCCGGCGGGGGTGTTGATCGTGTCCTTGCCCACCGTGGGCACCGGCCCGCCGCACAGCGTGCAGAACGTGCGTCGATAGCCTGGGGGCGTCGAGCGTACCGGTGCCTCGTAGGTCCTGACCCGCGATCGTCCGCTGACCCAGTGAAATTCCGCTTGCCTGAGAATCAGCTCGGCCTTGAAAGCCGAGCCGCTCGCCGTCCGGCAGCGTGAGCAATGATCGAGGTCGAAGGCGGCCGGGATGCCCGTCGCCTCGTACCTGACGGCGCCGCAGAGGCAGCTTCCCTTGACGGAAATGGGCGTTGCCGAGGGCATCATTCCGCCGCCACGGGCACCGGAGCGCGGCGGAGGCCGATGCGGGCACCCCCGGCGCACAGCAAACTCGCGAGCAGCAGCAGGGCGACGACGACCAGCACGAGCTCCGGTCGTCCGGCATCGATGATCATGCCATAGGGTACCGGCATGATCGCAGCGCCCAGCGACATGCCGGAGCTGACAAAGCCGAAGACCTTGCCGATCTGTCCCGGCGGGGCGGCGTCCTTGACCATCACATCGCGCGGCGTGCGGCTCGCCCCGGTCAACAGGCCGCAGACAAAGAGCACGCCCATCGTTGCCGCCTCGGCCATCGAGACGACGCCGACCACCAGCAACAGCGCCGCCGCACCGATCGTCAGCACCACCACAAACGGGAGGTGACGATCGGTGCGGTCGGCCACCCAACCGCCGGCGAGCACCCCGCCGATCTGCCCGACCATGTAGCCGGTCAGCGCCGAAGAAGCGGCTGCGACCGGCAACCCGTGCACCTGATGCAGGATCGTGATCAGCCAGGATTGGATGCCGGCGCCGGCCATCGACGACACCATGAAGAAAGCGAAGAACATCAGCACCGAGCGGCTCAACAGCAGCCCGGCACCGGACATCGCCGTATCCGTCCGGCCGCGCGCACGGTGCCCCTGATCGATCAGGATGCGGCTCTGCCAGATGATCCCCAGCACCACAGGGATCCCGAGCAAGCCGATGAACATCAGTGCGCCGCGCCAGCCCAAGAGCAGCATGAGTGCCGCCGTCGCCGGCGGCGCGGCCGCAAAGCCGATATTGCCGGTGAAGGTATGAAACGCAAACGACCGGCCGAGCCGCGCCGGGTCGATCGAGCCGCTCAAAATCGCGTAATCCGCCGGGTGAAAGACCGAGCTGCCGACCCCCGAGAGCAATGCCAGACCAACGATCTGCCAATAGGCTGTGGTGAACCCCATCGCGGCAATCGACAGGGTCATCACCAATGTGCCGCCGATCAGGAACGGGCGGGCGCCATAGCGATCGACGAGAAACCCCATCGGCGTCTGCAGCAGTGCCGCAGTGGCGGACATCACCGCCATCGCCAGGCCGAGCTCGGCAAAGGAGACGTCGAAGGCCTGCTGCCACGCGAGAAACAACGGCGGCAGGCAGAGTTGATAGAAATGCGAGAGGAAGTGGCCGGCACCGAGCAGCAGGTTAACCCGGGTATTGCGACCGAAGGTGAACGGGCGAAGCATGGCGCTATGTTGCAATAAAAAGCGGCACCCGGTCGAGCAGAGAAACCGCCGCGTGCCATGGCCTGTCGCGGCACTCCCGCGTCTGAGCTACCAAGGAGCGAGAGACGCAGGTGAATTGTGGTTGCGATTAGCCAGTCGCGGCAGCGCTTTCCGTGCCGCTATCCTCCCTGATCACGCCTTCGCGGCAGAGCGATTTCTGAAGCCGCGGGCCTTGAGCGCCTGGGCGAACGCGGCCGGGGACATCGCGTCGGGAAGAACATTGTCGCGCCGAAATCCATGCGCCTCCGCCGGCGCTCGGTGGCGTGGCTGTTCTGCGCTATGCCAGGCGGACCCTGACGGCTTCGGGGCCTTTGCGGCCCTCGGCGATGTCGATCAGCACGCGCTGGCCTTCAGTGAGGGTGCCGATGCCGGAGCGCTCCAGCACCGAAGCGTGCACAAAGGCATCCTTGCCGCCGCCCTCGCGAACAATGAAGCCGAAGCCTTTCTGCGCGTTGAACCACTTGACCGTGCCCACCTCTTCGACAGCAGTCTCGAGCGACGGCCGGCTTGCGGTTGGGTAGGCAGAACGCCGCGGCGCTGCCGGAGCAGCCGTACTGCTGTCAACGCTGAGGACCTCGGTGACCTGCGGCCCTTTCTGACCCGGCGCCACGCGGACCTCGAGCGTTTCGCCCGGCTGCACTGCAGCGATACTGGCGCGTTCGAGGACCGTCGCATGAAGAAAGGCATCCCCGGAGCCGTCGCTGAGCTCGACGAAGCCAAATCCTCTTTCCGGCTTGAACCATTTGACAACGGCGCGGACCGGCGGTCCGGAGGGGGTCTCGAACCGTGATGGGCTAAAGCGCGGTGTCGCTCCGAATTCGCGGAGATGCGGGTCGTAGCCGTCATCGTCGAACTCGCGGCGTCGGGTCTGACGAAAATTCCTGTCTCTGATCAAGTCTGCTTCCTGTCGAATCGGTTCACGGCCCCAATGGCGACCGCAGAAGCTGATTGTTCCAAAAAATCGCGTCGGGCGCGAGCGGAATAAATTCGGAAAGAGGAGATTGCCGCACGCCGGGCAAAATCGCGCGGTTTTCGCCAGCTTTCACCATCGCCGGGCATGCCGAGGTCCCACAGTTGTGGCCTCAACGCTCGGCCGCCTCGGAAGTTCGGTCCCTCGTATCCGTTGCCGCAGATTTTCAGCGGGCCGCGTCTGCATCGACCATCAGCGAAACGTTGGGTCGAGGTGCAAGGGACACGCGAAACGCGAGGTCAAGAAACCGTGGCACAAGGGCAGGGAACCGGTCTATATGACCGAATGTTGGGGTTGGCGCCTCGACAATGGGATTTGGCAAGCAGGAGATTGACGGGATGCCCAGGAAACTCACGGTAGCGGTTAGTGCACTCGGCCTGATGGCCGGCGCTTTGGCGTTCGGGGCACCGGTGCAGGCGCAGGGCGTCAAGGCCGGGGTGCTTAGCTGCAACGTGGCCAGCGGTTTTGGCTTCATCTTTGGCTCCTCGAAGGCAGTCAACTGCAGCTTCTCGCCGCCGGGAGGCCCTCCGCAACACTATGTCGGCTCGATCGACAAATTCGGTGTCGACATCGGCTATACAGCCAACGGGGTTCTCGTTTGGGCGGTCCTGGCGCCGACCACCGCACCGGCACCCGGCTCGCTGGCCGGATCCTACGGCGGCGCCACAGCAAGTGCTACGGCAGCCGTCGGGGTCGGGGCCAATGTTCTGATCGGCGGATCCGGAAACACGATCTCGCTGCAGCCGCTCAGCATCGAAGGCAACACTGGCCTCAACGTTGCGGCCGGTATCGCCGCGCTGACCCTGACCTACCAGCCGGGATAACAAGAGCACGCTGTCTTCGCCCCGTGGCCAGTCTCCGGGGCGAAGCCAGCCGCGAGGGAGGAACCGTGATGCCGACGCTCCAGTGTTCGCCGGACGGGCAGCTCCACTACGACGTCCACGACTTTACCGACCCTTGGCGCCAGTCGGAGACGATCCTGCTGCTCCACGGCAATGCCGAAAGCGGAGCGGCGTGGTATGGTTGGGTACCCAGTCTTGCGCGTCGCTTTCGCGTGGTCCGCCCGGACATGCGAGGTTTTGGCCAGTCGACCCCGATGCCGCGCGACTTTCCCTGGACGCTCGATATCGTCATCGGCGATTTCGTGCGGCTGATGGATACGCTCGGCATCGAGCGCTTCCATCTCGTCGGGGCCAAGATCGGCGGGACCATCGCCCGCGCCTTCGCCGCGCGCCGGCCCGAGCGGGTGCGCACCTTGACGGTCGTCGGCACGCCCCCGCCAATGCGTGAGGGCGCCGCTGAGCGCGCTCCCGAGCTGGCCGAGGAATTTGAACGGCTCGGCGTCGAACACTGGGCGCGCCGCACCATGGCAGGCCGCCTCGGCGGTACCTTCCCTGCCGAAGGCGTCGAGTGGTGGATCAAGTTCATGGGGGGCACCGCGGTCTCGACCCAGATCGGCTTTATGAAGACGATCGCCTGCGCCGATATCAGGGCTGACCTGCCGCAGATCCGGTGCCCGACCTTCGTCATCACCACTGACGGCAGTGGGCTCGCATCGGTCGAGGAGACCCGGGCGTGGCAACAGCAGATCGCCAATTCGCGCCTGCTGGTCGTGCCCGGCAACTCCTACCACGTGGCAGCGAGCCACGCCGACCGCTGCGCCGAAGCGACCCTCGATTTCATCTCTGGTAACCCCAGGGCGTGAGGGTCAGCGCACCTTGCGTTCGCCCACTCGCGTTGCCGTCGACGGGTTGTTCCGATCGTCGCGCCAAGTCGGATGGGTGAAGTGAATGACAAAGTCGCCGTTATAGGAGACGATGGCATTGTCAAATACCAATCTTCCGATTCGCCGCCAATTTGCAAAGGTCCGCCGTTGAAAAAAAGTCGGGCCCTTAGTTGACCCTTCGTCGGTGACCTCAATGTGAAAGACCAAAGTTCGCTTTGGTATGGGATCGCCTCGATCAAATATTTGTGCCATAATTTCGTCGCGAAAATCCAATGCTTCGCCGGGGATTCTCGGCTGCGCCGAATCGACAATCAGGCGCATGAAGGCGGGTGCTCGCGTCGGCTCGCCCTCCTGTTTGCCGAGCTCGGCGACCTGGTAGAGTTGGCGCTGCGTCGGTTCCTTGTCGGTTTTATTAAACAGTATTGATTCAACCAGCAAGACCGGCACACCAAAGCCGCGGCGCCAGCTGGTGGTATTGGGTGCGTTGAGCAGTTCTGCGTCGTTGATGTAGTCCGTGCGGTCGCCGCCGATGTCCTGCTGAGTGATGAAGTTGGCGGTACGGAGCGGCTCGCTATGGCTGGGATCGACGGTCGGAAAAAGCTTGCCGACCAGTGATAGCGACCGTTCATGACCGCGCCGCGTCTCCTTGCAGCACGTCGAATAACGTCCGACGACGAGCGCCCGGCTGTCCCGCCGGAAATAACCGGAATAAGGGGTTTGTTCGAAGATCTCCCACAGCCCTGTCAGGCAAATGCCGTTTGGATGAATGATCCGACGGAAGCCCCTGCGATCGGCGCCCCATCGCAGATCGGCGCTCGAATCGACGGCTCTCGCAACCGCCTGACGAAAAAAGTAAGGCAACCCGGTTGGCAGAGCCCCCCGCAGTGCGGTCGCGAGGCTCACGCCATAGATCGGGATTGGCGGTTCGCCGGCGGCACCCCAGACCCTCTGGTACCGGTTCGCGGATAAAGCATCGCGGACGTCGGAGAAGCGCGATCCTCCATAAGCACGGTCCTCTTCGGTCACCTGTTCCGTTCCGAAGAAATCCGGTTCCATTGGCGCTGCCCCTCGCGCACCAAAACCGGCTTACCTCGGTAGCAGTTGCGCTCCCGGAGGAACCGGCACCTCAAAGACGTTGAGCGTCACCGACACGAACGAATAATAGCCGATCAGACCGGTTAGGTCGACCAGCCCGCGCTCGCCGAAGCGCTGCTTGACCTTTTCGAAGAGGCCGTCATCGACGCCATGATTGCGGTAGAAGGTGCTGCAGAAATCATAGACGAGCTGCTCGTCGGGATCGGTGAAAACCGGCGTGCGGCGCTCGGCGATCGCGGCGATGACCTCCTCGGCGAGCCCGGCCTGGCGCGCGAGCCGGGCATGGGCTTGCCATTCGAACTGCGCGGTCCAATAGCGCGCCGTCACCAGGATGGCGATTTCGGTCAGCCGCGGCGAAAAATCGGTGCCGAACCTCACATGGGCACCGAGCTTGTGGGCGTGATCGGCGAGCCCGGGGCTGTTGAGCCAGACATGCGCCGGCGGCGGGACGGCGTGACGCGGCCCCGCCACGACATCGTCCCACACTCGGCGCTGCGCCTCATCTAGCTCGCCCCGCTCGAGCTCTCTGTATCGCGTCATTATCGCCTCCGAACCATCGGCCCCGCTCAATGGAGCCGCGGCTGCACCTTTTCGCACAGCAATTGCATCGAGCGCATGACGCGTTCGTGCGGGATCAGACCGCCGGTGTTGAGTTCGGCGAGGATGCCGGCGAGGCCGAGCTGCTCCTGGAGGCTCGCGAGATTGTCGGCGACGATCTCCGGCGTGCCGACGATGGCACGGCCGCGCCGCGCCTCATCCCAGGTGAGCGTCTGCAGCCGCTGGGCGCCTTCGACCCTCCGCTCCGTGTCAAAAATGCCGGGGCGATTGGCCGATTCTTCGAGCCGCGCGCCGAGATAGCGGTAGAACTGCATCAGGCTCTCTTGAGGGTCGGAAAGCGCCTGGTCGAGGGTGTCGCCGACATAAACCGGGGCGCGCAGATAGACTTCGCCCTCGCCCGGGTGGCCCGCGCCTTTCCACGCGTCGCGGTAGACGCGTAAATTGGGCAGGACCTCTTCGAAGGTGCCGCGGCGCGCGCCGACAAAGATCGCATAGCCCTGCTTTGCCGCGGAAATGAACGACTCTTCGCGGTTGGCGGCGATCCGGATCGGGGGATGTGGCTTGCGGTACGGCTTGGGCACGATGCAGACATTTTCGTAATTGTAATATTTGCCGGCAAACGAAAACCTTTCCTCGGTCCAGGCCCGCGTGACCACTTCGAGCACTTCGCCAAAGCGCTCGGGGCTTTCGCCGTAGGGGATGCCGTAGGCCTCGTACGCGCGTGGAAAGCCGCTGCGGCCGACACCGAAGATCAGCCTTCCGTGGCTGATGTGATCGACAGTCGCCGTATCTTCGGCCAGGCGCAAAGGCTGGCACAACGGCAGGACCTGAACCCCGGTTCCGATCTTGATGTTTTTGGTGCGGGCGGCGATCGCGCTCGCGATGGTCATCGGCACCGAACACACCGAGCGCTCGGGCGCCATGTGGATCTCGGCCAGCCAGATCGCGTCGAGACCCCAGCGCTCGGCGGCGTCGACCTGCTCGAAAGCGGTGTCGAAGGCCTCGGCCTCGCTCTGCCCCGGGCGCCGCTGGAACTCATGGAAGACGCCAAATTCGAAGGTCATTTGTTGCTGCTCCTCTTCTATGTCACTGGCCGGCAAGCGCCAAGGCGGGCTCGTCCGCGAACGCCGGCATGATGTCGCGGGCAAACCGGCGGATCTGCTCGCGCGACCCGCCGAAATTGATGATGACGTATTCGACGCCGCCCTTCTGCAATCTTTCGAGCTTGCGCATGATCTCGTCGGGGGTGCCGAAGAGGGCGCTTTCGGCGCTTTCGTGCCGGGCCTCTTTCTCGTCGTCGAGAATGTAGCGGCTCCGCGTCTCGCCGTCCGGCCGCCGCGCCAGCGCGTTGATCCGCATATGCCCTTGATACCGCCGCTCGATTGCCGCCGCCTTCTCGTCCGCGTCCTTCGCGATGTACACGGCGCGGGCGACACCGACTTCCATCGGGTTGTAGGCGCGGCCGAGCGACTCGACTTCATCGCGGAACCGAGCGACGTGCGCGAGGGTCTCCTCGGCGAGTGAATGCTGCCCCAGCAGCATATTGTAGCCGCGCCGGACGACCTCGTGGACAGAGTTTGGGCTGCCGGCTCCCATCCAGAACGGCGGGTGCGGCTTCTGCGCGGTCGGCGGTTCGACGACGATGTTGTCGAACCGCCAGTACCGGCCGCTATGCGAGAACGGCATCTCCGAGGTGAAGGCCTTGGTGACGACCTCGAGCGCTTCCTCGAAACGCGCGTCGGCCTCCTCCAAGGGTATGCAGAAGCCGGCGAATTCGTTGTGGCGGTAACCCTTGCCGATCCCGAAATCGAGCCTGCCGCCCGACAAAAGGTCGAGTGTCGCCGCCTGCTCGGCCAGCAGCACCGGATTATGCCACGGCAAGACCAGCACCGCGGTGCCGAGGCGCAGATCGCGGGTGCGGGCGCCGAGCCAGGTCAAGAGATTGAGGCTTGCCGAAACCTGGCCAAAGCCGGTGAAATGATGCTCGACGAGAAAGGTGCTGTAATAGCCGAGCGCCTCGGCCTCGACATTGTTCTCGATGAAGTCGCGAAAGCCCTGGCTGCTGTCGGTGTCGGGGCCGCTGCGCCGGGCCTGGGCACTGCCGAAGAGTCCAAATCGCATCACCTTCTCCTAACTTTGCGTGTTCGCCCCTCACCATCCCGCCCCTCTCGGCGCACGCGTGCGTGCGCCTGTCGGGTGGCGCATCTCCGATGCGCCAGGGGTGTGCAAGCGGATTGAGGGGTGACAGATTGAACCGGCTGGATGGGTGACATCTTGCTTCATTGAGCATCAAGGGTGTTGCGGTTGATGGGCCTGTGGGGTTGTGGGGATCGCGGCAGCGATCTCCAT
>Ga0210406_10002728_pt1 | contig 19922 bp, 10 predicted proteins | sample IncBWC30MmetaG_FD_155454 | JGI IMG/M metagenome (GOLD analysis project Ga0210406, IMG submission 155454) | Forest soil microbial communities from Barre Woods Harvard Forest LTER site, Petersham, Massachusetts, United States - Inc-BW-C-30-M | ecosystem: Environmental > Terrestrial > Soil >... | reverse complement strand
GCTGACAAGTATTGGGGGCTGTACCAATGTCCGTTCTGGCGCAGTTTGGAGCGATGAGCTGTCCGCTGATCAGATCGAAATTATCCTGCAGGTCGTGTGCTTCGGTCCAAGGTGTGTGGACGTCATAGCGAAGACCCACATTGACAGTCAGGTTGTTCTTCACGCGCCAGTCATCTTGCACGAAACCTGCAAACACGCTAGACCGTTGTCCCCAAGCTCCGCCGGTAATACCTTTTCCGTACGCGGATGGTAAGCCGAGGTAGAAATCTGCACCGCCGTATCCGCCGGCACCTGCGGTCACTGGATTTGACGACGTGAAGTTTCCGTTGAAGTAGATCCCCCCGAGTGCTCCGCTATTTCCTGTGTAGAAGGTGTTGATGCGAAGCCGTTCGTATTCGAAACCGACATGGAGGTTGTGATGACCGTGCGTGAGGATCACGGTGTCCGAAGCCTGAATGACGGCGTCATTAAACTTTTGCTGTACGCCATTACTTCCAATGTTTGTCAGCAACCCGCTGCCCGGGTTGCTCGGCGTGCCGCCATTGAATCCCAATTGCAGCAAGCCCGGTCCGCCTTCGTTTGCGTTATTGATACCCAGTTGTGTTCCAAGATCGCCTACCTTACTGTCAAAAGTCGTCCCGTTGTGCAGCTTGACGTAGTTGACGCCAAACCGGACATCATTGAGCAGGGACGGACTGAAGGTGTGGCTCCAGTCCACAACCTCGCTACTGATAGGAGCCTCCGAAAACCCGGTACCGAGCAGAGTGAAAGAATTCACCAAGGGGTTGTGCTGCTTGGCGTGCGAATAGCGACCGTAAACGTGGTCTTTCTCGCTGGCTACGAAATCAATCTTTACATCGTACTGGTTGTTGTCAAATGCCTGGGTCTGGGTATAACTGGCGTTGTTCTGTGTTCCGGTTCCAACGGCAGTTGGATACAGCGATGACGCGAACAGCGCCTGCGCTACCGGATCAATGGGCTCAGTAATGACATTGTTGGCAAAAGCCGCGTTGCCATTATGAGGATCGTAAAGCTGATGCGTCCTTACGGGCACACCTTTGACAAGGACCGTGTCGTTACACAGGCCAGCAGTAAACCCGCCCGTGCAGATATCACCAAAGTTCCCCTGCCGCTCAGCTGCCGTAAAGACGCTGATGGGAAGTGAAGTGGAGGGGTGGTCGAAGCGTTGCCCTTGATAATCAAAGAAGAAAAACAGTTTATTCTTAACGATCGGGCCACCAATGGTGCCGCCGAACATGTTCCAGCGAAGTTTGTCTCGAGGGAAGCCGTTGAGTCGGTTCGCCCAGGTATTGGAATTGAGCTTGTCGTTCCGGAAATATTCCCACACATCTCCGTGAAAGCTGTTGGTTCCCGACTTGATCGATGTGCTGACAACACCGCCCTGGTAGTTTCCGAACTCCGCTGACGCATTTTGCGTGATCAGGTTGAATTCGGCGATCGCATCCGGTGCTGGCGTATAGCCCAGGAGGTTGTCGGACACCTGGTTGTTATCGAGACCGTCGAGAATGAAGTTGTTGGCCTGCTCGCGATTACCGTTGATGTAGGGGCGCGCGCCATTAGCCGTGTTATCGCCGTTGTTGAATGAATCAGGATTGGGGGAGACGCTTCCAGGCGATAGCAGGGTCAGTTGCACATAGTTTCGAGTGGCGAGCGGCAGCCGATCATTCGTGACGCTGTCGATAATGGTATTGACCTGCGTGGTCTCGGTCTGCAATACCGGAGCAGCGCCTGTCACCTCCACCGTCTCGGTGACTTGGCCGACTTTCAGTTGCGTGTCGAGCCTAGCGGTCTGGTTCAGTACGAGCGTAAACGGTGGATACACCGATCTTTGGAAGCCTTGAGCCGAAATCTCAAGCTTGTAGGTTCCGATCGGCACGCGCGGAAGGTTGTAGGCGCCGGACTCGTTGGTCTTCGCGGTCCATGTGGTGCCGCGCTCCACATCGGTCGCCACCACCGCGGCGCCGTTGATCGGTGCGCCGCTCTGATCACTCACGGTTCCGACGATGGCTGCTGTTACTTCCTGTCCCCACGCGGCTGCGCTGAGCCCGAGCAGTGCGGCCAGAACGAGGAGAAGGGCTCCACTCCACAGTGTTCTCTTCATCACAGAACCTCCCACGCGCTTTGAGTTACCTGTTTCCCCACAGAGCACAAATCACGAATGGAGATATGCTATATAGCACCGCGTAGTAAGAGGTCAAGAAAAAAATTGTCACCCCTGGAGCAAGTTCCACGAGGTCGTCGCGCCGCGGCCACTGCATAGCAGTTGCGGGCAGGGAGAAGCACGCATCAGAACCGGAGGCGGGTATGAAAATCGGTACCAGCCTCGCCGCACTTCCCTATTATTTATTGTATTCAACCGTTTCCTGCCGACAGTTTCGGGTCTCTTTGGGAAGGATTTTGGAACCGGCGTTTTCCCTGTAAACGAATCAAAATCAGCCCTATAGCAGTTGACCGCTATATAGCGATCATCGAAAAAATCGATAGCCGATCTTCCCTGGCACGCAAACTGCGCTTTACGTGGCTCGCTCACTTGTGCTATATAGCGCGTAACGCAGTCACCGACTGCCATAACGATTCGGTGGAGCCCGGGGCAGATACTCCATGGACCAGGTATCTGGGGATGAGGATGCGAGCTAGCCGAAACGGAACACCGGCTTACAAGAAAATTCAGAACGTGATCCGCAAGCGGATCGAGGGCGGACAGCTGAAAATCGGCGACTCCGTCGACTCGGAACGCGAACTGGCGCGCATTCACAGCGTCAGCCTGATGACGGCGCGGCACGCCTTGGCCGGACTGGAGCGCGAAGGCGTGGTCGAACGCCGCCGGGGATCAGGCACGTTCGTCGCACCTCCGAAAATTCATTTCAACCGGCTCATGAGCTACACCGAGCACATGTCGAGCCGCGGACTCTCTCCGCGCTCGCGCGTGCTCTCCGCAAAAGTGATCGAGCATCAGGCGGAGATCGCGGCCCGGCTCGCCTTACCTTCCACCAGCGACCTGGTGAAGATCGACCGGCTTCGTTTGACTGGGGACGAGCCCTTCGCCCTGGAGACGGTCTACCTGCCGGGACCCGAATTTGCTGCGTTGGCGGGGGCGCCTCTGGGCAAGAGTTCCTTGTTCGCCACGCTTCAGCACGATTATGGAGTAGAACTGGCGTACGCCGACGAAGAGGTGGACGCTACCGCGGCCGATGCGCACACGGCGGAGTTGCTCTCGGTGCCGCGGGGGGCGCCCTTGCTTCGCATCCGGCAGGTGATCTATTCGACCTCCGGGAAGGCCGTCATTTATGGAGTAGGTTTTTATCGCTCCGAGCGGCATACTCTTTTCATTCGCAGATTCCGGTAGTTGGCTGGCAAGCGCAGTCCCTGAAGGGGCCGGTTCGAGGAGCGTCTTACGGCATCGCTGAAGCGATGCCCTGATACGAATCCTCACTCTCCGGCCGGTAATCCTCTGCACCACGGAGAACTATGCCCCTCACATCGACCGATTGGCTGGTCATCATTGGGTACCTGCTGGCGAATCTGCTGATCGGCGTGTATTACCGGCAGCGCGCCAGCGGCAATACGGAAGAGTTCTTCATCTCGGGCCGCGACGTTTCCTGGTGGCTGGCGGGTACGTCGATGGTAGCCACAACCTTCGCCGCCGACACGCCGCTGCTGGTCACGGGACTGGTGGCGCGGCAAGGCATCGCGGGCAACTGGATCTGGTGGGGATCGTGCGTGGGCGGCATGCTCACGGTATTTTTCTTCGCGCGCTACTGGCGGCGCGCTGAAATCCTGACCGACGTGCAACTGGTCGAGATCCGCTACGGCGGCAAGCCCGCCGCATTCCTGCGCGGCTTCAAGTCGATCTATCTCGGACTGTTCATGAACTGCTTCATACTCGGTTGGGTGACGCAGGCCATGGTCAATATCATCAGGGTGCTGCTGGGCCCGGCGATCGCGCAAGGCAAAGTGCTCAACTTCGCGGGAATGTCATACACGCTGGGCGATCCGAAATCGACCGCCTTGATCATCTGCGTGTTCGTGCTGATTCCCTTCACGGGCCTGTACACCTTTATTGGCGGGCTTTGGGGCGTGCTGGTCACGGACCTGTTTCAGTTCGCCTTGAAGATGACGATGATCATCGTGCTGGCCTGGGTCGCGGTCGCGAAGATCGGCGGCATGGGAGCTCTGCAGACGCAGTTGCACGTAGTCGCCGAAAGCACGCGGGGGACCGGAGCGGAGATTTCCGATCCCACCGCATTCCTGCCGGACTTTCACCTCGGCCTGACGACCAACGCTGTGTGGACGCTGCCGGTGCTGACCTTCATCGTGTACCTGGGCATGCAGTGGTGGCTGGCGTGGTATCCGGGAGCAGAGCCGGGCGGCGGCGGATACGTGGCGCAGCGCATGTTCAGCGCCAAGGACGAGAAAAATTCCCTGGGCGCGACGCTCTGGTTCAACATCGCGCACTATGCGTTGCGGCCGTGGCCCTGGGTGATTACGGGATTGGTGGCGCTGGTCGTGTATTCGCCGCATGGCGGCTTGCACCCGAGCGCGGACTTCGCGGCGAATCCCGAGCAAGGGTATGTAATGGTGCTGCGCGACTATCTACCCCCAGCCCTGCGCGGCCTGATGGTGGCGGCGTTCCTTGCTGCATTCATGTCGACCATCGGAACGCAGTTGAACTGGGGAAGTTCGTACCTGGTAAACGATCTTTACAAACGCTTCTTTGTTCGCGACGCCACCGAGAAGCATTACGTGATGATCAGCAAGGTCTTTACAGTTTTGCTGGTGCTGGGCAGCGGGTACACTGCGACAAAGCTGGCGTCGATCAACCAGGGATGGCAGCTGGTCTTGAACATCGGCTTTGGCACCGGGGCGGTCTACATCCTGCGCTGGTACTGGTCGCGCATCAACGCGTGGAGCGAGATTGTGGCCATGGCGGTTGCGGCGCTGATGACGATCGGACTGAGCCGAGTGTCGTTCACCGGCAATGACTCGCTGGTATATGCGAAAACGGCGCTGATCACGGGACTGGTGACGACCATCGCGTGGGTGATTGCGACGTTTGTGACGCGGCCCGAGTCGGATGAGACTTTGATCGGCTTCTACAAACGCGTGCATCCGACGGTATACGGCTGGAAGCGGATCGCCGAGATGGTGCCCGAAATGCCGCAGGTACGCGACATGGCCGGCAACGCCTTCAACTGGTTGATGGGCGTGATTCTCGTCTACGGATGTTTGTTTGGGATCGGAAAGATTGTCTTCGGCCAATGGGGATGGGGCGTGTTCATGCTCGCGCTGTCCGCAGTGGCCGGGTATCTGATCTTCTGGGATTTGTCGCGCCGCGGGTGGAGTACGTATTCGGGTAAATCCGTGCCCGTCGGGGCTTCGCCGGTGGTGGACGGAGACTAGAAATCAAAAGCCGCGGGCGAGGGCGCCCGCGCTACATAAGAAAAGCCGCTGCTCGTCGCAGCGGCTTTTTGCTTAGTCTTGCTCTTTGCGGTTCTTTTTGCGGGCACGCTTGCGTGCCAGTGCTTGTTTGACGCGCTTCTTCTCGCCCGGTTTCAGGTAATAGGAGTGACGCTTCACTTCCTTAATGATGTCTTCCGTCTGAACCTTGCGCTTGAAGCGGCGAAGGGCATTCTCTAACGATTCGCCCTCTTGCAGTCGAACTTCTGCCAAATCTCATCACCCCCAAACCAGCCGATAGGCCATCTATAAGATTACACTTTTTGGGCGGAGGCGGGAAGGAAGTGGGGGATCGGATGGTGAGTGCGTCTTGCGACTATTTGCCGATTAGCCGATTTTGACTGCAATACGGATTTTTCGCCAATGTTGTTCAGCGGCTCTCCAATCAGAGGCTGCTCTAATCGAGGCGCTTCAAGAAAAGCCTCAATTCGTTCAGGACGTCTTCTTCATTGCTGATAAGCGCATAGTGATCGGCTCCTGGTATATCCACTAAACGCACACCTCCAGGAGCGGTCAGAAGAGTCTTGTTCCATCGATTAACGTAGGCAAGGGTCGCATCGTCGGACGCGTCGATTGCGGCGCGTTCCTGCGCATTCTTTGGTTCGGAAGGCGCTTTCGCTTCGTAGAGAGGGTTGTGATGCGGATGCTCCGTACAGACGTAAGGGCCACGGATTTTTTTGGAGCACGACCACGAAAATAGCGAAAGGATTGGCACCATAATTCTGGAATAGTCGCGTTTTTGCGCTCCCTCGCCAATCGCCTTGTGGATCGTATCTGTAGAAGCCTTGTAGTCGCCCGCCGATCCATCTGGATTGGTTGCATACATGTTTCTTAGTTCGGACTCCGGAAAGGGAGCTTTGCCGTTCCGCATGTGCCACTCGCGATATGCGGAAAACGACTGCCGATCCGCGAGCGAAGGCTGGGGATCACTCTTTCTAGTTTCTGGCAGTTTCTTATAGAGTTCCAGGTACGCGGGATTGCTCGCTGGGAAATCTGAGGGATCCGCCGTTGCATCTAGATAGACCAACCCCGCTATGCGACTTGAGTGCTCCGATCCGATGCGGGTGAGTTCTTCGCCAGACATCGAGTGGCCCACCAATATGGGTTTCTGCAACTTGAGTTCATCGAGAACGCGAAGAACATCTTCTCCCAATCGTTGCTCCGTGTAGCCCGAGTCCGGATGGCTGGATGCCCCGTATCCGCGTCGGGTGATTGCATACGGGTGAGAGAAGGCAGTGAGTCTAGGCGCGAATTCGTCATACACGTGCCCGGTGTTTCCTGATCCGGCGAGCAGTACGACGGCGCGGCCCGTTCCACCCCAGTCGAGCACCTCAAGTCGTACACCCGATTCCACGGTGATGAACTGGACTGTGTGTGGGGACGGGTCCCGCCAACCTGTCGGCTGTTCAGCACGTAAAGCAGTGCCAGATAGCCCAATGAGAAAGAGGAAGTCGATCATCGAACCATGTTTCTTCGCAACCCTGTGCGGCACGGCGATATCCCACCTGCACAGCAAATTGTGGTGCGCGGACTATCCACACCCCTACAAAGATGATAGCTGTTGAAACCAGGCTCTGCACCAATTAGCCAAGCCGCCTTGGGGATGCCGGACCCCATCCCCTCACGCCAGCCCACCCCCATCCACCACAAGCTGCGTCCCAGTAATCCACGCCGCCATGTGGCTAACCAGAAATAGAACGGCGTTGGCGACATCCTCGGGCGTGCCCACGCGGGCCAGGGGACGGTTCGCCGCTTCTTTCAGAAATGCCGCCGGGTCCGCGCCGAGTTGCGCGCATTCGCTGCGCAACATGGGCGTGTCGATGTCGCCCGGGCAGACGCAGTTCACGCGAATGTTCGACTTGCCGTGGTCGATGGCCATGGCTCGCGTCAAGTTCAGCACTCCCGCCTTGGCCGCGCAGTAGGACGCGGCTTGCGGACCCGCTTTCAGGGACCAACCCGAGCCCGTGTTCACGATGGCTCCGCCTCCGTTCTTCTCCATGTGCGGGATTACTTCGCGCGACAGCAGGAAGATTCCTTTGAGGGTTATATCGAGGGCCAGATCCCATTCTTCTTCACTGAGGTCGACAACGTTTTTGCGGACGATGACACCTGCGTTGTTGCAGAGAATGTCGATGCGGCCGAAGGAGGCGCTGGCGCTTTCGGTCGCGCGGCGGCAGTCCTTGGCGGAACGCACATCGCATTTCTCGAAGAGAGCCCGACCGGCGCGCTCGGTGATCGTCCGGACTGTGGCCTCCCCCTTCTCAGAATCGATATCGAGAACGACGACGGCGGCGCCCATCTCGGACAGGCGCAGCGCGATACTGCGCCCGATGCCCGAACCGGCACCGGTGATCACGGCCACCTTGCCTTCGAGCGACAGCAGGCGCGTGGCGGTTTCGGAGATTGAGGTCATTCGGTCGCTCGCGGAAGTGCCGAGGGCAGCATGATGCCATAGGAAGAGCGCCCCTGGAAAAGTCTCTGTCGTGGCTCCTCTCTCTTCTCCGTCCGCAGGAACGCCTGAAAATAGCCCAGCGCTTCAGCGCCGGGTAGGCTGCCGAGTCTTGATGGCGTCCTGGAAGGACGCTTGAAAGTTCTGCCAATATTTTTAGTCGTCTCATGCCGTTGCGGCTCCCGTTAGTTTCCAGCGTCCCTCCGGGGTGCGAGGGCCTTTCGTGCTCGCACCCGGCGCTGAAGCGCCGGGCTATTTTCAGACCTGCCTTCGGGAGGAGGGCTTTACGGCTCGGCTTAAAAACCAAAACCAGTACGGCGGCGCGGGTTCAGAACGCCATTCGCGCTGTGAGGTGCCCTCGGCAACGTTCTGCGATGTCAACTTGCGGAAGGGAATGGCGAAAAGACTATAATGCTGGCCCGCGAGATTAAATCTTCTTTTTGCTTCGAGGTGAGATGTGCGCACCGCTATCTTTCTTCTCCTGAACGCTGTTCTGCTGATCGGCCTGACGGTTCCTTCATCCGGGCAATCAGGAGAATGGAAACAGCTCTTTGACGGCAAGGATCTCACGGGCTGGAAGCATGTCGGGCCCGGCGGCATGACGGTCGAGGACGGCCTCATCCGCACGCACGGCGGCATGGGACTGCTCTACTGGACCGGCGGCAAGCTCGGGGACTGCGTGATTCGCGTGGTCTTCAAGATGCGCGATCACAACAGCAATTCCGGCGTCTTCATTCGCATTCCCATCGAACCGCGGGAAGAGTGGATGCCCGTGCACTACGGCTACGAAGTGCAGATCGATAACGAACCGGAGAAGTCGAATGAGGACGACTACCACGTCACCGGCACTCTTTACTCTTTGACCAAGCCGCTGGCCAAACCCGGCAAGCCCGGGCCCGAGTGGAACACGATGGAGATTACGCTCGATGGGCCGCACACCATCGTGGTGTTGAACGGCGTGAAGGTGACCGACTACACCGAAGGCCAGCCGGTGCCGGAGAGAAAATTCGATTTCGAGCCGCATCGCGGCACGCGCCCGAACGACGGATACATCGGGCTGCAGAATCACAGCGACAACGACATCGTGTTCTTTAAAGAAGTCGCGATGAAGCCCCTGCCGAAATAGGCAGAGTTGCAATCTCATCTTCATATTGCTGGAGGAAGACATGAAGCGTGATTTTTCTCGCCGGAAATTTCTGCAAACCAGCAGCGGAGCTTTGATTGCCGCCAACACGGTCTTTCTGAACACGGAAAGCTTCTCCTCGCCACGTCCCGTCCCGGCCAGCGATCGCATTCGCCTGGGCATCATCGGGATCGGAATGCAGGGGTCGCCACTGCTCACCACGGCCATCACCTTGCCCGGAGTCGAGTGCGTGGCGGCCTGCGACCTGTACGACGGGCACCGCGAACTCGCCAAAGAGATCGTCGGCAACACCAGTCTGCCCACCACGCGCCGCTATCAGGAACTGCTCGACAATAAAGAGATCGACTGCCTGATCGTCGCGGTTCCTGACCACTGGCACAAGCAGGTCGTGGTCGATTCCGTGAGCGCCGGCAAGGATGTGTATTGCGAGAAACCCATGTCGCACACCGCGGCCGAGGGATTCGATATGGCGGATGCGCAAAAAAAGACGGGGCGCATCGTGCAGATCGGCTCCCAGCGCGTCAGTTCCGTGATCTACGCGAAGGCGAAAGAGATGATTGCGCAAGGCGCGATCGGCAACGTGAACCTGGTCGAAGGAACCCTCGGACGCAACGATCCCACGGGTTGCTGGGAATACACTCCGCCCACCGACCTGTCCCCGCAGAATCTCGACTGGGACACATGGCAAGGCATCGTCCCCAAGCGCGCTTTCGATCCGCTGCTTTACGCTCGCTGGCGCTGCTGGAAGGAATACGGCACGGGCGTGGCTGGGGACCTGCTGGTCCACCTGGTCAGCGGAATCATCTACGCGATGAACTGGAACGAACCGCCCAAACGCGCCATGGCCATGGGCGGCATCCTGCGCTGGAAAGACGGCCGCAATATGCCGGACGTCCACGCCTCGCTATTCGAGTACGGCGACATCCCCGTGTACACGCGCCTGAACCTGGGCTGCGAGAGCCCCGAAATCGTCCGCTTCCAGGGATCGAAGGGCTATATCGAGGTTACAGAGTTCGGGCTGAGCTACTTTCCGCAGCCCGGTGTCGATACTTACCCCAGCTACTACTCCACCAATGCTTATCCGCGAGCCATGCGAGAGGAATATCTCAAGCAGTGGCATGCCGAACACGATCCAGTCCCGGGCAAGGAACCGCTGGCGGAATCGACTACCTATCGTGGCAACGATTACGACGACGTGAAGCCGCACCTGGCGACCTTCTTCAACGCGGTGCGGTCGCGCAAGCCCGTCACGGAAGATGCGGTGTTCGGCAATCACGCTGCGCTCGCGTGTCACATGGCGAATGAATCGTATTTCAGGAAGAGCGCGGTCACAGTGGACTTAGCGTCGAAGAGCATCAAGAACGCTTGATCCAAAACGCCGGAAATGCAAGGTCTCTCGGTTGCGTTCGGCTACGCCTCACTTGCTCGAGATGAGAGAACTGGGACGGACTGCCTTACGCCGGTCTGGCTCTCACTTTTGATTGTTGGCGGGATAGTCGCTGCCCGGTGCATCGTAGTCGCGGCCGTACTTGTTTTTGTGAGGGCCGGGTGGGCCGTCCTGGAGAACGCGGATCACGCCGAGCGATTGATCCTGCTCTGAGATCGTTACGGTTTTGGTGAGCTTCTTCAAGTTTTCAAGGCCGGAGGCTTCCGCCCAGACCTGCATCGTGTAGCGGCCTTCGGGCACGTGCGGGATGGAGATTTTTCCGGCTACGTTCGAGATCCCATAGTACGGAGTCTTCAGCGCGAGCACGACCGCACTCATCTCCGGATGGATGTTGCAGAAGATGTAGCTGACGCCGACCCGATCGAAGTGAACCACCCTGGTCGTTCCCGCCTCATACAGTCCAAGATCAAAGCGCTTCCCTTCAAAGAGCGAGAACACGTTGTGAAAAAACGGATCGCGGTTGGGGAACTCCACGGCAGTTCCGGCGGGAACCACCAGCAGATGCGGTATGAAAGTCTTGTCTCTCTGCACCAGCCGCGGAGGCGTCGCCGCAGTTGCTGCCGAAACTGCGCGCAGGGCGCGATCATCCAGAGGCGTGAGCCAGACCACGACATTGGCGCGATCTTTCTTGTTGGCACGCGCCTGGCCCTCGGCGACGATATCGATTTGCGCGGTAACGTTGAAATCCTGCGCGTGCGCCAACCTTGAGCACCCGAGGAAAAGCACACACACGCGGGCTAGGCGTAAGCCGGCAGGGTGCACAAGCGGGTTCAGGGCAGCAGGGTTCAGAACAATATCCCCATGACCAGACTAAACCGGTCGGCGGTGTAGCGATCATTGTCGATGTGGTAAGTGGAGATGTGCCCGTACTCGGCGGAGAACACCAGGTCCGACCGCGGCCGGTAAATCACATTCATCAGCTCGCTCTGGTTTCGGGCCACCGGAATGCGGCCGACGCCGGTTCCGTATTGCGCAAAAGGATACGCCCGGACTTCCTTGGCAAAAGGATTGTCCTGCCCGCCCGCGAAATTGAACTCGACTTTGGAAGTGGCGCGAACCTTGAGCTGCGCCCAGCCGCCGAGGGCCTCCAGCGCCTGCACCCGGCTTGCCGGATCGGTGGGAGTCGAACTGAACAACGCGCTCTGGTAGGAACCTCCTCCCAATCCGCCCAGCCCCTGCCCGCGATAAAACTCGCCCGTGAGGCCCAGCATCTTCCCGAGCGGAATGCTCCAGTCGAGGGTGCTGGCCCACGCGTCGATGTTGCGCCCGAAACCCCAGTTCTGGCGGCTGTAGTATCCGCCCGCGCCTAGCGTCAAAGGCTCGCCGAAAACATTGTGCGACCAGGCGACACGACCGGCGTAGCCGGGCTGCCGCGAATATTCTCCAGCCTGCGGAGTGCGGCCATAAGCGTACACCGGAGGCTCGCCGGTCAGACCGTCGAGGATTCCACCCTGCAACACGAAATGCGAGTTTTCGGAAATGCTGATACGCCGTTCCACTCGAATTTGGGGAATCCACATCCACAAGTTGCCAGCGTAAGCGAGAGCAGGTTCCGCGAGCGTCGCGAACGATGTGGGCGACAAGGCAGAGAAGAAGGGAGCGTCCTGCCCGGCCACAATCGAAGTGTGCGGCCAGTCGAGATGTGCCGTGGCGGTGCGCAGCCGGAACAGGCCCAGCGCAATCCCGTTCGGCGTGTACTGAAAGCCTCCGGAGAAATCTGCCTGCAGATCGCCATGCGTTCTTGCACCCGCGATCTCCGGTCCAAACACCTCCAGCCCGATTTGCGACTGGCGCAGGGACATGCCAGTGCTATTGGAACGACCGAGCGGGTCGGGATCATCGACCACGCCAGGAACGTCGGAGTTCAATACCCGGCCTCGGTTCGAGAACAAATCCATCAACAGCAGTCCTGACAATCGCACCTTGTACTTCGAGCGGCTCTCAACCTTGGTCTGATACTGATCGTCGATCTTGCCGGTCAGCAGATCGTATTGCTCCTCAAGCTTCGTCAGGCGCGACTCCGAACCAGACTGGCTGGCAGCGGGCGCAGCGTCACTGGAATCCTGCCCCGGTGCGGTCGGCTCGCTCTGCGCGACCTCGACTGCCGCGGCCTTGCCCGAGGGCATCTGCGCCACCGCAGTATGCAACTCGTCGCGCAGTTCGCGGGTTTCGGCGCGATAGCGCTCCGACTCGGTCCGCAGGTCCGACACGATCGAGCGCAGTTCCTTAACTTGTTCCTGGAGCTGTTGGACGGTTTCCGCTAATGAAGGATCCGGAGCGGCATTTCCGCCCGGCGCACTTTGCGCGCTGCAGTGCCTACCACTGAGCGAGACAAGGATCAAGGTGAAGCTAACGAACGACCGCTGGAGCAGCATAGTCTCCCCCGAAATAAGCGAATCTTCATTGTTGAATGTGATCAGCGCATTTCAGCGAGCAGATCCGGTGCGCAAAGCCTGCGGCTCTAGTTGGCCGCTTCGACCCGCGCACCTGCTCGAACCACACCATCGCCTGTCGCAGACGCGATGGGCGTCCCCCTCGTCCCGGGCAGCACGATCAGAAACACCGTGCCTGCCGAGGACGTGCTTTCGACTCTGACATCCCCCCCGTGGTCCTGCACGATCTTCTGCACGACTGTCAGCCCAAGCCCGGTGCCATTCTCTTTCCCCTGGCTCACGAACGGCTCAAACAGGCGTTCGCGAACGAGTTCAGGAATGCCGTGGCCGTTATCGGCCACCCGCACTTGGATCGTGCTCTTGTTGGCATGAATTTCAACTTGGATGGTTCCCTCTTCGCGCGGCACCGCCTCGCAGGCATTCACCAGAAGGTTCTGGAACACCCGCTCCAGCTTGCGCGAATCGAACCACCCATCGGTCGCTCCATCCTTATGGACGCTCATGCGCACGGAATGGTATTCGGGATTCGCGCGCACATTCTGGATCGAACGCTGCACCACTTCCTCGATGTCGCCATACGTGAGCCGCAGGGACTCCCGTGTGCGCGAGAACTCGAGCAGCGAATCGATCAGGTCCGTCATCTGATGTACCGCCAGCAACACTTCGTGATACAGCTCCTCCCGTTCCGACTTGCTGCGGTTGCTGTCGCTCAGAAACTCCGCATTCGCCATGACCGCCGCCAGGCTATGCCGCAGGTCGTGCGAGATGGAGCTCGCCATGCGGCCGATGGTGGCCAGCCTTTCGGCGTCAATCAGTTTCCGCTGCGTCTCCTGCAGGCCCGCGCGCATGCGCACGAACGAGGCTGTCACTTCCGCAACTTCGTCGGAGCCTCGGGCCGCGAGCGGATACTCATAGTCTCCCCGGCCCAGCGCGCGCACGCCTTCCACCAGCGTCCCGAGCGGCCGCGTGAGCGTGTGCGAGAAGATGAATACCAGGCAACTACCGACTACCAATGCCACCAGGCCAAGAGCAACCAGCAGGCGATTCAAGTGCCCGAGGAAAGCGGTCGCCTGGTCCAAAGACTTAAGAACGCAGAGCTGTACAGGAGGAGAAACTCCGGGCGTAAGTTCCACGCGAGTGGCTAGAAAGCGTTCCTGGCCCAGTTGAATTTCTGCCGGCTCTGGGGCCTTGCCTCCGAACCCCAGTCCGGAATGCTGAATCAGTTCGGTCTCCTGCAGCGGAGAGAGCGTGCTGCGCACCAGCGACTTTCCGTAGAGAAACACGACCTGGCTCGCGGCCACCTGACTGAGTTCGCGGGCAACGGCATCATCGATTTCGTAGCCCACCACCAGGTAGCCTTCGATCTGGCCCTCAGCGCGCGTGCCCACATAAATCGGCTGCAGCGAGACTTCGAAAAGGTGCTTCCCGCAAAACCACCAATGACCGCCTGGCTCGTGGGACAGAGAATCGGTCAGCGACTCCTGCGCCGCATCCCGGTCGAAGTCCGCAGCTTTGGAGTGTAAGGCCACGACTTTTCCGGTGCGGTCGGCCAGTACCAGCAGATCGCTCCCGGCCAGCGTCCACTGATCACGCGACGCGTCCTGGATGGTCGCAGAGTCGCGCGTCGTCATCATGGCTTTGAGAGTCGGGAGATCGGCCAGCAACTCGGCCGAGTGCGTGAGAGACTTCTCGCGCAACTTCTGGACATTATTAAATGTGTAAACGGAGTTGCGCAGGTCCTGGTAGATCTGCAGCCGCACTTGCTGTTCGGCCGTTTGTCTCGCCACCAGTAGCGCTCCGGCCGTAAGGCCGACCCCCACCAGGATCAGCGAAAACAAAAACTTCGTCCGTAGTCGGAACTTACCCATCCCCCCGCGTTCCCCCTGCTCACGCCTGAGCGTCTTCGACTACGGTACGAATTTATATCCAACCCCATGCACGGTCCGGAAGTGAACCGGATTGGCAGGGTCCGCCTCAAGCTTCTGGCGCAGCTTGAGAATGTGGTTGTCGACGGTGCGCGTGGTGGGATAATTCTGATATCCCCACACGTCGTTCAGCAGTTCTTCGCGCGACACGACCCGGTTGGGGTTCTGGGTCATGAACTTCACGATCTTGAACTCCTGCGGCGTCAGAGCGACTTCCGCGCCATCGCGCACTACGATCATTTTGGTGAAATCGATCACCACATTGTCAAATGTGAATGTCTCGGCCGCGACCGGGCGGCTCGACCGGCGAACCGCGGCGCGCACCCGCGCCAGCAGTTCCTTGGGACTGAAAGGCTTGGTGACATAATCGTCGGCCCCCAGCTCGAGCAGCAGCACCTTATCCATGACGTCGGAGGCGGCGCTCAGCACGATGACCGGAACGGCCGGGGCGGTGTTCTTGATTTCCCGGCAAACGTCGCGACCCGGCATGCCGGGCAAGCGCAAGTCGAGTACCACGGCAGAGGGTTGAGCGCTGCGAAATGTCTCCAGCCCTGACTGGCCGTCGAAAGCTGCATCGACGGAGTAGCCTTCCGGCTCGAACAACCTCTTCAGGGCCCGGTGCACCGCTCGATCGTCTTCGACAACCAATATTCTTTCCATGTTTTTGTAGAACGCGTCCCGACGGCGTGTCCGGTGGGGCGATCAAGGGAGTTTCTCACCAGCGACCGACGTTGCGGTCCGGATACGAAGCGCGCTTCCCCATCCCGGCTGCCATGCAGCCTACACATTGTTCGCCGATGTCTTCGCGTTGTCAAAATCCTACGGGAAACCCCTGCGGAGGTTTGTCAGCAAATTGTCACGCGTTTGCAAAACGTCGCTAACAAACAGAATCTAGGGGGATAAGGGAAAGGCGCCCAACTCCGGGGCAGGGGAGAACGATAGAGATGACGGATAGGGATGAAGAATCAGGCATGACGGGATCGGGTGAAGATCGAAGGTCCCTTAGCGTCCTTTGCGGGTTCTCTTAGCGTCCTTCGCGGTTAAAAGCTCTTCTCTGCGCCCTCTGCGGCATTTCTCTGCGTACTCTGCGTTTTAAGATTTTAAGGCAGGCCCCTTAGCCGCGAAGCACTTCAGCGAAGATCGAAGTCGCTTTGCGCCGTTTGCGGGTTCTCTAAGCCCCTTCGCGGTTAAAAACTCTTCTCTGCGCCCTCCGCGGCAGTTCTCTGCGTACTCTGCGTTTTAAGATTTAAGGCACTGAGCCAGAAGAACTCCCCAGGCCAGGAGAATCCAAAAAATAGTACGCCCTGTCGATCCCAAATTCGGCAGCCAATTTCGCTCGGCGAGCGGTAGCGTACCCACCTCCCTTCCCTGTCAGGGACCAGCGACACTGCGCCGCTTTTGGTCGCACCGCAAATCCGCAATCAGTTCTACACAACTCTTTGAAGAGAAGGAGCTTCCAACCTGCCGGCAACGCCGACGCCACCAAATCGATTAGGTAGAGGAGCTGGCCGCCGAGCCGGGTAAAGCTCTTGACGGTCGTCGTAAGTCCGTGCTATACACAGCGGCATCTGCTTGGATAAATCGATTTAGCGTTGATTTAGTGATGCAACTTACAGCCCAGGAATCAGGACTGCTACAGGTTTGATACTGGCGCAAGATTTTGGCGAAAAGTCGGCCACCCGCACTCCGAGGAGCTAGCCATGAGCAGTTCTCGTCTTTTTCTCCGCACGATCCTGATTGTCGCCGCTTCCCTCACTCTAAGCATCGTCGCCCAAGCGCAATACCGTGCCAGCATCCGAGGCGTGATAACTGACCCCCAGGGCGCCGTGGTTACGGACGCTACCGTTACCCTCATCGACAAGCTGACGAATTACACGGTCACCGCCAAGAGCGATGCCAATGGGATTTACAGCTTTAACGCTCTCCCGCTCAGTAGCTATTCCGTGATGGCGGAGAAGAGCGGATTCAAGAAGAAGACCATCGACAACTACGCTCCCCTGGCCGACCAGCCCAACGCTCTGAACATCCAGTTGGAATTGGGGGAAGCCACAGAAACGGTCACCGTCGCTGCGGACGAGATCCCTCCCATTGATACTGAAACGGCAACCATCAGCGGCACCATCAGCAGCAATCAGGTGCAGCACATGCCCTCTTTTGGGCGCGACGTCTTTCAGTTGATCCAGTTGGCGCCAGGTGTGTTTGGGGATGGCAGGCAGGGAAGCGGCGGGGGAGGCGCCAATCTTGCCGGCACGCAAGGCCCAGGTGCGACCGGTGGCTCCGCGGGAATTTTTGCCACAGAAAATGGTCCCCAGGCGCTGTCGGCTGGCCAGCAGTATGAAAACAACGGGATCACCATCGATGGAATAAGCACCACTAGCGCCGTATGGGGCGGAACAACCATCATCACGCCTTCAGAAGATTCTGTTGAAAACGTAAAGGTCATCTCGCATGGCTACGACGCGGAGAACGGACGCTTCAGCGGAGCTCAAGTTCAGGTCACGTCCAAGAGTGGTACCAACAATTACCATGGCAGTTTGTTCTTTACCGCTCATCGGCCTGGGTTGAACGCCTTCCAGCGTTACAACGGCCAAGGCAATTCCGTATTGAGGGACACCACCTTCTACAGTCAGTTCGGAGGCAGCGTTGGTGGGCCCATCTGGAAAAATAAGATCTTCGCCTTCTTCAACTATGAGACGGTCCGCGAGCCCAACCACCCCAATCGCGATAACGGATGGTACGAGACGTCAGCCTTCGACGGCTCTGCCCCTGCCGGGAGTATCGCCGCGACCTATCTGTCTTTCCCTGGGGCTGGTGTGGTCAGCGAGGGCATCAACTCCAGCGCGACGTGCACCACTGCCGGTTTCATCGAGGGCGTCAACTGCGCCACTATTCCCGGTCAGGGACTGGATATCGGATCACCTTTGACTTCAGGCTTGGGCAATCAGGATATGAGTTGGGTTCAACCCACTAATCCGGGTGTGGGCAATGGTTTGGATGGCGTCGCTGACATCGCGAACTTCACGACTATCGGCAAAGTCACCTCGTCGAAAGCACAGTACAACGGGCGCCTGGACGCAAATGTCACTGAGAAGGATCGTCTTGCCTTTGCGATCTACTGGGTTCCACTGTCATCTACGAACCTGAACGGTCCTGCTCGGGAGTACAACCTCTTACATCACAACCAGATCAACGAGGCTTACTCGATTATCTGGAACCATACCTTTTCGGCGACACTCCTCAACGAATTCAGGGTGAACGCTGCCGGATGGCACTGGAATGAAATCCAATCCAACCCGCAGGCGCCTGTTGGGCTTCCTCAAGACACCGTGGACCGTATCGGCGGAATCGACCTGAAGAATTTCGGTGGCAATGTTGGCAGCATCTTGAATCAGTGGACCTACAGTTACAAGGATGTGGCCACCAAGATCATCGGTCCGCACACCCTTAAGTTTGGCGCGGAAGTTACCCGTCTGTTTTACCTGAACCAGTGCGTCGGCTGCGGCATCCCAACCTATAATTTCTTTAACATCTGGGACTTCCTCAACGATGCGCCCCACGTCGAAAACTCGAACTTTGATCCGCACACTGGATTCCCTTCGACGAACCGTCAGGACGACCGCGAGAATATCTTGGGATTCTTTGTGCAGGATGATTTCAAGCTGCGCAGAAATCTGACGCTCAACTTGGGACTACGCTGGTCTTACTTTGGGCCGCTCTACTCAAAGCAGAACAACATGTACGTATCGATCCCCGGCGCGGGGGCGAATTATTTCACTGACTTTAGTATCCGTAAGCGGAACTCGTGGGATGCACAGAAGAACAACTTCGGACCTCAGATCGGATTCGCGTGGAGTCCGGACATGTTCCACGATCGACTCGTTGTCCGCGGCGGATATGGTCTCAATTACAACCAGGAAGAAATCGCCATCTCTGCCAATGTGGCAGGTAATCCCGGCCTCGTGGTGCATCCGAGCCTGAGTATGGCCACGCCGTCTTCTGCCAATCCCGGTATTCTTTATGCCACCTCCTCCGACCCCCACTCCTTCACGGGTTTTCCTGCGAACCTTGCAGCGCAGGTGACCTTCGACTCCAATGGACTGCCCATACCATCCCCCATTACCAGCTCGGGGTTCAACGTCAGCATCTTTCCGACCGAACTGCCCACGATGCGCGTGCATCACTACTCATTTGATTTGCAGTACGACCTCGGTCGGCAGTACGTAGCGACGCTAGGGTATCAGGGCAGCCTCTCCCATAACATCTTCTTTCACCAGAATCCTCTTGCCACACCTGCAGCTGCGGGCTTCCCCTTGAATCCTGCAATTCAGGGCGGCGACTTCTGGGCCGTCAACGGGCGCGGCAACTACAATGCCCTGCTGGCCGAACTGAAGCATAACTTCTCCCATCAATTTATGGCCGATGCTCAGTTCACCTGGGCCAAGAGTCTTGACACCAGTTCCGGGCCATACTTCGAACAACAGTACCCCTTTAGTCCCGATTTGAGTTACGGGCGCTCCGACTACAACGTCGGCAAGGCCTTTAAGATTTTTGGCTTGTGGCAGCCGGTCTTTTTCCATGGCAGCAATCGGTGGGTCGAGAAAATCGCTGGCGGCTGGTCAATCAGCGGCATCTTTAATATTCACTCGGGTTTCCCCTGGACTCCTTTGGGCAGTACGCAAGGCGGAAACCTCTTTTGCGGAAATTGCGGCTACAACACGCTGTTCCCATCTGGCTACCTCGGTGGAGCGGGCAGCAGCACCAGCAATGATCGGTTCAAGACCGTTGCTAATTCGAACTTTCCTCTCGGCGGCCCCACGTATTTCTCGGTGCCACCTCAATGTTCATCGACGGTTACCACCAACTGCTATACCACCTACACAGGCTCTGCTTTCGGAAATGCGAATCCCCCCGTGCCTGGAGTCCAACGCAATTCGCTCAACGGTCCTGGCTACAAGGATGTAGATCTGACCCTCACAAAAGCTTTTGGACTCCCCACCCTGCCCGTACTCGGCGAGAACGCCAAGTTCGAATTCCGGGTTGATGCCTACAACATATTCAACAACCTGAACTTCAAAACTTCGGATTC
>Ga0210406_10002727_pt1 | contig 19924 bp, 16 predicted proteins | sample IncBWC30MmetaG_FD_155454 | JGI IMG/M metagenome (GOLD analysis project Ga0210406, IMG submission 155454) | Forest soil microbial communities from Barre Woods Harvard Forest LTER site, Petersham, Massachusetts, United States - Inc-BW-C-30-M | ecosystem: Environmental > Terrestrial > Soil >... | reverse complement strand
CCAAGTCGCCGCCGCCAAGGCCGCTTACGAGGCGACCGTCGCCAATTATCGCGGCACCGTACTGAAGGCGTTTCAAAACGTCGAGGATGATCTGTCCGGCCTGCGCATTCTCGCCCAGCAGGGCGAGGTGTTGGACTCAGCCGTGAAAGACGCCACCCGGGGATCCGAGATCGCGCTCAACGAATACCAAGCGGGCACGGTGGATTACACCACTGTTGCCACCGCTCAAGCCACGCAGTTGAGCACGGAGCAGAGCGCGCTCAATGTAAAGCAGCAGCGCTTGCTCGATACGGTGTCGCTGATCGGGGATCTGGGCGGAGACTGGTCGGCGAGCGCACTGGACGATGCGGGTAAAATTGCGGCACAGCACTGAGCATCTGCTCGGGACAGCCCCCAATTGCCGCCACCTCCTATCTCCTATCCGAAGGCGCAGGCAAGAAAGTTTTTCAGGAACGGCGAGGTATCAGTACGCCGCCACGCCAGCGACAACCGTGTCTTGGGGGACACGTCATGAAGTTCCCTAAAGACGACCCCCTTGATCTGGAAAGCCTGTAACGAAGCCGGCAACAATGAAACGCCGATCTCTGCGGCTACCAATTGCACGATAGTCACCAACTGTGGAACGCTCGGTCCGAAAGTCGGCTCAAACCCCACCCTACGGCAGGCCGCCATCACGGTATCGAACAGGCTTGGCGTGAAGCGATGTAAGACGAAATGCTCATCGCGCAGGTCCGCCAAATTGAGCTTGGGCAATTTCGCCGCGCGGTGCTTGCTCGGCAACACCGCCATCAACGGCTCTTCCGAGATCAGTCGAATCTTCACCTGCTCGGCATCGGCTTCCACCGGGCGCACAAATACGACATCCAGTTGCCCGTCGAGCAAGCCGTCAATCAATTGCGGCGTATTACCTTCCTCGAGACTGAGCGCGACACCGGGGTATGCGCGGCGATAACTGCGTAGGGCAACCGTGAAAACAGGATTGAGCGCAGAGGAGTTGGTGTACCCCACCGCCAGCGCACCTAACTCACCGCGTGCGGTGCGGCGCGCGGATTGCAAAGCGCGTTCCACGTGATCTGGAATGTTGCGCACCAGATCATGAAAGGCTTTCCCGGCTTCAGTGAGCTCCGCGCCTTGCGGAATGCGGTGGAATAAGCGCGCACCCACCTCCCGTTCCAGGTCACGAATCTGAAGGCTCAAGGGAGGCTGGCCGATGCCGACACGCTCCGCGGCTCGAGTGAAATTCTTTTCACCTGCAACCGCGAGGAAATAACGTATGTGGCGCAGTTCCATAGGTATTTGTAAAACGTATCAAGAACGGGGGCCACATTCAACTTTCGCGATCGGCGCAGGGACAATGCCGCCGGGCCAGGTATTTATAAAAGGTATGAAGAGTGTCTGTGCCATCCAATAGCGCACATAGGGGTCCGACGGGTAGCTTGGTATTCGACAGATAAACCAAGGAATCCACGACATTTGGCCCGGTTTGACCGGCGCACGGAGATCGAAATGAGTAAATCGCGAACACTGCCTATATTGACCCTCGGGTTAGTCATTACTGGAGTGCTTTCCGGATGTGCGACATTCCAGAAATGCGGATTCCAGGGTTGTCCCGGCGACGCGCAGATTACGGCCAATGTGAAGGCGCGGTTCGATCAACATCCGGAATTGGGGACTTCAATCGATGTGCAGACGCTCGATCATGTGGTGTATCTGTATGGTCTGGTTGATACCCCTTTTCAGTCAGAGATCGCCAAATCGGTAGCCGTTGAAGCCCCCGGCGTGACGCGGGTCGTGAGCACAGTCGCCGCCGGAAACTAGCGTTCGAAGAGATACTGAGGCGGCGACGCGCACCGCATGCCGGCGTGGAACGTCGCCTCAGCCGCATGCTAGGATCGTTGATGCGCTCACATTTTGTACTCGCAGTGTTGATTGCCGTTCCCCTGCCCGCGCTTGCCGCGCCGGGGCTCCATGATTTCAAGAGCGTGGCCATCGCGCCGGATGGCCACCATATCGCTTCGATCGAGACGTCGGATGACGGCAGCGACAGCGATGCGCCTGCTTCGCTCATGATTCGGGATCTGGTCGGCGGGGCGGTGGCCGTGCCGCTGCCGTGCACCGCCGGGCCCAATTGCAAGGTGGATTCGCCCGCTTGGAGTACGAATGGCCGGCTCGCCTTCCTCGTGTCGCGACCCCAGGAGGGAGTCGCGGAGATCGACACGGTGGACGCAAAAGGCGGCGCGGTGCGCCGAGTGCTCAGTTTCAACGGAACCTTGGATCGATTGCGTTACGGGCCGGGCAACCGACTGGCGGTGCTGGCGACGGCGCAGGCGCACAAGCTGGTGGGCCGCGCGGAGGCGGGTGTGCCCTTGGTGGGCGACATCGGCAGCGACGCCGATGAACAACGGATCGCAGTGGTCGACGGCGCGGCGCTCAAATTTGTCTCGCCTGCGGATCTCTATGTCTATGAATTCGATTTCCTGCCGAACGGTGGATTCGTGGGCACTGCGGCACCCGGGGATGGCGATAGCCAGTGGTGGGTGGCCAAGCTGTACGCGTTCGAGCAGTCTCAAGCTCGCGTGGTGTTTGCACCGGGACCGCGCGAACAGCTCGCCGCGCCGGCGGTGTCGCCCGATGGAAAAGAAGTGGCGTTCATCGGCGGTTGGATGAGCGATTTTGGCTCCACGGGCGGTGATGCATACGTGCTGCATCTCGATCAGCCGGGGGCGATGCCCAGCAACCTGACCGCTGGATCGCATGCGACCGTGACGGCGCTGGATTGGAGCTGCGGGAAGGGACTCACGGGGATGATGCTGGCCGGCGATACGGTTGCGATCGCGAGACTCGATACGGCCGGGGCGAAGCCCGTCTGGTCGGGGCAGGAGTCGCTCACCGGCGGATTGGGAAACGGACTTTCCTGCGGGCCGCATGGAGTCGCGGCGGTAAGCTCGAGCTTCGGGGCGCCGCCCGAGATCGTGGCGGGACCGCTGGGTCATTGGGATCCGATCACGCACGAAAATGCGGCGCTCGGCGCAGCTTCGTTCAGCGCGCATTCGGTGACATGGCGCAATGAAGGATTCGATGTGCAGGGCTGGCTGTTGCAGCCGGCGGGCGGCGAACCCGGTGTGAAACGGCCGATGGTGGTGTTGGTGCACGGCGGGCCCGAAGCGGCCTCCACCAACAAGTTCTTGCCGGCTTTTAGCCAAGCGCGCATGTTGTTGGATTCGGGATGGGACGTCTTCGAACCGAATTACCGGGGCAGTTTCGGTCAAGGCGAGGCCTTTGCTGCCGCCAGCATTCAGGATCTGGGCGGCGGCGATTGGCGCGACGTGCTCACGGGTGTGGATGCCGCGGAGCGGGCGGCGCCGATTGACGATACCCGGTTGGGGATCATGGGCGGCTCTTATGGGGGCTACATGGCTATGTGGAGCATCACGCAGACGCATAGGTTTCGCGCTGCCATCTCGCACGCGGGTATTTCGGACTGGCTGTCCCTCGAGGGCGAGGCGCCGCAGGCGGGATCGGATCAGGTGAACTTTGGCGGATCCGTCTACGATGATCCAACGCCGTATCTTAAGGCGTCGCCGATCATGCACATGCGCGGCGTCAGCACGCCGACTCTGATCACGGTAGGCGAGCGCGATCTCGAATGCCCGATGCCGCAGAGCGAGGAGTTCTACACGGCGCTTGAGGCGCTTGGCGTGCCGGTCGAGTTTCACGTGTATCCGGGGGAAGGCCATCACCTGCACAAGGCAGCGGATCGCGCGGATTTTCGTAAGCGGACCGTCGGCTGGTTTCAGCACTGGCTCGCGGCCCCGGCGCGGTAACGCGAGCAACCCCACGGTCACTCAGCGGCGCGCAGCGCTGCCAGATACTTCATCCTGATGGCAATGGTTGGCTGCGCGATGGCGCATCCTTCGCAAATATGTAGAATCGTAAGATCACAGGAGAAGTGTAATGGAACTGCAGATCAACGATCAGAGCGTCACGGTGGTCGCGGAAGCGGATCTACCACTGTTATGGGTGCTGCGCGATTTGCTCGGCATGACCGGCACGAAATTCGGCTGTGGCATGGCGCTGTGCGGTGCCTGCACGGTATTGGTCGACGGCCAGGCAGTGCGCTCATGCGTACTGCCGGTTGCGCAAGCAGCCGGTAAAAAAATCACGACCATTGAGGGTGTCGGCTCGACGCCCGTGGGCGCCGCGTTGCAGGGCGCCTGGCAAGAAATCAATGTAGTGCAATGCGGCTACTGTCAGGCTGGACAGATCATGTCCGCGGCCGCACTTCTTCAGGTCAAACCTCAACCGAGCGACGCGGATATCGACGCCGCAATGTCGGGCAATATTTGCCGCTGCGGGACCTACACGCGTATTCGCACGGCGATCAAGCAGGCCGCCACTCACGTGGAGCAAACGAAATGAGCGCCGTTCCCGATACATTTTCGGTGCCGAAGGGTGTGACTCGTCGCGAGTTTTTACAGCGCCTGCAAGCAATGGGCGGTCTCTTGCTGGTGGCGGATGGTTTGCAAATTGCCAAGGCGGCGGATGCCCCGAAGTATGGAGCCGAGGGCATGCCGCACGGCACCGTCGACAATCCTTTGGTGTTTCTCACCATTGGCGATGACGGCTGGGTGACGATCATCGTGCACCGCTCGGAAATGGGCCAAGGCGTTCGCACCGGCATGCCGCTCATCGTTGCTGACGAACTGGAAGCCGACTGGGCCAAAGTAAGGGTCGAACAGGCACCTGCCGATGAGGACAAATACGGTAATCAGGACACCGATGGTTCGCGCAGCACGCGGCATTTCCTGGATCCCATGCGTCGCTGCGGCGCAGCTGCGCGCATGATGCTGGAACAGGCGGCTGCGTTGTCCTGGAATGTACCGGTCAGCGAAGTTCGCGCGCTCAATCATGAAGTGCAGCACCAGAAAACCGCTCGCAAGCTCTCCTACGCGACGCTCGCGAAACGTGCCGCGAAGCTGCCGGTTCCTACGCCAAGCGCGCTGCGCCTAAAAACCTCGGGGGAGTTTCGCTACGTTGGCAAGGGCGGCGTTCCGCTCATCGATGGTCACGATATCGTCACCGGCAAGGCGCAATACGGCATCGATCCTTGGTTCAAGGACATGTGCTTCGCGGTGATTGCGCGCTCACCCGTACTGGGTGGCAGCGTCAGGGAGTTCAACGGCGAGGCAGCAGCGGCAGCACCTGGCGTGCAGAAAGTCCTAAAGATGCCCGCGCCGGTGGCTAAAGCTACGTTTCATCCGCTTGCGGGTATCGCGGTCATCGCCAACTCCACCGGTGCGGCCATCGCAGCGCGCAAGCTGCTAAAAATACAGTGGGACGACGGCGCCAACGGCAGCTACGATTCCGATGCTTATCGTGCCGCGCTGCAGGAATCGTCGCGCAAACCGGGCAAGGTTGTACGCGAGTCAGGAAATGTCGATACGGCCTTTAAAGCCGCGGCCAGAACAGTCGAGGCCGAGTACTACATCCCGCACATTGCACATGCCACCATGGAACCGCCGTGCGCCGCTGCCCGCATCATCGCAGGCAAATGCGAGGTCTGGGCACCTACTCAGGCGCCGCAGGTTACGCGCGAGGATGTCGCGAAGCACCTTGGCTTTCCGATGGAAAATGTCACCATCCACGTGACGTTGCTAGGCGGGGGTTTCGGACGCAAGTCGAAGCCGGACTTTGCCATCGAGGCGGCAATTCTTTCGCAGGCAATGGACGGGCGACCGGTCAAAGTGACCTGGACCCGCGAAGATGACCTGCACCATGATTTCTTGGGCACCGTTTCGGCGGAATATCTACGGGCCGGCGTCGGCGTTGACGGAAAAGTAAGTGCGTGGCTGCATCGCAGCGTCGCGCCTTCGCTCGCGACCATCTTCGCGCCCAGCACCAATCACGAAGTTGGGGCCGAACTTGGCATGGGCTTCATCAACATGCCCTATGACATCCCGAATCTGCGGCTTGAGAATCCGGAGGCCAGCGCTCATTGCCGCATTGGCTGGTTCCGCTCCGTTTCGAACATACCGCATGCCTTTGCCGTGCAGTCGTTCGTTGCCGAATTGGCGGCGAACGCCAACAAGGATCATCGCGATTATTTGCTGGAACTCATTGGGCCTGCGCGCAAGATCGACCCGAACAGCCTGCACGACGATTGGAATCATGGCGAATCACCGCAGCGTTATCCCGTCGATACCGGGCGCTTACGGCGGGTCCTCGAGACGGTCACACAGGAAGCGAGCTGGGGTAAAAAATTCGCTCGCGGCCACGGTCAGGGGTTGGCCGTACACTATAGCTTTTTAAGCTACGTCGCCGCGGTGGTGGAAGTGGACATCGATGATGAGGGACGAATCATGGTGCCGCGAGTCGATGTGGCATTCGATTGCGGCCCGCAAGTGAATCCCGAAAGAATCCGCTCGCAGCTGGAAGGCGCCGTCATCATGGGCATAAGTCTGGCAATGTTTGGCGAGATCACCTTCAAAAACGGTCGATCGCAACAGGATAACTTTCACCAATATCGCGTCACGCGAATGAGTGAGGCGCCGCGCGAAATCCGCGTTCATTTGATCCCGCAATCCGATTGGAGCATGCCGTTGGGCGGCGTCGGCGAGCCCGGTGTTCCGCCGATCGCACCCGCGCTTTGCAATGCGGTATTTGCTGCGACCGGCAAACGAATTCGCCGCTTGCCGATCCGGGATCAGGCTAAACGCTCATAGCACCTTTGAGAACAATGGGAGCGCAGCCGTCGCATTCGAAATCACCAAGCTAGTCGGGGCGGAATTTCCGCTGTTTGCGTTCAGCCATTGCCGTGACGTGGTGGCCGCCGTTAGCCGCGCAGGCGGCTTCGGCGTATTGGGGGGCGCGCGCTTCACACCGGAGTCCTTGGAACAAGAGTTGAAATGGATCGACGCTCACGTCGATGGCAAGCCCTATGGCATCGATATTCTGATCCCGGAGCATCAGGCGGTAACACCCGGCACGAGCGCCGATGCCATCGCAGCCATGGTGCCGGCAGAGCATCGCGCCTTTGTAGAAAAACTGCTGCGCGAAAGCGGCATCGAGCCGAAAGTCGAGATACCGCAGGGTCGCGCAACCACCGCCTACCATGGCGAACCGCTGCTCGATGTCGCCTTCAAGCATCCGATCCGACTGATAGCCAATGCGCTCGGCATTGCGCCGAAGTCGATGCTTGAGCGAGGACGACATCACGGCGTGCCAGTCGCCGCGTTGGTGGGCGCCAAGGAGCATGCCATTCGCCAGGTCAATGCCGGTGTCGATGTCATTGTGGCGCAGGGTAGTGAGGCCGGCGGCCACTGCGGTGAAGTGTCTACATTGGTACTCATCCCAGAGGTCATCGACGCCATAGCGAAGATTCGCAAAGTTCCGGTACTGGCAGCCGGCGGCATCATGACGGGTCGGCAAATGGCGGGGATGATGGCGATGGGCGCGGCCGGCGTATGGACGGGTTCCGTGTGGCTCGCGACCACGGAGTCTGAGACCAATGAAGTGTTTCGCGACAAACTCGTGGCCGCGAGTTCACGTGACACGGTTCGCTCCAAATTTCGGACAGGCAAATTCAGTCGGCAACTGCGTTCCACCTGGCACGACGCGTGGGAGGTACAAGGCGCGCCGGCGGCATTGCCCATGCCGCTGATGGGTGTGCTGGTCGAACCGGTTTTTCAGCAAATCAACAGCGCCGCATTGAAGGGCAACGTTCAGGCCCGTGAATTGGTGACCTATTTCGTCGGTCAGGGAGTCGGACTGATCGACAGCGTGAGGTCGGCCACCAGGGTGGTACAAGATTTCAAAGAAGACTTTGCAGAAGCCATGAGCACGATGATGGCTTGGCAAGAAGCGTAAGAGTCATGGCGGGCGTCGTGCCCGCACCCATTGCGGCGGGTGGGCATTGAGCCAACGCCGCGCGGGCCTTTCAACCAGATAGAAACTCGCGATTGCACATGCAAACGCAGCGGCCAACGGAAAAATTCTCAGGATTACAGGATGAGGTCTCATCATGGCGAAGGGCTGCTGCCAGATGTACAGAGAGAACGAAATAAATCCGAACCAAACAAAAAAGGCAGTCGACAGCGTTTCTCTGACAAGCATGCCCGCTTCATCAATATTGGCGACCGCAAGAGCGAGGCAGGCCGACCCCACGCTGTATTTGACCGGATCTGGTATCGCATTTAGGTTAAGGACGATGCCGAAAAGACCAATCGCTACGGGCCACTTTCCCGTCAGACGCAGCCTTCCGCGTTGTTTCAGCATGAAGGATGCTGCGCCCATCAGGATGGATGCCATGCGAACGTCAGTTCTCCAATACACTTCATAATAATTCTGGTGATAGAAAAAAGTGCTTACAGCTCCATCGATCACATTCGCAACAATCGTGGTCGCCAGCAGAGTCGATAGCCAGCGCGGCGATCTGCGTGCGATGACCGCCAACAATCCCAAATAAAGGTATGTATGCTCTTCGATACATAGAGACCACAGGTGGTCGATTACGCCCGCGCGATACCCGGAAATCGACACGTAGTTATAGGTGTACGTGAGCGAACTAATAATGCCGACTGCATCTATCAGCGGTTTGTGGAGAAACCAAGATGCGGCCAGCATGCCGACAATGAAAATGGCGATGGTTGGATAGACGCGGGAAAAGCGCCGGTAATAGAACATCCCCAGATCCGAATTCTCGATGAACAGGATTTGCGCCATGAGGCGCCCGCTCAGCACGAAAAACAACTCAACGCCGAGACGGCCCAGATTAATCCCTGTCGAGGCGACGTAGTGATCGATCATTACGCCGCCGATCGCGAGCGCCCGCCAACCATCCAAGTACGGGATGTGGCCGGCCCGCACGCCCTGGGCAAAGCGCGAGCGGCTCTCCAAATTCACCTAGAAGCGCCGATCGCCACTCGGAGGTTGACAACCTTTCCTGCGTTCGAATGGCGTTGGCAATTGCGACAAGCGTGAGTACTCCCGGATTTCGTGGTCTATGTTATACGAATGTCCCCCGTTTGAAATTGGGTCAGGGTTCCGGGCCGGCGCGCCACCGCTGGGCGGATGCCTATGCGCCCGCGATTCTCCTGCATTGACATGAATTCTCTCGTCAGGCTAACTATGGCGCTACAGTCTCTCGGCTTCAATCCCATGGGCGCTTACAACTGGATGTACGACTCGGCCGCGGCGCGCCAGTCGCCGTGAGCGCGATTTCCGCGGCTAACTCAAGCGACTCGTCCTGGTTTCAGCGCTACCTGCTGCCGGGTTTCGCCTTCAAGGCGGTGGTCATCGGCGGCGGCTATGCAACCGGGCGCGAACTGGCCGAGTTTTTCCTGCCGAGCGGGCCGCGCGGCGGATTGCTGGCCATCCTGTTGGCCTTAGGTGTCTGGAGCGTGGTGTGCGCGGTGACGTTTAGCTTGGCTTACGCGACCTCGAGCTGGAACTATCGGGCCTTCTTTAAAAATCTCCTCGGGCCCTTCTGGGTGATTTTTGAAATCGGCTACCTGCTTTTCATCATCTTGATTCTGGCCGTATTCGGCGCCGCAGCGGGGGCCATCGGCACGGCGCTATTGGGCTGGCCGTCGCTCGTCGGAACCTGCTGCCTAATCGCCTGCATCAGCTTCGTCACCGCTTACGGCACCGCCTCCGTGGAGCGTCTGTTCAAGTGGGTCTCGATTTTCCTTTACGCTGTGTATGCCGTCTTCGTGGTGCTCTCGTTCTTCGCCTTCGGGGATCGAATCCTGGCGAATTTGGCCGCCCCGGCGCCGCACGAGGGATGGGTATTGGGGGGATTCACGTATGCCGGCTACAATGTGGTCGGCGCGGTGATCATTCTGCCCGTGCTACGGCATTTGAAGAGCAACAAGAACGCGCTCATCGCCGGTGCGTTGGCGGGTCCGTTCGCCATGATTCCGGCGCTGCTCTTTTTCATCTGCATGATTGCTTACTATCCGCAGATTGGCAGCCAAGCGCTACCGTCGGATTTCCTGTTGCAACGCTTGAATTTTCCGGCGTTTCACTTTCTGTTCCAGCTGATGATTTTTCTGGCTCTGCTGGAGAGCGGCACCGGCTGCGTTCATGCCTTCAACGAGCGCATCGCCGAAGCCTACGCGGCCCGCAAAGGCGGCAGCCTGTCAAAGTCGGCGCGCCTTTGGATCACCGGCGCGCTGTTGCTGGGCTCGATATTCTTGGCGGCGCGATTCGGACTGGTGACCTTGATTGCGCGCGGTTATCGAGGCCTTGCCTACATGTTCCTGGCCGTGTTCGTGCTGCCCGTCATGACCCTCGGGCTGTGGCAATTGTACGCGCGCAGCAAGGCAACGCGTCTCTAGGGACTAGCGCGCCGTCGCGGCCCAGACCAGTACGAGGGCAGGCTCACCGCGACGGCCGCGACGCGCGAAAGCATGCTGATCGTAAGATTTGGGCAAACCAACCTGTATAGAGAATTGCATTGACAATTGCCTATACAGGATTATTCTGGCTCAGTTGCGACATGAAATCAGGATAAACAAACGATGTCCGACTCTTCCCATCGCGTCACACGCCGCCGCACATTGCAAGCAATGGCAGGCGCATTGGCTGTTCTTGCGCTACCCGAGGCAGAAGGCGCGCAACCCACTGCCGCGCATGAACCCAAGAACAAGTATCCGTCCAAAGTCTTGGACCTGGTGCAGCGCTCGCTGGTGATCGACATGCTCGCGCCGCTCAAGTTGGATTTTCGCCCCGAGGCTTATGCGCTGCCGTTGACCGATTCTGAGGCCGCTATGTTTCGGTCCTGTGGCATCACAGGATTTCACAATTCCGTGGGGGTCGGCGGTGCGAGCGCTTATGAGGACGCGCTGCAATTCATCGCCGCGTGGAGCGGATTTGTCGGGCGCAATACGCAGGTTTTTACGTTGGTGGGCAAAGTCGACGATCTGGATGCCGCGAAGGCCAAGCAGAAGATTGCAGTCATCATGGGATTGCAGAATGCCGACGAATTTCGAGAACCGAAGGACGTCAAAGCGTTCTACGAATTAGGATTGCGCTGTGCGCAGCTGACTTATAATACTCAGAATCTGATCGGCAGCGGTTCCACGGAACGAGTCGATGGCGGGATCAGCGACTACGGTGAGCAGATCATCAAGTCAATGAACGAGGTGGGCATGCTCGTCGACGTTTCGCACAGCGGCGATAAGACCACCTTGGACGCCATCGAACTATCTCCCAAGCCCATCGCCTTTACGCATTCGAACTGCCGCGCGCTGAACAATCATCCACGTCTTAAAACCGATGAAGCGATTCGCAAGCTCGCGGGGAAGGGCGGCGTCATGGGCATCACCGGCGTGCGCATGTTCGTCAAAGATAAGGAGCCGACGACCGTCGAAGACATCGTCGATCACATCGATCACGTTGTGAAGCTCGTTGGTATCGACCACGTCGGTATCGGCTCGGACTCCGACTTGATGGGATACGATCACATGCCGCCGGACCAGTACAAGCAACTGAAGGCTGGCTATAAAGCCTCCTATGCATTCCGCGACAAAATAGACACCGACGGCTTTGATCATCCCCGTAAGGTGTACGACCTTACCGCGGCCTTGATCCGCCGCGGCTACAGCGATTCGAACATTCACGCAGTGCTCGGCGGCAATTTCCGTCGCTTGTTGGGTAATACATGGACCTAGAGGCCCGCATGTCGCAGGTGCTGGATTTACCTCACCCGTATCTGCTCTTTCTGGGAGACACCACGGAGAAGGGCTACGCCAAGACTGCGTTCGGGCTGCGCGACTGGGCACCGGATCGCTGCGTCGGAGAATGGGCGAGCGCCGGTGCGACCGTCACCACGGGTCTTCCGCGCTTGACGCCGAAGGAGGCGCGCGTGCGCGGTGCCCGCGCGCTCGTCATCGGCGTGGCCAATACCGGCGGCGTGATCGGCGACAGTTGGATCCCCTCGCTCGTCGAAGCGCTCGAGTCGGGACTCGATCTCATCAGCGGCATGCACGCCAAACTCGGCAACGTTCCGCAGTTAAGAGCGGCCGCGGAGCGCCTCGGCCGCCGGCTCATCGACGTACGTACGCCACCCAAAAATATCCCGATCGCAACCGGTGCCAAGCGAAGCGGCAAACGCCTGCTGACCGTCGGCACGGATTGCGCTGTAGGCAAGAAATACACCGCTCTCGCGTTGGCGCGTGCGTTCACCCAGCGCGGACTGGACACGGATTTTCGCGCCACGGGACAGACCGGAATCTTGATCGCCGGCGGTGGCATTCCCATCGACGCGGTCGTTGCGGATTTCCAGGCCGGTGCGGCTGAGACCTTAAGTCCCGCGGCGCCCGCGCAACATTGGGATGTGATTGAAGGCCAGGGTTCGTTGTTCCACCCCGCTTACGCCGGGGTTTCGCTCGGCCTGCTGCACGGCAGCCAGCCGGATGTCATCGTCGTGTGCCATGACATCGATCGCAAGGAGATGCTGGGTCATCCCGGTTACCGGCTGCCCGACGTCTTCGACACCATTGATTTGAATCTGCGGCTCGGCCGCTGCACAAATGCAGCAGTCCGATGTGCAGGCGTCAGCTTGAACACCTCGAAGCTCAATCCGAGCGATGCCGCGCGCTTGCTGGACGCGGAAAGCGGCCGGCTTGGTGTGCCCGTCGCGGACCCCATGCGGCCTGGGGCCGCGTTGGAAAAGCTGGTCGATAAGTGTCTCGCGTAAATTCGTAGATAACAGCGACCCGGTCGCAAGAAGAGAATCCATGCGTATATTCACGTTTTTGGCAACCGCGCTCCTCACCTTGGGAACGTTGACTGCCACCGCACAGAAAACCGCTCCTGCCGCGGCGTTGACCGCGGAGGACCTCAATGCCTGGCTGGACGGATATATGCCGTATGCACTGCATACCGGCGATATCGCGGGCGCCGTTGTGGCCGTCGTCAAGGATGGGCAAATCGTCACGGAGCGCGGATTCGGGTATTCGGACATCGAAAAACGCGCCCCTGTGGATCCGAAGCTGACATTGTTTCGGCCGGGATCCGTTTCGAAACTCTTTACTTGGACCGCAGTGATGCAGCAGGTGGAGCAGGGCAAGATCGATCTCGATGCCGATGTGAATCAATATCTGGATTTCAAAATTCCCGCGCGCGATGGCAAGGCGGTCACCATGCGCGAACTGATGCAGCACGTTGCGGGCTTCGAAGAGCAGGCCAAGGGCATCATGTCGGATGATCCGAAATCGCCGGGCTTCGAAGCGCTGCTCAAGCAATGGGTGCCCGAGCGGGTGTTTGCGGCAGGCAGCACGCCGGCGTATTCGAACTACGGCGCGTCCCTGGCCGGTTACATCGTGCAGCGGGTCTCGGGCGAGTCATTCGACGATTACCTCGACAAGCACATCTTCGCGCCACTCGACATGAAGTATTCGACCTTTCGTCAGCCGCTGCCGGCGAATCTCGAGCCGCTCATGTCGCAGTGCTATTCGCTGGCATCCGAGCCGGCGAAAAAATTTGAGATCATCGGGCCGGCACCCGCCGGATCGCTGTCTTCGCCCGGCGAGGACATGGCGCACTTCATGATCGCGCACCTGCAAAACGGCGAATATCACGGCAATCGCATTCTCAAAGCCGAAACCGCGGAGATGATGCACAACAGCCCGCTCACCATCCTGCCGCCGCTGAACCGAATGGAGCTGGGCTTCTTTGAGACCAACATCAACGGCCGCGAAGTGATCGCGCATTTGGGCGATACGCAGTGCTTCCACACCTCGCTGCACTTGTTTCTAAAGGAAGGAGTCGGTTTCTATGTCTCCTTCAATACCCCTGGCAAGGCCGGCGCCGTCGGCGGGTTGCGCGGCGCGCTGTTCGACGACTTCGCGGATCGCTATTTCCCCGCTGCGGAAACCGCGGCCACGGCGGTCGACGCGAAAACCGCGGCGGCACATGCCGCCCTGCTGAAGGGCCACTGGGTCAATTCGCGCGGTTCGCAGTCGAGCTTTCTGGCCGCGGTCGGCCTGTTCGGTCAAACCAAGGTCGGCGTCAATGCCAAGGGCGAGCTCGTCACGCCCTTTAACGGACTCAACGGCAAGCCGCGGCACTGGGTCGAGACGACGCCCTTCGTGTGGCGCGATGCGGATAGCCACGAGCGATTGGCGGCGAAAGTCGTCGACGGAAAAGCGGTGCGCTTCAGCATCGACCTCCTTTCCCCGTTCATGGTGTTCGACCGCGTGCCCGGGTATGTGGATGCGGCATGGCTGCTGCCGGCGCTCTATTGCGCTTTGGCAGCACTTCTCCTGACCGCCGTGTTTTGGCCGATCACCGCCATCGTGCGTCGCCGCTTCGGGGCGGGCTTGGCGCTCGATCCCAATGCGCTGCGCGCCTATCGATTCGGCAAGGTCGGGTCGATCCTGCTCCTTGCAGGGCTGGGGCTATGGGCGTTCACAATCATCCGCATGTTCAATGACTTCAACAATCTCACCAACAAGTTCAATGGAAACATCCGTTTCGCAGAATTGTTCGGTATTCTGGCGTTCCTCATAGGATCCGCCTTTATTGCCTGGAATCTACGGACCGTCTGGAAGGGAGCGCGCCGCTGGCCCGCTAAAACGTGGAGCATCGTGCTCGCACTGTCCGCGTTCATCGTGTTGTGGGTTGCCTTCACGCTCAACCTGTTCAGCTTCGGAATATATTACTGATGCCGGCGTTGAAGCTGCACGTCGAGGTGGAGAAGCTGCGGCTGTCGGCTCCGTTTCGCATCTCGGGATTTGTATTCGAGGAGCAGGAGGTCGTGGTCGTGACGCTGGACGATGGCGCGCATCGCGGCCGCGGCGAAGCCTCCGGTGTGTACTACTTGGGCGACACCGCGCAAACCATGGTCGCGGAGATCGAAGCGGTGCGCGGCGCCATCGAACAAAATATCGATCGGACGGCGCTTCAGCAATTGCTCCCGCCCGGCGGTGCGCGCAACGCGGTCGATTGCGCAGTGTGGGAACTTGAAGCACATCGCCGGGGCGTCGCGGTCTGGGAACTGGCCGGTATCGACGCGCCGAAGCCGCTGGTTACAACCTTCACGTTGGGCGCCGATGAACCCGCCACGATGGCGGCCGGCGCGCGCAAATTCGCCCAGGCTCGGGCGCTGAAGTTGAAATTAACCGGCGATCTGAAAGATGACATCGAGCGGGTCCGCGCGGTGCGCACAGCCCGTCCCGAGGTGTGGATGGGCGTTGATGCCAATCAAGGATACGGCATCGACTCGCTCGGGTCTCTGATGGGCGTTCTTGAGTCGGCAAACGTCTCCTTGCTCGAGCAGCCCTTGAAGCGCGGCCGCGAAGCCGATCTCACCGGATTTAAATCGAAGATCCCGATCGCAGCCGACGAAAGCGTTCTGAAGCTCGCCGACATCGCCGGGCTGGTCGGACGATTCGACGTCGTCAACATCAAACTGGACAAGTGCGGTGGGTTGACGGAAGCGCTGGCGATGGCGCATGAGGCGCGGCGCTTAGGCCTGGGCGTCATGGTCGGCAACATGGTCGGCACGAGTCTTGCGATGGCGCCGGCGTTCGTGCTCGGGCAATTGTGCGATGTCGTGGATCTGGATGGTCCGATTTTTCTCGCCAAGGATCGTACGCCGAGCATGACGTACACCAATGGCAGCGCGTGGAGCGGTGAGCAAGTGTGGGGCGGGACACACTCTTGAGGCAATGAGCGCGAACCGGCAGACTTGGTTCGGTCAGCCGCGCGGCCTCACGATACTTTTCCTGACCGAAATGTGGGAGATTTTCTCCTATTACGGTATGCGCGCCTTGCTGGTCTACTACATGACCAAGCAATTGCTGATGGGCCAGGAAAAGGCGTCGCTCATTTACGGCACCTACACGGCGATGGCGTACTTCACGCCGATTTTCGGCGGCCTGATCGCAGATCGATGGCTCGGCAAGCGGCGGGCGGTGATCATCGGCGGCAGCATCATGGCTGCGGGTCATTTCATGATGACCTTCGAACCGTTGTTTTACCCGGCGCTCGCGACGATTGCACTCGGCAACGGATTGTTCCTGCCAAGCTTGCCAAGCCAAATCGATGGTCTTTACCGGGCGGGCGATCCGCGCCGCGGCTGGGCCTACAACGTCTACTACGTCGGCATCAATATCGGCGGATTTTTAGCGCCACTGATCTGCGGCACGCTGGGGGAACTCTACGGCTGGCATTGGGGCTTTGGCGCCGCGGGCGTCGGGATGCTCTTGGGTCTGGTCATTTATATTCTCGGCGGCAAACATCTGCCGGAGCAGGTCCGGGCCGTGAAGACTCTCGCGCCCACCGCGCCCACCGCGCCCACCGCGCCCACCGCGCCCGCCGCGCCCGCCGCGCCAAACGCGCCGGCGGCGCCGGGAGGCAAGTATCGTTCGACGTTTATTCTGCTGTTTGCCGTGGGACTCGCCGTTACGGTGTTTCGCGGCGCCTATGAACAAATTGGCAACACGGTGGCGTTGTGGGCTGATGTCGGCATCGATCGGACCATTGGGCTCCGGACCATTCCCATGACATGGTTCCAGAGTTTGAATCCTCTCCTGGTCATCATGATGACGCCGCTATTGCTGGCGCATTGGCGGCGGCGCGCGCAAGCCGGATCTACAGGTACCGCGATGAAAAAAATGGCGCTGGGTGCGCTGATCGTCGCGGCGGCGTATCTGCTGCTCGCGGTGGTGGCGTTTGCGGCCGGAACGGGCCGCGCCAGTTGGTTGTGGCTGGCGGTATTCTTCGCAGTCTTTACGTTGGGCGAACTCTACATTTTGCCGACGGGCCTCGGCCTGTTTGCGCGGTTGGCGCCGATTGGCTACGGGGCAACCACCGTGGCCGCGTGGTTCTGCGCGATTTTCACCGGTTCTTTTTCCGCGGGCGTGGTCGGCACGTTGTGGGCCCGCACGAGTCACGCCGAATTCTTTGTCATTTTGACCCTTATCTCTGCGATCGCCGCGGCCATGCTGCTTGCGCTCGATCGCGCCATACGAGGAATCGAGGCAGCGCGGGCTGCCGAAATCATGGCGTTGAACGTCTTCCGAACGGAGCCTGCATGAAAACTTTCGCATTCGCCTCATTGACGATTCTTGGTATCTCGGCGGCCATTGCGGCGCCACCGTTGGGATTCGAAGGCCGCGTGGAAAGTCTGCGCAAGCAGATCGGCGTTCCCGGCATGGCCATCGCGATTGTCGAGAACGATAAAGTCACGCTCGCCAGAGGATTCGGCGTCAAGCGGCTCGGATCACCGGAGCGGGTCGACGCTGACACGATTTTTCCGACCGGCTCGACGGGCAAGGCGTTCACGGTGGCGACGCTCGGCATTCTCGTCGATGAGGGAAAAATCGGCTGGGACGACAAGGTGATTGATCACTTGCCGGGCTTTCAAATGTACGACCCGTGGGTGACCCGCGAAATGACGATTCGCGATCTGCTCGTACACCGCAGCGGCTTGGGGCTCGGCGCCGGCGATTTGTTGTTCGTGCCCCGCACGAACTTGAGCCGCGCCGAGTCGGTGCGGCGGCTGCGATACATAAAACCGGCGACCAGCTTTCGAAGCGCGTATGCCTACGACAACATTTTGTACATGGTTGCAGGCCAACTGATCGAGGACGTCACGGGGGAAACGTGGGAGAAATTCACCGCTGACCACGTGCTCAAAGCGGCGGGGATGCTGCATTCGACCACGGACAACGAAGGCCACTTCGCAAGTCCCGACCGCGCGCAACCGCATGCGCGCATGAACGGCGGCCTGCGAGGCGTGGGCGACCAGGCAGTGCTCAATGAGCGCGACAATCTGGGCAGCAATGCATCGCCGGCCGGCGGTTTGGCGGTCAGCGCCGGCGACATGGCGCGATGGCTGATGATCCAGCTCGATGGCGGCGCACTTCCCGACAACGGCGGCAGATTGTTCAGCCAGGCGGCGCACGATCAGATGTGGACGCCGGTGGTGCTGCAGCCGGTTGGGCCGCGATCGGGTGTGATGGCGCCGACCCAGCCCATGTTCAACACCTATGCGCTCGGCTGGGATGTCAGAGATTATCGCGGCGCCAGGATCGTCTGGCACGGCGGCGCCGTTTTCGGGTTTCTGACGGCGGTGGTGCTGATTCCGGAAAAGCATGTGGGATTCTCGATCGAGATCAACAGCGAGGATGGCGGGATCATTCTCGGACTGATGTATGAGCTGCTCGATCACTACCTCGGACTACCCAAGGACAGTTGGCCGGAAAAAATCATCGTGGAGAGACAGAAGCGCGTGCAAGAAGCGCTGAAGACGTATCAGTCGGCGGCGGCGCAACCCGCCAAGATCGGCCCGTCGCTGCCGCTCGATCGCTATGTCGGCGCCTACACCGACCCCTGGTACGGCAATATCGAAATCGGCCAGGTCAACGGCGCGCTCACAATCGATTTCAAATCGACGCCGCGCATGGGTGGTGCGCTGGAGCATTGGCAATACGATAGTTTCGTGACGCGTTTCGACGATAAGACCATAGAGCCGGCCTACGTCACGTTCGGACTGGATGCCGACGGCAAGGTCGAGCGCATCACGCTGAAAGCGGTTTCGCCGCTCGCGGATTTCAGCTACGACTATCAGGATCTTTCCTTCACGCCGGTGGCACAAAAGTCCAAATAAAACGACTCGGCCGGCATTTGGATCGGAATAGGATCGTGCATCCCAAGCGCGCTTTTCGGCACCCTGAGCTACAATCACATGTCCTGCCATCCTTCATCACGAGGAGACTCTCATGCCATTGTTCACCGTGACGATGAAAGCGGGCAGAGCCGCTGATGAGAAAAGTTCGATCTCTCGTGCCATACATCAAGCAAGCGTCAAGGCTGGATATCCCGTCGATGACATGTTCCAACGTTTTCTTTGTCTTGAGCAGGCCGACCTGAAAGTCGATCTCAACTATCCTGGTTTGCCGAAGCCCCGAACGGAGAAGATGCTGATGATCGAAGTCCTTGTGTCGTCCGGGACTGACGTCGACAGGAAGGCGCGTCTGCTGGCAGCCTTGGTCGAAGCGCTCGACGGTGCCGGCACTGATCCGAACGACATCATGGTGTTCTTCGGAGAGATGGATCGCGCCAGTAGCTCCTTCGGCGGCGGCCGGCATGCGCCGCCAGTCGTAGTGAGGCAGGGACCCTCGCGATAGTCATTCGTGTCCGGCCAAAGTTACTTCGCCTCGGCCACCCACTTCAAAGTCGCCAGCCAGAGATCGTGTCCGCGGTGCATGAGCGTCTCATCACTCTTGCGAAGGCCCGCCGCATCCTTCCCAACGCCGGCCTCGTCCATTACGACATGGCACATGGTGCCCTGAGGCTCCAGATACCAGGAGTGATAGAAGCTCGGCTTGGCTCCCGGCACGTAGCCGTACCATCCCAGGCGCTGATTCAATACGTACTCGTGGATTTTGCTTTCGATTGCCAAGCCGAACGTGGTCCACCGGAACACGGTGCCGTCGCGGAGTACCGGATCCCCGCCCTGGATTTCGACATCCTTGGAGTTGGGGTACCAGGTCGGCCACCGGGTCGCTTCGATGATATGTGTCCAGACCCGCTCACAAGACGCATTGATGATCAGGTCATTGTGGGCGAACAGGTCGGCCTTCTCCGGCTCGAAGCCGGCAGGCCAGTGGATGTCCGGGGAGCGGTGGGCAAGATCGGCTTTCATTGACATGGCTTTGTACTCCAGTGAGTGATCAACGGCGTGGGAGGCCTGTGCGCCCGCAATAGCGAGCCCGAGGACCAGGGAGGCCGCGGCGATGCGGCCGGTTTTGAGCAAAGTGGTGATGTGGTTCATGCGAGTTGTCTCTGGTTGAGGATCCTTCAATGATTGATTGTCGGCTTGCGATGGGGTGGCAGTATCCACCCGATACATTCATGCTTAAATAGCGTTTATGTGAATACAGTCGTGATAAACAGGCATGAATCGACGTGG
>Ga0210406_10002725_pt1 | contig 19929 bp, 19 predicted proteins | sample IncBWC30MmetaG_FD_155454 | JGI IMG/M metagenome (GOLD analysis project Ga0210406, IMG submission 155454) | Forest soil microbial communities from Barre Woods Harvard Forest LTER site, Petersham, Massachusetts, United States - Inc-BW-C-30-M | ecosystem: Environmental > Terrestrial > Soil >... | reverse complement strand
CGCGTTCGAGAAGGCGGTGGCCATCCTTTGTCAGAGTTAGAACTTTCGTCGAATAGGACGAATGGCCTTCGATGTTCCGCTGTTCGACGAGACCCTGCCGGGTGAGGCCGCGAATGTCACTTTCCATCCGCGAGCGATCGCCCTGGTAGCCAAAGCTGGCGAGATCGTCTGCCGGCACGACGCGGAACTTGCCTAGGTCGGTGAGGGTACGAACTTCAGAATCGCGCAGTGAGTATTCCCGGTTCCGACTGCGATAGATCGTTCGCGAGCGGTCGAAACCACGGCGGGACCGAATTGAATCCGATCCCGTTCCACGTTCCGCTTGGCCCTGCTGTCTGTCTCTGCGTGAGGTCTGACCGGCTCTTTCCACCAAGTCGGGACCCGATTCTCGGTCCCATCGTTGAGGAAACGCGAAGTCGGAAATGCCGTAGGGACGGTCCATGGAAAGACTCCTTTCGTTTCAAGTCCACAAGAAAACGGGGATAGATTTCGATTGGCGAGCGAAGAGAAGAATCCGAAACTGTGAACACGTATTCATCTTGTTGCCCTGGATGGAAACAGAACTCAGGCTTGCGGGGGCAGTGCCTGGTCTTGTTCCTCGGGATATAAAAACACCTCTTCTACGTTCCTTCCAAAAGCGCGTGCGATCTTGAAGGCCAGCGGCAGACTCGGATCGTACTTACCGGTTTCAATGGCGTTGATCGTGCCGCGAGCGACTCCAACAAAGGCTGCAAGCTCGGCTTGCGACCATTCTTTTTCCGCTCTCAATACGCGCAGTCGGGTCTTCATCGATACCGCCACGAATACAGAATCAATCCAATGCTCCACAAAATGACCATGAGCGCAGGAATACCTAGCCAGGAGACGGGATGAAACCCGAAGATTTGCAGGAAGCCGATAGACGCAGAAAAAATCAATGTTCCTGTAAAAGCAAATGTCAGGGCACGGTAGTTGATCTGCCGTTCGTGCTCATCATTCGACCGAAGAAAGCGCAGCAGGAACAGGATGGCCGCCGCTGCTCCCACAACACCCAAAGCCAGTAGAGGCGTGCGGAAAGGTAGAGTGCCGACGAGACTGATGGCAATGACCGAAAAAAGCGCCGTAAGATAGAAAAGCAAGAGCGTGGTTCTGCGGCGGTTGGCTGATACATCTCGTACGGGTTCGTGGGGCATGATGACCTCCAGGGAACATTCCTGAGTGTACGTCATGGAGATCTATATGTCAAGTATAGAATACTTTTTGTATTATATAAGGTACATCTTAGGGTCTGTCGGGTCTGCCGTCGTAGATCTATGCTAGACAGCAATTCAGCCTCCCTCGCGCTGGCTATCATGATCTGCGCGCTCCTTTCCTTGCTCATCTGTTAGTGTGGCGGAGGTAACTGCAGCACACCTGCGCCAGTGGTTTCTCGAAATCGACCTCGCTATACGATCACGACGGTGGTTTTCGTAGCGAGTGATAAAGGACGTCAGCATTCACGGAAGCGACAAACGCCGTTTTGTATGAGCAGTCACTTCCTTGGCATAATCTCCCAGAACCCCGTTCTGGATAGCAATCCGGGTTACCGACAATAGTGCGGGGCGTTCGAGTCGGATATCATGTCGGCAACATGAGAGAGCGACCGAAACTAAGTGACAAAGAACTCGCCCAAAGGGCGGAGCGCTGGGCGTTCTGGGCGATACCCATCGGAATTGCCGCGATCATCGTGAGTGTCCTGGTCACATACTGGGCGGTGCACCGGTCAGAGGAAATGACAATAGCTTCCGGAGCCCTCGATAAACCGCAGCCGCACTTGTATCTCGGCGATATTAAGGTCGAGAAGCCTTTGCGCATTTATGTGGCGGCGCCTTTTCCAGAAAGAAGCCTCACCATTGTCCAACTCCCCTTGTCGGTGCGAAACGATGGAAACAAGACGACAAAGGGCATCGAACTGCTTGTGCGGGAGCCAGCGATCATAGCGGTGGACAATAGTTCCCTTGAAGCAAAGGTTGAATCACACCTTCCAATCTCGGTAGCGCCCGAGCGGCATTTCGTGACCGGCGGGAACTATGCATATGTATCTTTTGCCTTTCCTGACATGCACCCTGGACAGACGTTCGAGGTAAGCGAGCCAATTATTGCCCGCGATTCTAACATCCGTACAGAAGTGAAGGCCGTCACCAAAGACGGGGTTCCGGTTGTCGCCACATTGTCGATGGTTACAGGGCTGCCGGTCACGGTCTCCATTGCGGGTGAGGATCTGCATACGGCTGACTACGAGCTGGAGGTTCTGGGCATAAAGGCAACTAATGAAAAAGAGATGGTTTCTGCCTTCGCTGATGAAATAAGTAAGGAAAAAGACAGCTACAAAAACGAAAAAGGCCTTTGGCGATACATGCTTGACTCTCTTACGCCCGTTGATCACCGCGCGTTGCTCATTTGCCCGGACCTGGAAATGGTTAAAGCGGACAATGGCGTAAGCGTATACATCGCCAGGGGAATTTCAGTGGCAAAGGACACGAGCTATACGATGCCGTGAAGCGGAGTCATTCGACTGCGAGGTCGGCTCCAGGAGCGATAACGCTGCTGCACCTGCCGAGAACGTTGGAGAAACCGAAGTCGAATTTGCCGATAGCGGTCGGACGCGGTGTTGCAGTTCGGCAACGATGCGCTTGGCAGTGATTTTGGGGAGTTGATTCTTAACTCGATAAAATACATTATCGAGTTAGAACAACCGGGGCGAGGATGTGGCATCACCTGAGTCTGATATTCACCTGCAGGCTCTTTCGTACCTGATGACGACGGTCATTCACCGGCTGCATGAAACCGATCCCGGCTGGTGGCAGGAAACCCTCAAGGAAATCAAATCCGAGAAAAAAGCGCTTGTGCGCGGTGCGCCCGGCGCGGATGTAGCGGATCTTGTGCTGACGCGTGCGATCAGCATCGTCGAGCATGCCCTGGCGCCGCAGCAGTCTCCGGCCGTAAAACCCCGCAAATCCGTGGATGGCAAGGATGGCAGATGAGCTGGTTCCTTATTCTTCCCTGACGCCGGCGCAATATAGCGGCCTCGCCGACGTTCCCCCGGAACTGGAGTGGCTGGCGAACATCACCAACGCCAAGACCCGCCGTGCTTACAAGAACGACGTTGGGGAATTCTCCACTTTCAGTAGGCTTAATGAACCTGCGCAGCTGAGAACCGTCACGCGCGCGCACGTCATCGCCTGGCGGAAACATCTGGAATCGCGCGAGCTGGAGCCTTCCAGCATCCGGCGCAAGCTCTCGGCGCTGTCTTCCCTGTTCGATTATCTCTGCGAGCGTAATGCGGTCGCTGGTAATCCTGTGGACGGCGTGAAGCGGCCAGCAGCAAATAATAATGAAGGCAGCACGCCGGCGCTCGGCGACGCCCAGGTGCGGCGTCTGCTGGAGGCCCTGCCCCGGACACGCTGAAGGGTGTAAGGGATCGCGCGATTCTCGCTACCCTGCTCTATCACGGCATACGCCGCGAGGAACTTTGCCTGCTGCGGCTGCGCGACATTCAGAGCCGCCAGGGCACAATGCACTTCCGTATCAAGGGCAAGCGCGACAAGATCCGTTTTATTCCTGTTCACGCGATGGTGCTGCGGCTCATAGGCGAATATCTGGAGCCAGGGAAACACGGCGGGGCCGTGAGCCATGAAAGCCTTGATTCTCCCCTCTTCCGTCCAGTGAAAAACAACCGCACGGGCACGCTCGACAAACATCTCGATCCGGGTTCCATCTATCAGAACATCGTCCGCAAATATGCGAAGGCCACGGGCATCAATGCCGAGGTGATAGGGTTGTAAGTGCACTCACTGCGGGCAACGGCGGCGACGAATGCCCTTTCAAACGAAGCGGACATCGCCAAGGTGCAGGAATGGCTGGGTCATGCGAACGTTTCAACAACGCGGCCGTATGACCGGCGCAAGACCAGGCCGGAGGACAGCCCGACATTTCATGTAAAATATTGATGCAGAGCATGACATCATGGCCACCGCGTATCAAAACTACATGCTAGACACGAACGTCTTCAACGCCGTGCTGGACGGGAGAGCATTACCGGCATCGTTCGTTGGCCGCTGTCTGCTGGTCACCGGCGTTCAAGCCGCTGAGTTGCGCGCTACCGAAAAACCCGAGAGACGGGCGGCCCTTCTCGCAGCATATGAGGAGCTTCGTCCCACCTCATTGCCCGCATCGAGCTTCGCGTTCGACATCGAAGGCGCCGGCTTCGACCAGGCCTATTGGAACGACGGAAGTGGAAACTTCGAGAGGATGCTCGTTCGTCTTCGCCAACTCGACCCAAAAAACAAAAGTGCGCCGAACCAAGTGCGAGACATTCTGATCGCAGAGACGGCTATCAAAAATGGAGCGACTCTGGTCAGCGGAGACTCCAACCTACGACAAGTAGTATCGGAGTTCGGAGGCAACGCCATAGCCCCGGATAGTTTATGAATGAACTGAACCGCGCGCAGCGGTTCGAGCAGCTCTCGGAAGAAAATAAGTCGCGGCATGCAAAGAAGTCAGCTCGGTTTGGATTTGACACGCCTGGCGGAAGATAAAAGCCGCGCATTTAATAGCGATTGAATGCGAATGTTGTCCCAGAGTACGACATGGTGTCCTGTATGTGTGATCGCGCGGACATCGCCATCTTGCGAAACGACAAAACCGATACTGTTGGGATGAGCATCGCAATAACGAAGCATTGATCGATGTCTTGTCCCGTACTGGTTAAGGTTGACCTTCTTGGTCTTCGAAGCCTGGGAATTCTGGGCCGTGACAACCTTGGTGGGCTCATCTCGGATTATGATTTCCACTCCAAACGCTTTCAGTCGCAAGTGGGAATCGAGCCAAATCAAGCCATCGACACGAGACAAGGATGCCAGGAAACGCACACAACCTGTGAGTTCGTCGGTCGTGTCGTTGAATTGAGTGCCGGTAACGGATTCGTTCAGGTAGAGATCGATGGGGATCTTCGCAGCTGCTTCGTCTAAGTATTTCTCATGGATGACATCGGTGTAGGCCGTATGTTTTATCGAAAGCACACTGGCCCGAAGCAGAGCGTCTGGTAAGCGATCGTATTTAAGCGAGTATTTTGGGTTGAGCCCCGAACTCTCGTCGGAGATCAACAGCGCTCCGCCATGTTGATATTTGTGAATACCGATGAGAATCCTGCAGAGAGCTGAAATCCAGTTGTTTTCGAGAGTATCGCTCCAGTGTCCTCTCTCGTCATAGAGTTTATCTCCTACTTCCTTTCGTACCTGCCGCTGGAATCCCTCGATGGATTTCATCAACTTCGAATGCACTGGTCCCGACTGAAACACTCTCAGCTGCCTTTTCACCAGAGCGTCCTGCTTGAGGCTACCCAGCAAAACGTAGGCTTTGTAAACGGCAATTTCGCCGGTTCCCTGAATTAGGGCCTGAAACATTCCCGGCATTTCCGGAGCGCTCGATGCCTCTTTCACGACGAAGGTACTGTAGTGAACGCTCTGATCGATTAGTCCCCATATTCGCAACTTTCCCTCGGAGTCTGTATCCACTGCCAAGGTTGACCCCCAAGGATCAACTGCGGTCGAGAGCTTTGCCAGATTACGCACGGTTAAGGGAAGATCGTTAGCCAGAGGAAAGCATTGCCATCGGTCGGGAACGATTCGCTCAGGGGGCTGGGGGTCGGGCCGCTTGCGGTCGATGAAAGCTACGCGACAGGAAATGGGCTGGGTCTCTTCGCGTTTTAGACTGGCAAAATAAAGCGTCTCGAACAATTTCCCTAAGACATTTCTCGAGGGTGGGTTCGCTTCGTGCCTGACCAGCTGTCTGTGCACGTGGCGGGCGAGATCTTCAGGAAACTTTGCAGCCATCGCTTCGTCCACTCTTTCTTACTTTCACGCTGCGCTACGTCCTAAGAGAACAGCTCGGAACATATCCGGGGTCTTGATACTCGTATAGCTGTATTTCCCCGACAGAGGTCAGCTGCTGGCCGAGGAACACCGCCAGTGCAAATGGACCGTAAAAGAAGATGCGGGTCTTGCGCAGCTCGTGCGTCTTCAGGAGCTGTCCTAGCGTCTCGCGAACTGCTTGCCCAAAGGCGACGGCGTCCCCTGCCCCTCTGATGGATTGAGCGCCCTGAGATGGCGGCGACATAAATGCAAATATTCTAGGCGGGTTTCCTGTGCTTTGAACGTATCGCATGATGTCTTGTCGCCCGTCTCCCTTAATGTTTAAACCGAGCACGATATCCGAACCTCCCTGACTGCCATCGATTATTTCTACGTGAACATCGTAGGGAGTTGTGGCGGGAGCGTCCGATCTCCAATCTTCTTTCGAGGGGGGCTGGGGTATCTCAAATGCCCAACCACCTACAGTCGGAAAAATGGCTCCCAGCGCGACGCCAGAAGAGAGAGCGCACTTGCCCCGGAACCGGATGAGGCGCTCTTTGCGCTCCGCCAGTAGTTTTTTCTTGAGCGCATCGAGTTCGGGAATAAGTTCCTGGTTCCACGACTCTGGTGACGGTACTCTTCGTGTGGCTCGGTCGAAGTTAGACGACCAGTCCAGCGTATAGTCCGCTGGCGGATTGAAGGATTCACTCGTCCAGTTCTGAAGCCACAACGTAATTTTCTTTTCACCTGCTATTCCCGCTGCGACAGCAGCTCGCAACAGTATTTCTATTTCAGCTCGATCAAAGACGACGCCCTTCTTTGCTCCGATGGCCCGCATAACCTCGGCGAATGCCGGCTGCACCATTGCGCGAACTTTGTCTGCATAGTCGGGATGCTTCAGTAAGCGACCAATGAACAGATCGATCGCATGGTCGTCGTGATGCATATAGCCGTGACCGACGTCGATGAAAACCTTGCTGTGAATGAAATCGACGTAATCGCCCAGGCCTACCTCCCGCAGGCGTTCGTCCAGCTCCTGTTTGGTTGGAGCCAAAGCCCCTGGTTGGTCATCGTAGAACGGTTTCGCGCCACGATATCGCCGGAGAGCTATTTCGATGGGCCGGAGCGTCGCAGACAACGAAGGACACACTACGGTGAAGGATTTGTAGGTATCCAGATAGGCGGAATCCAGCTGCCTGAATTGATCGATTACCGATTTAAGTTCGCCGGGCGCGACATCGTGATCTTTTACCTGAATATGAATCCGGGAGGACTTGCCCGCCTCGGTGTACCGAATATCGATGTCGCCGGTGCCCTCGAAGAAAAGCTGATGAAAGGCCTCTTCCAGCAACCACACTGGGACATGACACGCCGCAAAGCGCGTCTGGAAATCGAATCCCTTTCCGGCGTTGATACCTCCCATCGCCTCCGGTGAAAGCAGAGACCCCGGTTGGTTGCTGGGCTCGTCTGGTGGTTTTGAAGAGTCAGTCATTTTTTTCTCACTGGCCAAAATTTGAGCCGAATAGCTGCCGCCAGAGTTTCCGGCTCGTTGCTTCATCGGAGCTGTCCAGCGCAGCGCGTGCCGTCGCGGCTGCGGATTTGACTTGCACCATGAAGTCGGAGAACTCCTTGGCTGCCCATCGCTTTGCCACGTTGACCGATGTGTACCCCGGATCGGAAATGACGGGGACACGGTTGGTATTGCGGTAACCGCCGTAGCTGTTTTCGAGGCCTTCGAGTACGTTTACGATTGCAGCCGCGTGTGAGGACGGCTTTCCGATGGTTCCATGGATAAGCGCTTCAAGAATATATGACTTCGGATTGCACGGATCGGTGCCCAACCTGTCACGCCAGAACTTCATCAGTTTCACAGTCTGGACGAAATAACCGTCAGTTGCTTTGTTCTTGCTGACGCCTGCGGCAATCTGTCCCTTCGGATGGGTCTGAACCCACTCACGAGCCTCCCGATCAGGTATCCATACCGGGCCGTCGTCCCCCGATACCGGCGTGGCAGGAACGATGTCCAGCCATACGCCTTTTGCCGCGCTGGCACCTACCGACCGTCCCTGACGTTTCGTTTCCTTGTAGTGCCGGGCCAGTATGCCCTGAAGCCATGCGAGGCAGACCTCGGGTTCCGTGATTCTGTGGTCGAGATCCAAAGTGCAGATGACATCAACGTCGTTGATGTCGTTGATGGCCGTGCTTCGAGCGTAGGAGCCTGAAAGGAATGTATCCGTATGTGCTTCCTTGGACTCTTCGTCGGTTCGCAACTCATCGCGAACTTTCTCATGCGCAGCTTTCGCGGCGGCTACATCGCTGTCGCCGGGCTCAAGTGACGAGAGAAACGCCTTGAAATCGCTTACAAGCTCCACGATGCACTACTCCTTTGTAGGTAAAGACGGCAAATCTCCAAACGCTTTCGTGTCGAGGCCATATGACGCGGCTACAGCCGAGATGAAGTCACCGCACACGGGACAATCTGAATCGCGCGCGATATCGATTCCGTACCACCGGTTGATTGTCATTTCGTCGTAGCTCTCGCTCATCGGCGGCCAGTCCGCGTATTGCGTGCCGGGTTCGGGCCTGTTAAGCCACAGATACCAGGGGGCGGCATAGTCGGCCTTCAGGATGGCGAGCGTACTGGTCGTGTCAGCAAGCAGTTCCATGAGCGCCAGTTTTGTCTGCATGTTGGCAATCGGCAGGACGTCCAGAGACAGACCGGGTTCAATCGCAACCGGACGGTCGGAATACGCAATCGCTTCGGCCGCCGCTGCCGATGAAATTTCTGTGTCGGTGGACTCGTCCGGCTTGGCCGCGACGAAACACTCATGGCAAAGGGATGCTTTCGGGCGCACACGCAGCACTTGTCCGCCGTAGGCACGTCTGAATGCGCCGCCATAAACGGCGACCACGTTTTCTTCGACGCAGAGGCGATTGACCAGAAGCTTGCTGGGCCTGTTATCGGTGCCGCAGATCACAACGTCGGCCCCTGCAATCAGGGGCCTGATTGTTTCGAAGTTCTCGACGGTGACCGCAACGGGATAAATCGATACACGGGCCTCGGGATTTTTTTCGAGAATCAGATCGCGTATGACGTTTACCTTATACCGACCGACCTGGGAAATACCTCCTGGGTGGCGGACGACATTACCGACTGTGAGCCTGTCCGGATCGATCAGATCGAAGCGGCCCACGCCGCATTTCGCCAACTCAATCGCGGCGTGGCCGCCGCCGGTCCCCAGACCGATGCAGAGTACAGTCTTGTCGTTAAGGACTTTTGTCTCGAGGAGGGTAGCGCGGCGAACAGCAAGCTCCGGCTGTAAGTCTACAAAGTCGGTATCAAGTGACTCATCTTTGCCTTCGGTATGCCGCAGAGTCGCTGCGTGATGAACCGAGCCATCCGGCGCGATAAATGTCGAACCCTCAGAGACAGGCCCCTTTCCCGGACGCAGCACGATCCGCAACTCCGTGCCTGCCGGCGGAACTGTCGCCTCGCCCAGTAGAATCGTCCCTCCGACAACTGAGGATGCAGGCAGCGGGCCCAGGTCACACTGCGTGAGAGCATCCCCTCCGTCCCAGGAGCTGAAGCGAACGGGCAGCATACGATCCCGCATGATGACCGGCCAGTGATCGTTCAGCCATTGGCTGGACAAGGTCGCGACGGCAAACATGTCGGCGTCGTCAGCAGTTATGTTCAGCGCCCTCGGAGTCTGCGCGCCTTCGGCAACGGCAACAATTGTGCGCTTCGTTTTGTCGTAGACCAGCTTGGAGCGGCCCGGTCTGCGTTCGGCAATCGCCTTCATTGCATCGCGAATCATTTGCTGTTGCTGGGGATCTGTTGTCATATTGCTGCTTTCATGGTTGAAACGAATTCGGCCAGTGGGCGGCCCGTCGCAAGGTGCTGCTCGTATGCCTCGATCCAGAGCAGACCCTTGAGAAAAACCTTGTGCAGCATTATTCCCGAGTGCCATCGATCATCGCGCCAATGGCAAATCTGAACCTGTCCCGCCGCCGATGGCGTAAGCGTATGCATGTCGTGAACAGTTCCAAGTGAAGAAACCAGCGTTCCACTCGCCGTATAAAGCGGAAAAGGATAAGTGAGGTACATCGGCGGCCGCGCCTGCGGAAACCCGTTTGGTATAGGAATCTGAAGCGTGTAGAGCTTTCCCGAACTCGACGACGTGGTGCCGGAAGCTTCGTAGGTATCGGTGGACTGATACTGGTACACCGTAAACTGGGTGAACCCTTCTCGATGAAGAACCTCGTTCTCCAGGTAAAGCCGCTGGCGCTGATCGTAGCTCCACATTTTCTATGCCGTGCCCTTCTCTTTGGTTTGCGCGGAACGAAAAACATCGACGATGCCCTGAATGTCAGCGGCCACGAGGCCGGCTGGCGCGTTGATCGATTCCGTTGACCCGTCGGTGCGGTTTAGACGGTGAACGTCGAGCACATTCATGGGCCATGCCGCACTGAGCGCAAAACCCAGATAGTGGGTGCGATGGAGTTTCGCGACCAGCACGCTGCCGAAACCGGTGGAATGCTGCTCGACTGGACTGCCGCTCGACTGTTTGAGCGCATCGGCGAGCTGCGAGAGTGTTTTTTCGCGCGTCACGAGGTCCACATCGGAGGTTGGCTCCAGGGCGGGCGGAGCCGCGTCGGACCCAATCCTGATTCGCTGCAAGGAGATTTTTTCCCACCCGAAGAATTCCTGTTCCGGCAATACGCGCCGCGCCAAGAGGGCCTGCCGTATCGGACTGATACCGGGGAGCACCTTGACCTTGAGCGGCTGTGGGCCGCTGTTGTCGCTTGAAAGGTCGTAGAGCCACGGATGGATTCGGACGATAGGTTCGCTGCGGGTATCCTCAAGCGTGACGATGATCTCCGTCATGCCGGGAAACTGGTTGCGACTTGCAAGGCCGTGGATGCGTTTCTGATCGCCGCCGCTTGGCGAGGAAAGACCGAGGCGATGATGGGAGTGCCAGTCGCCGAAATAACGCAGAGCCCAGTCCGACGCGAGGGTTTCACTGAGTTGCCGTAAGTAATCGACATCGAGACGAAAGTGTGCGTTGTTGCGCTGCGCGTTTGGTCCCGCCCTCGTTGCAAGAAAAACGGTGGGAATGTCAGTCCATCGCCCGAAAAGGTCGCCTCCGGTCTCTATAGACCATGCTGAGGCTTCCGCTGCGATCGCACGCAGCTCCGATTCCCACGTCACCAGAATCCCGCGCGGCGTCTTCGGCGGATAGCGGCGGTTCAGAAATCGGGCCAGGCGCTGGATCAGCATGTCGGACTCCGGAGAATTTTTGAGGGAACGCAGAAGCGAAATAAGCTGGGGACGCTCGTCCATCCACTCCCGCAGGTCAGGTGATAGACGATCATCCGCTGCATCGAGTTCTTCCGGTGAGATCCCAAGGACCGAAGATATGCGTGCTCGGAGGTCTGCACTCGGAAGGCGGCGGCTGGACTCGATGTCCGCGACGTAGGCTGGGGTTACGCCGATCTCTTCACCCAGTTGGCGTAGCGACCACTTCCGGGCCATCCGCTTGCTTTTGATCAGCTCTCCAAGTTCGGCCATACACTGATTATGGCATTGTATGCATACGTTGTCAAGAAATGCTTCAAACTCATTTGTATCAATAATTTACAAGTATTTTGTCTACGTAGTCGCTTGCAGTTCTACTGGAGGGAATGGGCACTGGGCGCTAGAAGATCGATCTGTGGACTAAGTCGTCTTGGCGAGGCGCTTTCCAAGGCGTCGTTAAGAGCGTGGTGGAGGAGCGCTTCGAGCAGGCGGCGGCTTTCACTTTGGGTGGCAGCGAGCCGGGTCTCCAGTTGGTCGCAAAGATCCATCAACGCATTGACCTTTTCAACGATGCGGCGTTGTTCAGCGAGTGGCGGCAAAGGAATGTGCAGAGATCGGATGTTGTCGAGATTGAGCCCGGGTTTTCCCGCTCCGTAAGCTCTCGTTACTAATTCGGCCCTTCCTCCCATCGGTGCCATCAGGCATAGAAGCAGCCATCGGGACAAATTCGTGTCTGTCGGCTTGATCAGCGCAACGTGCTGACTCACGTATGCCTCGCCGAGATCTGTTTCCAGGAGAGCAGGATTGGTGACGCCAGCGCCCGTTATCACAACTAGGAGATCACCTTTAGAGACCTGAGTTCGTGTCCCTTCACTTTTTTTGGGTGGATTAACGCAAGCGAGATCATTAAGCCGGAGCCTTCCGAACCGAATGTTTTGCGCTCGAATGAACTTTGGCCCGGACTCGGAATAATATTCCGCCCATCCGCGCGAACCGCTCGTCACGATGTTGCATAATCGGCCGAAGGTAATGGGTTCCCAACTTTTCGGGGGCTCAAACGCCAATTCTGCGCGGGCATCCGAAGGCCGAACCTTGGATTTAGGAATAGTTCCGGCGCTGATAAGTCGCTGCTGTTCCTCGTGAATGCGTTCAAGCAATTTGGATACGGGTTCATCATTTTCATCCTGAAGGACGATACAACCACGGACTGCCAGATTGAGTATTGCCTCGCGTAAAGCGGGGATCTGTTCGGGGCGGGTAGTAATTGTCGGGAGATGATTGACGTAGAAACTGGCGTGCTTTCGGGCGGCTTCGGGATTCACACCGTTGTTGAGGTGATGACCAATTGCCGCCGTCACCTGTTCCCGGCGCCGTTCGCGTTCCGCATCTGTTTCTTCCAACCGATCACACATCGCCATCAATTCATCCACCTTAGCTACGATGCGGTGTTGTTCGGCAAGCGGTGGAACGGGGACTAAGAAATTCCTGACATCTTCCAGCGAAATGTTGTTCATCGCCCCGCCCCGAGCTTTGCTGAGGATCAGTGTGGAAACGGAAGATTTTATACAGAAGAGAACAAATGTGGGATTAAAAACTATTCCTGTGCCGCGGATTATCGCTAGCGCTTGATTTGTATTCGCTGGGAGGACGCGTTCGGAAACACAAGCACACGTTCCAATTGAGCCAGCAATCGAAAACAAGATATCTCCAACGGCCAGACGCGAACGAGCCATGAAGGCGTGGGTTTCGTCGGAGATGAAGCTCGTCACATTTTGGGGTAACAACTGCCCGTCCCTGATTGCCTCCACTTTGATGAAATTAACTCCGCTCGATTGATAAGAATGACCGTAGGAAGTCGGCGTACTCCCTTTTGTAATTAGTGTTGAGGTCTCGCCAATTCTAGCCCATCCCCAATTCGTCGGAATCGTGAATGGTATGTCTTCTGTCGCTACCGTTGGCAACGGTTTTTCCTGCCGAAGGGTACCCTGCCTTATCAACCGGCACCTCTGCCCTTGCATGCTCTTGAGAAGGACGGTGCCGGGTTCATCTGACGGGTTCTGTTCCACCAGTTTGCCGCGGACGGCTAGGTCCAAGACAAACCTCCGTAGACGCTGAATAGCGTCAGGCGCATCGCTTATACGATCGAACTGCTTGAGAAGAACGTCCGTATTCATCTCAACAGTGCCTCTCCCAGAATCGCCTTGAGCTGGTCACGCAGCATGATTGCCTTGTTTTCGGCCTCATTGAGTTTCGCAAGCAGTTCCTCGGGATCGCCATGTTCATCTGCGACCGTGTGCGGATTCTTGATATCGAGGTTGTACCCGCGCGCCTTAACCTCCTCGGCCGTAACCTTCCATGCAAATTCTGTTTCGACCCTCCCTTTCCGCCTGGTGCCTCCCCACCAATCGACACACGGCTTGAGATATTCGACACGGATAGGCCTGGTCATTGAGTAAGCTTTTTGGGCGTCAGGCACACGGTGCTCATAGAACCAAATCTCCTTGGTCGGAGTTCCCTTTTCAAAAAACAAAAGGTTGGTGCCAATGCTGGCATAAGGCTTGAACACGCTGTTGGGCAGGCGGACGATGGTGTGCAGGTTGCACTCTTCCAGCAGTTGTTCCTTGAGCCTCGTCTTTACGCCTTCGCCAAAGAGCGACCCGTCCGGCAAGACTACAGCTGCGCGGCCGTCAGATTTGAGGATACGTATGATGAGCGCGAGGAAGAGGTCAGCGGTCTCACGAGTCTGGAAATGTTTTGGAAAGTTGCTCTCGATGCCGTCCTCCTCTCGCCCGCCGAAGGGCGGATTGGTAAGGACGATATCTACGCGATCGGACTGCGTATAGCTGATGTACGGGCGCGCCAGGGTGTTGTCGTGGCGCACGAAGCTCGGATTCTCAATCCCGTGCAGAAGCATATTGGTTACGCAGAGCATGTGTGGGAGTTGTTTTTTCTCGACCGCTCGCAGCCCTTCCTGCATGCGCTGTTCATCCGCCACTTTTTTTACGTACCGGTCGCGCATGTGACGAATAGCACAGGTGAGGAATCCTCCAGTGCCGCAGGCCGGGTCTAAGAGAATCTCGCCAGGCCGGGGATCAATGCGGTCCACCATGAAGGCGGTGACTGCGCGCGGCGTGTAATACTCGCCGGCATTACCGGCACTCTGCAGGTCCGTGAGGATTTGTTCGTAAATGTCGCCGAAATGCTGCCGCTCGACTAGATTATTAAAATCGACCTCATTAATTTTGTTCACGACCTGGCGCATCAGCTGGCCGGACTTCATGTAGTTGTAGGCGTCCTCGAATACGTCGCGTACAACACGGCGGCGGTCGCCTTGCTTGCCCGCCAGGGAGAGTTCCTTCAGCTGCGGAAAAAGCTGGGTGTTGATAAATGTGAGGAGTTCTTCGCCGGTGATGCCCTCCGGGTCGACTGCCCAGCTGCGCCAGCGAAGTTTCGCCGGGATGGGCGAGTGGTAGCCGTCCTGCATTAGCGCAAGTTGCTGGTCCTGGTCGTCGATGATCTTCAGGAAAAACATCCAGCAGAGTTGCGAGATGCGCTGGGCATCGCCATCGACGCCGGAGTCCTGGCGCATGATGTCTTGTATCGATTTGACGGTGTTGCGAACGGACATGATTTAAGCTGCCTTCTGGTAGAGCGCGGATTGGAGTTCCTGCACGGCACACATGAAATCCGCCCGCGTCCCGAATTCCTTGATGAGCTGCATGGGCGTCCCCATCGTATCAAGCGGCGGGATCTGCAGAATCCGCGGGTCGCCCAGGTCGATGCCACCATGATCCTGGTATTTTTGCAACAGGGCTTCAAGCACGGCGCGGGCGGGAGGGCCGTATTTCGTAAAGACATCCCGCTTGCGGACGTTGTCCGCCCGCTCGCGGCGCGTCAGTGCGGGTTGGTCGAAGGCCACATGGCAGATAAGGTCAAACGGGTCGAAGTCCTTGCCGACTTCCTCGGCCAGCGGATCAAGAGACAGGCCCTCGCTTGCGAGCTCCTCGACGATGGCTTGCTTGCGCTCGGCCGCTTTCCAGCGCTTGAGGAAATCATCCAGGCTGGCAAAACGCTTCTTCAGCGCCTTCTTGGTGAAATCTCGTAGCGTTTCGGTGACGAGCCTTCCCTGTTCATCCAGATATTCCACACGCTCCGCGACGATGGTGGCCCCTACCCCATCGACATAGATTTTGCGGATGGGTTCTGGGTCGGTATCGATGTTGATGTCAGGCGGTTGATCTACGATTACCTCGTCATCTCCGGGTGTTGGCCGTATCGGATTGCCGTTTTCATCCGTGGGCGGCACGTCATCAGGCGGGACGATGGGGTCGTCCGGGCCGGGTTCATAAATCTGTACAGGGTCGCCATCGAATTCAGGATCGGCAAAATGATTGGTCGCACCCCGAAAATCAATCAGCGTGAAATAAAACTTCTTCGTGTCCTCATGGACGCGGGTGCCGCGGCCGACGATCTGCTTGAACTCCGTCATGGAGCCTACGGGGCGGTCCAGCACTATCAACCGGCAGGTCTGGGCGTCCACGCCGGTGGAGAGTAGCCGCGAGGTGGTAACAAGAACAGGGTATTTTGCTTCCGGGTCGATGAAGTTCCCGAGCTGCGCCTGGCCCTCCGTATCGCTGCCCGTTATGCGCATGACGTAGCGGTGGTTTTCATCGCACAAATCTTTATTTTCATTAACCAAAGCCTGCCGCATCCGTGCGGCATGTTCCTCATCGACGCAAAAGACGATGGTTTTCTGGAAGCGATCCCCACTTTCCTTCAGGAAATCGGAGACTTTCTTGGCCACCAGCTTGGTGCGATCATCGAGCACGAGCGTGCGATCAAAATCCCTGGTGTTATACATGCGGTCTTCGATCTCGTTGCCGTGGCGGTCGACATCGCCTCGCTCCGGCCGGTAGCCTTCGACATCCACATCGATATGGACCTTAATCACCTTGTACGGGGCCAGGAAGCCGTCCGCAATTCCTTGCCTGAGCGAGTAGGTGTAAACCGGTTTCCCAAAGTAATGGATATTGGAAACGTACTCGGTTTCCTTGGGCGTGGCCGTCAGTCCGATCTGTGTCGCTCCGGAGAAATAAGTCAGAATTTCCCGCCATGCCGCATCGTCGGCGGCGCTGCCGCGGTGGCACTCGTCAATCACAATCAAATCAAAAAAGCCGGGAGAGAACTCCCGGAAGAGCTTCTGGCGGTCCTCCGGCCCCGTAATGGCCTGATAGAGGCCCAGGTACACTTCGTAAGCCGTGTCGATTCGTCTCTTCTTGTCCAGGGCCAGTGGAAGTTCGACGTCGGAGCCGTCCTGCCGTTCAATCGTCTTGGCTCCCGTGCTGAGCTTGGCCATCGCCGCGCCAAAGGGGCGGAAATCATTGACCATGGTCTGATCGATGAGCACATTGCGGTCGGCGAGAAAAAGGATGCGTTTCTTGCGCCCGGCTTTCCACAAGCGCCAGATAATCTGAAAGGCGGTGTAGGTCTTGCCGGTGCCGGTGGCCATGACCAGGAGGATGCGGTCCTGGCCCTTGGCGATGGCTTCTACCGTCGCGTTGATGGCATTGGACTGGTAGTAGCGCGGGGCTTTGCCACTGCCGTCGTCGAAATAATCCTGCACGACAATCTCTTCCTGGTCGGGAGTGAGTCCTTTCCAGGCACAGTATTTTGACCAGAGATCCTTGGGCGAGGGAAAGGCGTCGAGCGACAGCGTGGCTTCCTTCTCTGGGCTTGCTCCGGTGCGGTCGTGAAAGACAAAGCCGTCCCCGTTGGAGGAGAACACAAACGGAATGTTAAGGGTCGCCGCATAATCCAGCGCCTGTTGCATCCCATCGCCGACGCTGTGATTGTTGTCCTTTGCCTCGATGATGGCTATGGGAATGTTGGGCTTGTAATAAAGGATGTAATCGGCGCGCTTCGCTTTGCCGCGCGTGACGAGCTTTCCCCGGACGATGATGCGCCCCTTGGTGAAGGCGACCTCCTCGCGGATCTGCATCATCCCGTCCCAGCCCGCGCGTTTCACAGCGGGGCCGATGAACTTGGAGCAGATGTCGCGCTCGCTGAGGTCTTTCTTGTTCATAAAATCCGCAGTCAATTCTTAACGCATATCCCGGCGCAGGGACAATGACGGACCGGGCATCCTCTGGCCGATTCAACATCGACGTATAAGCTAATGAATATCGTTACTTTATTAGGTGGGGAGCAGCAAGGCTAATAAATTCCCGGGTTGTTATGATCTTGGTTTTCTTCCAGAATCTCGGAAAATGTTTCTGATTGCCGGTAATGAGGTAGTCCGCTCGCGCGGCGTCGGCGCATTCAAGGAACATATTGTCGTCGGGATCGCCGGCGACTTCCAGGCGCCGCGACGGCTTGACGATATGGCTGTGGTTTTTGATGAGCTGCAGCAGTCGCCGCCGCATTCCCTTGCGGATACCCAACTCCTGGCGCGACAGCACATCCGCATATTCCTCTAGAATCGGACGCGATACGTAGAAACGCGCGGGCCTGGTAAGGGCCAGCACCAGGGTGGTGCGCTGCAGGCCCTCCGGCTTCAGGGCTGCTGAGACCAGTACGTTGGTGTCAATGACCAGGCGGAGCGGAAGCATTACTGCTTCTTCTTCTGCGCTCTGGTTGCCTTGATGATCTGGTCGATCTGGCGTGACGTGACGGTGTTGGTTCCGTTCCGCTCCGACTCTTCACCGATGATTCTCAGAATCTCGGGCTCGGGTGCTGCGAGCTTCACGTAATCGCGGATGCTGAGGAGCACCGCCCTGGGCGTGCCGCGCTTCTCAATGATGAGCGACCGGCGCTCATCCTCGACGCGGCTCAGCAGCTTCCCGAAATTCGCACGGGCGCGCAAAACAGACACCACTAACGTGCCATTCTTGGCGGTGGTTGGGGTGGTGGCCATACACTCTCCATTTCAATTATTTGAACTGTACAGTTTAACGAGGGTTCAGTCAACGGGATTGGTCAGGTGCAGCCACCGCCCAGCCTTCTTCCTCTGCGTGATCCCAATATTGCCATGGTTTGCCACGATGTGACGATAATTGCGTGATGTCACAGTATTGCGCAACCAGCATATCGAAGTCTTACGACACTACATTGGCGCGCGCCGCCCGCTTGGTACAACATCGTCGTATAGTGGCCGCTGCCGGGAGAGGGCAGGGTCCAGGAGGCAGGATTTTCCAACCCACAACCCAACCCACAAATTGCGATGTCTTGTACGACTTGCAGGTCTTTTGGCAGTCCCCGCGGTCTTGTAAGTTGTTGTAAAACCAATAAGCGCTACTCTGATAAGGGCGAGGTCGGTGGTTCAAGTCCACCCAGGCCCACCATTCAAATCACCAGTAAATACGCGTCGATTCTCACTTTCCCCTTCCAGGGGACTTGTCATCAAAAAGCCGTTTTGCCAAAAATTTGCCAAAAGTCGAGTAGGCCATCGATCCCGTAATCCGGGGCGTTCCGATGCGCGACCGGCATGAAACATCCAAAGTCGGCTAGCCTAAGTCGAGAACGATGCCCCGTCACTTCGAAGGACATGGAGGGCAGTGCAAGACACTGCAAGACTGTGCAAGGAGCGGGAAGTCATTTTTAGTGACTTTGCGGGGAAGTAGTTCAGTTGGTTAGACCTCCTGCCTGTCACGCAGGAGATCGCGGGTTCGAGTCCCGTCGCTCCCGCCATTTTCACATGTGTCACGCCGCTCAGACGGCACGCTGGGCCAGGTGGCCAGACCAGTCAATACAAGCGCGTTTGACGGCACTAATTCGTACTCGGAGTCGAAGTCAAGTCCGACCAGCGGGCAAAGAGTTTCTTGCTCGACCTAAGGTTTTTAGAGCGAAAGATCTGAAGTTGTCTACGACCAGAGCCCGAGTCCCTTTACGAAAGGCCATACCAATTTCAGACATCGGTATCCGGTCTAAGATGTTACAGGCCACTACCGAAGCGGCACTATGTTTGACCACCGATAACGGCGCAATGGTGATACCCATGCCTGAAGCGACGAGTGAGACCAGCATCGGGATCTCTACTGCGGTTTGGGAAACATTAGGTACAATCCTGGCGTCCCGAAATATCCCGTACATCAAATCGTGGAATCCAGGAGCGTAGGTCCGCTCATACATCACGAAGTCCTGACCCGCCACTTCGCGCAGGCGCACACTTTTCCTTTTTGCTAGTTTATGGGACGAGGGTACGACGAGCACGAAGGGTTCGCGATGCACTGTGACAACATCGAGGGCCGAGTGCTCGCCAACGGGCATACGAAGAAATCCAACGTCGAGCGAACCGCCCTCAAGCATCTGTACCTGCTCCGCCGTGAGAATATTGCGCAAAGAGAACTCTACTTCGGGATTTGATTTTCTAAACTGACGAACGATATTGGGCACAATCTCACTTCCTACAGTTGAGACGAAGCCAATCCGCAATAGTCCCAGTTTCCCACTGGCCGCCAGCCTCGCCCTGCGAATCGCTTGCTCCAATTGTGACAGTGCCGCGGCGGCCTCATCACGAAAAGCGGAGCCAGCCGCGGTGAGCGTTGTTTTGCGCCGGTTCCGCTCAAAGAGTCGCACGCCGACCTCCTCCTCAAGAGCTCGTATCTGAAGGCTTAAGGCCGGCTGACTGAGATGAATTAACTCGGCACTGCGGCCGAAGTGCAGGGTCTCGGCGATCGATAGAAACGACCGGATTTGGCGAAGCTCCATCTTGCCACCTTATTTGCTCACCTTATCACAGACAACAAAACAAACAATGTACTT
>Ga0210406_10002724_pt1 | contig 19933 bp, 13 predicted proteins | sample IncBWC30MmetaG_FD_155454 | JGI IMG/M metagenome (GOLD analysis project Ga0210406, IMG submission 155454) | Forest soil microbial communities from Barre Woods Harvard Forest LTER site, Petersham, Massachusetts, United States - Inc-BW-C-30-M | ecosystem: Environmental > Terrestrial > Soil >... | reverse complement strand
GCTTGCCGCTAGGCGAAACCGATAATCCGGCTTCGTAGCCGTCGAGCGTGGCGAGTTCTTTGTCGTCTTGCGCAAGCAGTTCCAGGCGCTGCAAACGCGGCGGGCCGGAAAGATTTTTGTCGCGTTCAATGGCGATGGCGGAATTGGTGTGCGGAATCGGAACGGACGCGATGAAAGTACGGCCTTCAAAGGCCGGGCCGGCCGGGCCGGTTCTTACGTTGGCGAACCTGAACGAAAACAGAACGTTGGGCTTTATGGCTTCAGTAAGATACACGAGCGTTAGGTTGTCATTGAGCCACATGGGGTCGGCGGCTTCGTGGATGACGGCATTATCGCCGCTGAGTTTTATTTCGCGCCCGGATTCATCGAGCACCAGAGTCATGCGTTCGTCCTGCTGATGGTCGGATTCGGTGAGGATGGTGCTGGTAAGCAGCTCAACCAGGACCATGCGGCCGTTCGGCGAAAAATTAAATCCCGCAACGACGTAGGTGAACGGTGGAGTGAGCGGCTTGTCTTTATCGCCGCGATCTTTCTTGTGTTTTTTGCCTTTGCTGTCCTGCTCGTCGGAGGCATCGTCGCGCTCGACCGGGGTGGCCGGCCCAGCGACCGTGAAATGTTCGCCGGTAAAAATTCGCTTGCGACGGCCGCCGTTGCCATCGGCGATCCAGATGTCGTCGCGTTGCATGTCGTATTTTTTGTTGCGGTACATGCGGCGGACGGAGTAGACGATGCGGCCGTCAGGTGCAAAAGCAAAGGCGGTGATGTCTTCGTCAATGTTGGTGGTGGGCCTATCGAGGGATTGCGCGCGTGCGGCAGAAGGAAACGCGAAGAAAACGATGCCACAGAGCCACAGAGCGCAGAGAGAAAATACGCGCAAAGAGACTAGCTTCGCGAGGAAAACACAAGCCGAGCGTACAAGCATCTGGTGGCGGGGCGAGAGAGGGTTCATGGTTTGGGATGCGGTCCAGTGTATTCGGAGCAGCAGGGTTTTTCGGCGGGAGTGAACTCCATCAGCTCGACGCGAGTGTCGTCGGGATCGTAAAGATTGAGCTGCCATTTGCCATCGCGGCCGATTTGCGGTTCTTCGGTGAGCTTCATGCCGTTGGTTAGAAGCTGTTTAGCGGCTGCATGGATGTCTGGAACGCCGAGCGCGATGTGATTCATGATGCCCAGCAGCTTCTTATCAGCGTCGGCCGGTACGTTGAGCATGAACTCGATCCAGTCGGTGCCGTCGGGTACTTGCAAGTCGAGCCAGTCGGTTTGGTTGTCGTTCATCCCGCCGTGCCAATAAGGCCGAAATCCCAGAATGTCCTTGTAGAAGTGCTCCATCGTCGCCCGGTCGCGTACAACAAATCCGGCGTGGATGAGTTGGGTGCTTATCTGTCGCTCCGAACGGAGCTGAGGGATCATAGTGGTGAATTGAATGAAGCCAATTCGATGGCCTTCCGGGTCTGCGACCCAAAACTGGGCATTTGAGCCATTTGTGCCGGCATTGTAGAGCTCACTCGCGTGAACTCCGCGTGATTGCAAAAACTGGCGGAGCGCGCGTATATCAGATGTCTCAAACGTTATCTGCAAGAGGTAGTTGGGCGTGAGCTGGAGGTTAGAGTCGAGCGGCGGCCTGTCGACGAGATGGATTCGTTGATGGGAATTAACTCCGAAGGTGGCAATACACAATCCTGCACAAGTGATATCGTGAGGCATCAGCCCGAGTCCCTTAGCATAAAAACGCTCTCTGTCACTTGGCGTGGCGATGCCCACGCCTGCAATCCCGAGAATTGGCGGCCTATTTTGCGCATTGAGCGATGAGCAGCCGAAAAACAGCGAGGCTAGACAAAGGATCGCGGCTCGCCCGAAGAAATACCAGATCCCTAGCTTCGACCGCCACGGCACGCAAGCTCGGGATGACAATTCTAGAGTATGAGCGGTAGCGGGTTCAGGCATGGGAGGCTCCGCGGGATTTTAGTTTGCGAATTTCGTCCAGACGCAGGCGGAGGCGTTGCTCGAAGCCCTGGTCGGTGGGTTTGTACCAGGTGCGGCCGGCCAGGTTGCCGGGGAGGCATTGCATGTCGGTGACTTTTTCTTCGTAGTTGTGGGCGTAGAGGTAGTCTTTGCCGTAGCCCAGATTCTTCATGAGGCCGGTCGGCGCGTTGCGCAGGTGGAGAGGGACGGGATCGGCTTCGGTTTTCTGGACGTCTTCGTGGACGTCGCCGTAGGCGGTGTAGAGCGCGTTGGATTTTGGCGCCAGGGACAAGTACACGGCGGCTTGCGCGAGGGCGAGATGGCCTTCGGGTGCGCCTAGAAAGTCGAAAGCGTCTCTTGCGGCGAGGGTGATAGCGAGTGCGCCGGGTTCGGCGAGGCCAATGTCTTCGCTGGCCATGCGGACCATGCGGCGGGCTAAATAGAGCGGGTCTTCGCCGGATTCGAGCATGCGCGCGAGCCAATAAAGAGCAGCGTCGGGATCGGAATTGCGCACGGATTTGTGCAGCGCGGAGATGAGATTGTAGTGTTCTTCGCCGGATTTGTCGTAGCGGAGGAGTTTGCGCTGCAGAACGTCTTCCAATAATTCGGATGTGATTTGCAGAGCGCCATCGAGACCGGGTTTGGCGCTGCGTACGCAGAGCTCCAAAGTGTTGTAGGCGGCGCGAGCATCTCCATTTGCGAATGAGGCGATGCGGAAGAGGACTTGTTCCGGGGCTGCGATTTTCTGTTGGCCTAATCCGTGTTCTTTGTCGGTTAGAGCGCGACGGAGTAGCGCGGCGATTTGCGGGGTGGTGAGCGCTTCAAGAACGTAGACTTTGGTGCGCGAGAGCAGCGGCGAAATGACTTCAAAGGACGGATTTTCCGTGGTGGCCCCGATAAAAACAATGTGGCCGGCTTCGACGTAGGGGAGAAAGGCGTCCTGCTGGGCTTTGTTGAAGCGGTGAACTTCGTCCACGAAGACAATGGTGCGGTTGCCGGATTTGGACTTGACTTCGGAGGCGGCCATGACCTCCTTGATTTCTTTTATGCCGGAAAGCACAGCGCTGAACGAAATGAAGTCGGATTTGGTGAGCCGCGCGATGAGGCGGGCGAGAGTGGTTTTACCGCAGCCGGGCGGCCCCCAGAAAAGCATGGAGCCGATGTTGTCCGATTCGATCTGCATGCGCAGCGGTTTGCCGGGGCCGAGAAGTTTTTCCTGGCCGATAAATTCGTCGAGTGTGCGGGGGCGCATGCGCTCGGCGAGCGGCTGCAGCGCGGAAGGAGTCTCCGGCTCGAACGGGGAGGGAAGTGGAGGGAACAGGCTCATGGACAGGAATAAGTGTAGAGCGTGAGGCGGGGGAAAGTCGAAGGCAAGTGACTGGTGATTCGTGACCGGTGACTGGTGAAAAGCGAAGCGATGGCGATGACAGAGACTGCGTGATTGGGTATCTACACCGATGAAATGAACGCATAGTCACGCCAAATCAAGCGGAAATTTGGCCGCGAGCGGCAGCAGTCTCAACTTGATGCCGGTTCAGTGTGAGGCTGCGTCGAGCGTCGGGGGGGAGGAGATAGGCGGTAAAGGGTGTGCCGTTCTTGATGTCGGCGTCTTTGCCGTGGCGGAAAAGGGTAAAGGGGCCAACGACGGGAATCAGAGCGGTGGCGTTGGGAAGGTTGGTCTGGCCTTCGAGAGTAGCGGCGCCGCGCAGATTGAGCAAACCAAGCGATGTGTGCAGAGGGTCGGCTTGGAAATCGATCTCGCCGGGAGCGCCGCCGGCACCGGTTTTTTCGACCTGGGTTACGGTAACGGTGGCGGAATCTCCCTTGCGAGCGATGACGGCGCCGTTGAGCGTCAGGTCAGCAGCGAGAGTCAGCAGAACTTTGTCACCAATTTCGGCGGTTTTGGATGAGACGTCCTGCGCGAAGACCATGTGAACTGGGATGCAGTTCGGATTTGGCGGCACCGGTAGCGAGGCTTGCCGGGAATCAGAGGTAGCCGAATTCGCGAACGTGTAGGCGGCAGAAGCGACGACGCTGCGCAGATGGTAAGGAGCAATGGCGACAACTTGTAAATTGGTCGTGGAATCAATGGTGATGGGCCCGACATAGCGGTGCGATGCGGCGGTGGGAGTCCAACCGTTGGTTGTGTAATACATGACTGCGCCGCGAGTGGAGTCGCTGAGTTTTACGGTGATCGGATTCTTCTGCGTTCCTGGCTTGACGGAAATTTTTGGTTTTGCCGTAAGTCCAATCACTGGCCCGGCGTTTTGCGAGGCGTCGTTTAAATTGTTCATCATCTGTTGCGTCATTTGATCGCTGGCCGCCTGGCTGGCGCGTATCGCGTCCTGCATGGCTTGCTGACTTGCTTGCATGGCCTGCATGGCGGCCTGCTGTGAGGCTTGAGCGGCGGCGTCATCCTGGGCCAGCGCAAAGGTTGAAAAGAGAAGGAAAGAAAGCAACGAGAGGGCGATTCGCATGGCGTGTCTCCCTTGTCTTGTAATATTGGACGGACAAGTGTGCGAATCGGTTACAGCGGTGTGATGGAGCCGCCAGAAGATGGGTCGTTGAAGGTGTTTAGAAAAACTGCCGCCAGGCAATATCGCGACGCTTGCGGGGCGGGAATGGAATTAAGGTCAATTGCAACAGAATACGGTTGCCAGGCTCGACGTTAGTAAAGCGCGGCACTCGTGAAGTACGGAAATCTCGCATAGCTAGTAATGTATAAACCGGAAATGTTCGCCGGCTGTAGTCTGACTCGATCGTCATTGCGCCACAGGTTTTTCCGCACGAGAAAGTTTCCGTCCGGGCAAGAGAAAGCGCAGCTTCAGCGGACGTTCGCGTCGGGATTCTTCTTCAAGATGCCGCCCCCTGGCCTTTAACAGGTCATCGAGTGAAACCAGGCCCAGGAACATTGCCGTCGCGCGACCTACAACCGGCAGCCTTGTGAGTCCTTTCTCAGCCATCCTGTAGACGACCATGCGCAAGGATTCGTCCGGATTCGCGACGATTGTATCGGTTCGAACAAGCTCCCGCAGCGGTCGCCGCAAAAGCGCCTCGCCGTGTTCCGCCATCCCTTTGCGGATATCGCTGCGCGTGAGAACGCCAACCAGGCGCCCGTCCGGTTCGACCACGGGCAAGAGTCGTTGTGAGTGCCGACCATCGGTTCGAAAGGAGTCCTGCATCTCCTGGACGGTAAAGCCCGGAGGCAGCGCCACAACGTTGGTGCGCATCACCTCGCGCACGAACAAAATCTCCAACGGGTCCACGGCATACTCGCGGCTCAAGTGATACCCGCGGCGTGCTACTTTCTCCGTTAAGATCGACCTCTTTAGTGTCAACACCGTAAAGGCGTGGGCTATTACGCTTGCCACCAACAGCGGCAGAAATGCGTTGCCGTCATGCGTCAATTCAAAGGCAAAGACAATACTTGTGAACGGAGAGCGCATCGTGCCGCCTAGCACTGCTCCCATGCTGATCAGCGGCCAAAACCCAGCCCCTTCATGGGGCAGAATCATAGCCTCCAGGCCGCCCAGCGCCCCGCCCATCATGAGCAGCGGCGCCAGAACACCACCGGATGTTCCGGAACCCAGCGAGACCGCCCAGATGAACCATTTCACCAGCAAGACGCCGAGAATTACGTGAGTGGTCACATTGCCCTGAAGGAGTTGGTCGATGGTGTCATAACCGACGCCGAGCGCCTGCGGAAAAATCAAACCGCCCAGGCCAATCGCGAGTCCGCCGATGGCAGGCCACCACATCCAGTGAATCGGCAGACGCTGAAAGGCGTCTTCCGCGGCATAGACCGATAACGTCAGTAGAGCCGATAAAGCACCGGCCAACAAACCGACCAACGCGCAGCCGAGAAGTGCTTTCGGGCCAATGAACAGCGGATGCTGCGCTACGGGAAATAACGGGCCGAATCCTAGAAGGTAACGGCGCAGGACCGCGGCGGTAGCGCTGGCCAGCGCTACCGGAACCAAGCTGCGCGGCTTCCACTCAAACAAGAGCAGCTCCACCGCCAGCAAGACCGAGGCGACAGGCGCGGCAAAGGTCGCCGACATTCCGGCCGCGGCACCGGCCACCAGCAGCGTCTTGCGCTCCGCGCTGGTCAGGTGAAACAGCTGTGCGATCATGGAGCCGAAGGCGCCTCCGGTCATGATAATGGGACCTTCCGCGCCAAAGGGTCCGCCCGAGCCAATCGAGATAGCCGAGGAAATGGGCTTCAGAAGGGCCACCTTCGGCTCGACGCGACTGCCATTGATGAGGATGGCCTCTATGGCTTCCGGGATTCCGTGGCCGCGAATCCGCTCCGATCCATACCTCGCCATCAGCCCAATCACCAGCGCGCCGCCAATCGGAATCAACAGCGCGTAAATTCCGAGGTGATTGCCCGCCGGCGAAACCAGGGCAGTACTCCATTTGCCGAAATAAAATAGATTCGTGAAAAGGCCAATCAGGCGAAGCAGCGCCAAAGCCACGAAGGCAGCCACGACGCCGATACCGATGGACATCGCCGAAATCGGCAGAAGCCTGGTGGTAGTGGTGAAATCTCCAAGCGACTGCAATGCGCGATGCGTGGTGCTGGCAGGCTCCCCATACTGGTGTTGCGTCGTTGTTTTTGTCACATCCGTAAGTATATCGTATCGCGATATAAAACAGGTATTGCTTTCGCCGGCCCTGTTGGCCGCATGCCGTTGACTGTATTGAGCGAGCGGAACAGTTAGCGGCGTTCGTCTCGCTATGCGCACCGCAAGTAACTCGGGAGGGGGGCTGCGCTGGAGGAGTCGCGAAGCAAGCGGTGTTGTGTGCCCGTTCGTTTTTGAAAGTCTTGTCTTAACACAGAGGACGCAGAGAACAGTAGCGGTGAGGTGGCTCGCAGAGAACGTCCGGCACACGATGCGGGGGCACGCAGAGTGCTGAGCTTTATGCAGGTCTTAGCACCGCAGCAACAGCCGCAGCCGGGCCGCCGCGCTGCAAAATTAGTCTGGGGCGGCTATGCCCAGGGTTTTCATTTTGCGATAGAGGTGGGAGCGCTCGAGACCGATGGCGGCGGCGGTTTGCGTCATGTTCCAGCGATTTTCCTGGAGTTTGCGGAGGATGAATTCGCGCTCGTAGGCGCTGCGGGCTTCGTGCAGGGTGCCGTAGGGTTGCTGGGTGCTTTCGACTACGCCGCGAAAGAGTTCGGGCGGGAGATGATGCGGCTCGATTCGCACCTGCGGGCAGACGATGACCAGGCGCTCGACTAAATTGCGGAGTTCGCGGACGTTGCCGGGCCAGGGATAGCGCAAGAGGATTTCGAGCGCGCCTTCGCTGAGTTCACGCGTTTTCTTGCCGTAGGCGGAGCTGAATTCGTTGAGGAAATGGCGCGCGAGGACGGGAATATCCGCGGTGCGATCGCGGAGCGGAGCGACGAAGAACGGAATTACATTGAGGCGATAGAAAAGATCCTGGCGGAATCGGCCGTGCAGGATTTCCTGTTCCAGATCTTTGTTGGTGGCGGCGATTACTCGAACGTCGACGCGGGAAGTTTGATTGGAGCCAACTGGTTCGAAGCGCTGCTCTTCCAACACACGCAAAACTTTTGATTGGGTGCGAAGGCTCATGTCGCCGATTTCGTCGAGGAACAGAGTGCCGCCGTCGGCCTGCTGAAATTTGCCGACTTTGTCGTCGCTGGCTCCGGTGAAGCTGCCTTTGATGTGACCGAAAAGTTCGGACTCGATGAGTTCTTCCGGGATAGCCGCGCAATTGACTTCTACGAACGGGCCTTTGTTGCGCAGGCTGGCGGCGTGGAGCGAGCGAGCGACGAGTTCCTTGCCGGTGCCGCTTTCGCCGAAAATCAAGACGCGGCCGTTGGTGGGAGCGGTGACGCCGATCTGCTGGCGCAGAGCCTTCATCGGGATGCTTTCGCCAATGACTTGATAGCGATGGCCGAGCTCGGAACGCAGCGTTTGGTTTTCCTCTTCGAGGCGGCGTTGCTGAACGGCGTTGCGAACGAGGACGATAATTTTTTCAAGGCTGAGCGGTTTTTCGATGAAGTCGAATGCGCCGAGTTTGGTGGCGCGTACCGCGGTGTCAATGGTGGCGTGTCCGGAGATCATGATGACCGCGGGAGGGTGGGGCATCGTTTGGATGCGGCTGAGGGCTTCGAGGCCGTCCATGCCGGGGAGCCAGACGTCCAGGAGAATAACGTCGAGGCCGCCGTGGGCGGTGCGTTCCAGAGCGCGTTCGGCGGATTCAGCGGATTCGGCGACGTAGCCTTCGTCGGTGAGGATGGACGAGAGGGATTCGCGAATGCCGGCTTCGTCGTCGACGACGAGGATGTGTGGTTTGGGCGGCATGGAAAAGGCGTACCAAGTATAAAAATACAAGCGTGCAAAAGAACGCTTGCTAACGCCTGGTACAAAGTTAGCGCAGATCGTGAGATTGAGCAAAAATCGCCCGCCTCAGAAGGCGGCCGCTACCGAGAGCGGTTGCGGTTGCTTGCAGCCGAGGGCATTAGGAGGTCCCATTTGTTGCCGTAGAGGTCTTCGAAGACGGCGACGGTTCCGTAGGGCTCTTCGCGGGGAGTTTCGAGAAAGTTTACGCCGCGGGATTGCATGGCCTGATAGTCGCGCCAGAAATCGTCGGTGTGAAGGAAAAGAAAGACGCGTCCGCCGGTCTGGTTGCCAATGCTGCGGAATTCGTCCGGTGTTGAAGCGCGAGCTAGAAGCAGCCGGGGGCTTGAGGAACCGTCCGGCGCTACGACTACCCAGCGCTTTTCGCCAAGGGTGGAGTCTTCCAGTAGCTGGAATCGTAGCTTCTCTGTAAAGAACGCAATCGCTTCGTCATATTCGCGGACCACCAGGGTTACTTGGGCGAGAGTCTGGGTCACCGGAATTTCAACTTGTGAGTTGCGCGGGAACGAAGTCCGCTGCGGGGAGTTCGAGAATGAAGCGGGAGCCGACCGGGGAATTGTCTTCTACGCGAATGCCGCCGCCATGTTCGGCTACGATGCGGGCGGCGATGGCGAGACCGAGGCCGGTGCCGCGATCCTTGGTGGAGAAGTGCGGAAGGAAGAGTTTGTCCTTGTCGTGCGGGGAGATGCCGTGACCGGTGTCGGCGACGATGATTTCGACGGAATCGAGATCGGGCTTCGACCGAGTTTCAACGGAGATGTTCTTAACGAGAGAGGATTCGAGTGCTTCAGCGGCATTGTCAATGAGGTTGACGATGACGCTGCGGAGCAATGGGGCGTCGGCGCGGATGGCCGGAGTCTGAGCCGCAAAAGACGTGGTTAGCGAGATGCCATCGAGACGGCCGGAGAAAACTTCGATGGCTTCGCGGACGATATTGTTGACGTCCGCGGAATCGAATTTGGCGGAGGGGAAGCGAACGAACTGAGAGAATTCGTTGACGAGGGCGGAGAGGGTACCGACTTCGCGTTCGATGAGGCGCGAGGATTCTTCGACCAGGCGAGCGAGTTCGGGGTCGCGGGGAGCGGAATCGCCAGATTCGGCGCGCTTCTCGAGGTAGCGGGTGAGGCGTTGCGCGGAAAGTTGAATAGGAGTGAGGGGATTTTTTATTTCGTGAGCGATGCGGCGAGCAACTTCCTGCCAGGCGGCGGCTTTTTGCGCGCGGAGGAGTTCGGTGAGGTCGTCGAGAACGAGAACGAAGCCAGAATTGGCGCGGCGCGGACCGAGCGAGCTGACGGTTACGGCGGCGTGCATCAAGCGGCCAGCTGCGACAATCTCCAGTTCGCGAGAAACGACGCCGGTACGAAGAGCACGGCGGAACAGATAGCGGATGGCGCGAGTGTCTTCGGCGCCGAACAGATCCTCGAGGGTACGGGCGTCTTTGGCGGATGCGCCGAAAATTTCAATTACGGATGGATTGGCGCGAAGGATGTTGCCATCAGGGTCGAGCGAGAGAACGCCGGTAGGAATATTTTCCAAGACAGTTTCGATGAGCTGGCGGCGGCGTTCGAGTTCCTGCACGGCTTGTTGAAGATTGCGTGTGAACTGATCAATCTGCGAACGGGAGTCGCGGAGCTGAGTGGTCATGGTGTTGAAGGAGCGGACCAGCGCGCCGAGTTCGTCGTGGGTTTGTTCGGGGACTTGATAGTCGAAATGTCCCGAGGAGATTTCTCGGGTGCCTTCGGCGAGGGCCTGGATGGGAACGGTGACTTGTTTGGCGAGATAAAGAGCGAGCCAGAGGACCGATGACAGAAGCAGAACCGTAAAAAGGGAAAGAATCAGGAGTAGTTGGCGCTTGAGGGTGCGGAGGTGCTGCTTCTCCTGGTCGTAGGCGAGAGTTTGTTTCTGGATTTCGTTGAGGCGATCTAGAAAATCATTGGGAACGCTACGCGCGACGTAGGTCAGGGCTGGCGCGGAGCCGAAGGAGTGACCCGCCAAAAATAGCATGCTTGCACCGCGCCAGACTTCTGTGCCGCTGGGAAGTTTTTGCGCAAGAGTTGGCGGTTTCTGACCATCAGCGGGCGTCGGCCCGACATTGACGGCGAAATTGTGCGCGCAGTAAACGAAAGATTCGATGGTCCCAGCCACATTCAATTGCCAGTAAGCGTCGGCGAGCTCGCAACGTTCGGCCTGCGTGGTGTGGGAATCGACCGTCCACATATCGGCCAGCCTGGAAAGGCGATCGTGCTCGGCGCGGGACATTTCTTGTTGCAGGGCGCGGCTTTGTTCGGCCGCGATTTCGATGGGACGAGGAAACCAGCGGGCGAGAGTACGATTCAGCAGCGAGTAGCTCATGAAGAACATGAAAATCACGGGGAGAAGCGAAATGGCGACGGCGCCAACGACCATTTTGGTTTTGAATCGGGCGCCCAGCTGTTCGCGGCTGCGTTCGGCCCACAGGCGAAGAAGAGTGCGTGAAAGGATTAGCGCGAAAACGATAAGCGCCGCGGTGATAAATGAGGAGACGGCGTAGAGCGTGAGAACGTCGCGCCAGTTGCGCGGCTCGAAGGGTGTATCTAGCGAACCCAGCGTGAAGACGGCTGCGAGTAAGAGGGTGAGAACGACTCCTGCGAGGAGGAGCCGGCGGCGCTGGCTGGAAGTGGTGGAGGTCATGAGACGGGCAGAATTGATTGTGGCAGAAAGCGGGCTAACGAGCACTCTGAGCAGCGCGGACGGTTGGGGCGGCAATAATTTTTGCCGACGCGGACGATGAGGGCGTGGAATTCGTTAAAGAGTTGGTGATCGGCGGGGAGGGAAGATTCGAATATTTTACGGACTTCATCGTAAGCGAGTTTGGAGTGAAAGTGACCGTGGCGTTGGAGGATGCGACGGGTGTAGGCGTCAACGACAAAGATCGGATGTTTGCCAGCGTAGAGAAGAATGCAGTCGGCGGTTTCCGGGCCGATGCCGTGGAGGGCGAGAAGTTGATCGCGGAGGACGACGGTCGGAGTTGAAAAAAGGCGAGAGAGCGAACCAGCGTATGAAGTGTAGAGGAAGTTCACGAAGGCCTTGAGCGTTTTGGTTTTTTGACGGAAGTAGCCGGAGGGACGGAGAAGTTGCGCCAGGCGGGCGGAGCGGACGCAACGGATGGCTTGCGGGGAAAGCATGCGTGCGTCGCCCAAATTGCGGATGGCGCGTTCGACGTTGGTCCAGGAAGTATTTTGCGTGAGGATGGCGCCGACGATAATTTCGAAGCGGGTGCGGGCGGGCCACCAGTGCTGAGGACCATGGGCTGCGAAGAGTGCGTCGAAATAGACCCGTGGCATGAAGAACGGCGCAAATCCGGGCGTTGCGGCTTCAGCGGCGACGGTTTGCGGCTCGGCCAGCGGAAAATCCGAGCGCGGTGAGGACAAGAGGACCGTGTTCTGAAGAGTTAATGGTGGAGCATTTTGAGACACGGTGCGGGTTGCGGCCATATTAAAGGCACGATAACGGCGGAAAAGTAGCAAGTCAAGCAAGCGGAGACGGCGGAAGAATGGCACTGGCCGTCGGGACAGGGGTTAGCGAGTTTAGAACGACGGACGAAAATCGCGCCCTCGCTTGTGACAAGTTTTGTTACTTTTAGCCGTGAGTGAACTACCGTCTGGAGCACCCCGGATGTCGGTCCGTTTAGGCGAAATCCTGGTAAAAGAAAGTCTGATTTCTCAAGAACAGCTGCATAAGGCGCTCGAATACCAACGAGCGAATGGCGGCAAGCTGGGAAGTTGCCTGACCAAAATGGGCTACATTACCGACGATGACATCACCGGTGTGTTGTCGCGACAGTATGGCGTGCCCTCGATCAACCTGAAATATTACGAAATTGATCCGAACGTGATTCGGCTGATTCCGCAGGATACGGCGCTGCGCTATCAGGTGGTTCCGTTGTCGCGGGTTGGCTCGGTGCTGACGATTGCGATGACCGATCCGACCAACGTATTCGCGATGGACGACGTGAAGTTCATGACCGGCTTCAACGTGGAACCGGTGGTGGCGTCGGAATCGGCGATCGCGGATGCGATCTCGCGGTTTTATGGCGGCGCGCATGCGAATGGCGAAGAGCTCAGTAACCTCATGCGGGATTTGGTGGAGGAGGAACTGGAGCTGGCGTCGGATGAAACCGAGATGGACGCGGCGTCGCTGGAGAAAGCGGCGGAAGAAGCGCCGATCATCAAGCTGGTGAACCTGATTTTGACGGACTCCGTAAAGCGTGGCGCGAGCGATATTCACATGGAGCCGTACGAGACCGAGCTGCGCGTAAGGTTTCGCATTGACGGAATGTTGCAAACGGTAATGACTCCTCCGTTGAAAGTGAAAGACGCGATTACCAGCCGTATGAAGATCATGGCCAAGCTGGATATTGCGGAAAAGCGATTGCCGCAAGACGGCCGCATCATGATCAAGTACAAGGCAGACGGAAAGAAAAAGGAGTTGGATTTCCGCGTTTCAACCGTGCCGACGCTGTACGGCGAAAAGATCGTATTGCGGTTGCTGGACAAAGAGAATTTGCGTTTGGACATGACGAAATTAGGCTTCGAACAGGAATCGCTCACCAAATTCGAACGCAGCATTTTGAAGCCGTATGGGATGGTGCTGGTTACCGGGCCGACGGGCTCTGGTAAGACCAACACGCTGTATTCATCGGTGGCGCGCCTGAATCAGGTGGATACCAACATTATGACCGCGGAGGATCCGGTCGAATTTCAGTTGGGCGGGATCAACCAGGTGCAGATGAAAGAGCAGATTGGGCTGAACTTCGCCGCGGCGCTGCGTGCTTTTTTGCGGCAAGACCCGAACATCATTCTGGTGGGAGAAATTCGCGATTTTGAAACGGCGGAAATTGCGGTCAAAGCCGCGCTAACCGGCCACCTGGTGCTTTCGACGCTGCATACCAACGATGCTCCTTCGACCATCAGCCGTTTGATGAACATGGGCATTGAGCCATTTCTTGTGGCTACGTCGGTGAACCTGATTTGCGCACAGCGACTGGTACGGCGCATTTGTTCGAACTGCAAGGAGGAGTTAGAGGTTCCCAAGCAGGTGCTCATCGATGCCGGTTATTCCGAGGAAGAGTCAAAAACCACCAAAATTTATCATGGCAAGGGCTGCAGCATTTGTAATAAGGGCGGTTACAAGGGAAGAACCGGTCTGTACGAAGTGATGGAAATCAATGATGAGCTGCGCGAATTGATTCTGGTGGGCGCGTCGGCCTTGGAGTTGAAGAAAAAAGCAGTGGAACAAGGGATGCTGACGCTGCGGCGCAGCGGGCTGGTAAAGATGGCGGCCGGCATGACGACGATGGAAGAAGTTTTGCGCGAAACGGTTTTGTAGCGGCGAATTTCAGGGTTCGTACATAGGAATGTTCGCATAAAGAGGGTGGACGATGTCCGGAATTACGCTCAGTGAACTGCTGAAAAAGATGATCGAGATGGGTGGAAGCGATTTGCACATTACGACCAACAGCGCACCCCGTGTGCGAGTGCATGGCCACCTGCGTCCACTGGAGATGCCACCACTGACGGCGGCGGACACCAAGTCGCTGGCCTACAGCGTGCTGACAGATGCGCAGAAGCACCGCTTCGAAGAGAATCTCGAGCTGGACTTTTCCTTCGGCCTGAAAAATCTGGCGCGTTTCCGCGGCAACGTTTTCAACCAGCGCGGCGCCGTTGCAGCGGTGTTTCGTACCATTCCCTGGGAAATCAAGGGATTTGAGTCGCTTGGACTGCCGCCAATCGTTAAGGCCATGTGCGACAAGCCGCGCGGGCTGATTCTGGTGACCGGGCCGACGGGCTCAGGAAAATCAACCACGCTGGCCGCGATGCTGGACAAGATCAACAGCGAACGCGACGAGCACATGATCACCATCGAAGACCCCATCGAATTCTTGCACAATCACAAGAGATGCCTGGTGAACCAGCGCGAAGTTCATTCCGACACGCACTCGTTTTCGAATTCGTTGCGCGCGGCGTTGCGCGAGGATCCGGACATCGTGCTGATCGGCGAAATGCGCGATTTGGAGACGATTGAAGCGGCGTTGCGCATCGCCGAGACCGGCCACTTGACGTTTGCCACGCTGCACACGAATTCCGCGGCTTCAACCATCAACCGTATCATCGACGTTTTCCCGGCACACCAACAGCCACAGATTCGCGCGCAGCTTTCCATGGTGCTGGAAGGCGTGCTTTGCCAGGCTTTAATTCCACGCGTTGACGGACGCGGACGAGCGATGGTGATGGAAATTCTGGTGCCCAATCCGGCGATTCGAAATTTGATTCGTGAAGATAAGATTCACCAGATTTATTCGGCGATGCAGACAGGCACCGGACAGTCCGGTATGCAGACGTTCAATCAGAGCCTGGCCAATACGTATTTCGCGAAACAGATCACGCTGGAAGTGGCGATGGCGCGGTCGTCGAATCCGGACGAGTTGCAGGACATGATCAACCGCGGAGTGGCAAGCGCGCCGGCGGGATCGGCAAGACTGGCACCGGGGGCGGCAAAGGTGCCGGTTGCGACGAAGCGCTAGACCGAGAGTATCGAGGCGGTAAGCGGCAAGAATTTTAGTAAGCGACCGAGGAGGAAACAATGCCGGTCTATACGTACCGAGGGACAAACCGAGCCGGGACCAATGTCACCGGTGAAATGATGGCGACGAACAAGGCGGAGCTGCAAAACCTCCTGAAGCGCCAACAGATCACGGCGACGAAAATGAGCGAGAAGGGCCGGGAGATTAATCTCCCGACATTCGGCTCCGGCGTGGACTCAAAGGAGCTGGCGATTTTCACGCGGCAGTTCTCGGTGATGATCGACGCCGGTTTGCCGTTGGTGCAGTGCCTGGAGATTCTTGCCTCGCAGCAGGAGAACAAGACATTTCAGAAGGTGCTGATCAATACCCGATCCGCCGTCGAGGGTGGAACGACGCTTTCCGCGGCGATGAAGCAATCGCCGAAGGTCTTCGACCCGCTGTACACAAACATGGTCGAAGCCGGCGAAACGGGCGGTATTCTTGACACCATTCTGCAGAGACTGTCGACCTACATCGAGAAGAATGTGAAGTTGCAACGCGCGGTGAAGTCCGCGCTGGTGTACCCGGTTGGCGTGTTGACCGTAGCCGGCGGCGTCATCATTTTGCTGTTGTGGAAGGTCGTTCCTATTTTCGCGACGTTGTTTGCGGGCTTGGGAGTTTCACTGCCGTTGCCCACGCGAATCGTGATGGGCTTGAGCAATTTGATCGGAAGCTGGTTCGGCTTCCTGTTCCTGGTGGCACTTGGCGGAGGTATTTTCGGCTTGAAAACGTGGTATGGCACGCCCGGCGGAAGGCTGGTACTGGATTCGATCATATTGAAGCTTCCGGTGCTAGGCATTTTGATGAGGAAAATCGCCGTCGCGCGATTCACTCGTACACTGGGAACTTTGATCTCGAGCGGCGTCCCGATTCTGGAAGGTTTGGACATCACCGCTAAAACCGCGGGCAACGCCGTGGTCGAGCAAGCATTGATCAAAGTGCGCAAGTCGCTCGAAGAAGGCAAATCGCTTACTGAACCGCTGAAGGATTCGCAGGTATTTCCAGGCATGGTCACGCAAATGATCGCAGTGGGCGAACAAACCGGCGCCATGGACGCGATGTTGCAGAAAATCGCGGACTTCTACGAAGAAGAGGTGGACGCAGCGGTGAAGGACCTGTTGACGGCGTTGGAACCGGTGATGATCGTGTTTCTCGGTGTGGTAGTCGGCGGCGTGGTCATCTCAATGTATTTGCCATTGTTCTCGCTGATCGGAAAACTCAGCGACATGCATTAATCCGGGCGTTATTGGAAACGCGGGGTAGCTGGCAGACGAGGGAAGCGGGCCGGAAACGGCAGTCTTCCCTCGTCTGATTTTGCAGGAAGCGTAGAATTTAATCGGAATGGAATCACAACGCACAAAACGAGAGTGGCTGCAGTGGCTGGCGCGCGTCCGGCTGCTGATGATCGTGCTGATTCTCGCCGTGGGCGTGTTTTGGCCGCAGTACGCCGCGGGACAGGCGACCAGCCGGCTGTTTCTTCCCATCATCATTTTCTGGATCATGCTCGGAAGTCTGGAACTGATCCTGGTGCGCTGGATTCCGGACGCCGGATGGCATGGCGGTTTACAGGTGGTTTGCGACATTGTCGTGGTCACCGGAGTGGTGTACTCGACCGGCATTCAGGACAGTTATTTTATTTCGCTGTACCTGCTGGTGATTATTGTGGGCAGCATCCTGTTCACGCGGCAAGGAACGTTTCTGACCGCGACCGGTTCGTTGGCGCTGTTGTTCGCTCTGGAAATGCTGGTGTATACGGGAAAGATACCAGCCGCGGGAACAGCCCTAGGATCGAAGGGAGCGATCGCAGTCTGGTTTGTGAGTCACGGGCTGGGATTTCTGGCGGTGGCCTATCTTGCCAGCTTGCTTTCGCATCTGCTGCGCAGCAAAGGCCAGGAGCTGGACGCGAAGCGAGAAGAGTTGCTGGAGTTGCAGGACTTCACCCAAGACATTATTCACTCGATGCGCGGCGGACTGCTGACCACCGATGGCGAAGGGCGAATCGTGGTTCTCAACCGCACTGGCGAAGAAATTTTGGAAAAGACCTTCCATGAGTTACGTGGAGTGTCGTTACGGGAGTGGAACCGCGATTTCTGGCTTCCGGCGTTGATGACCGGCAAGGAAAAGGCCGGACTTCGCAAAGAGATCGATTACAAGACGCCAAGCGGCAAGCAGCGATTTCTGGGAATTAGCGTTTCGCTGTTGCGTTCCCGGGAATCCGGACGCAGCGGATACGTTTTTAATTTCCAGGACTTGACGGATTTGCGGCGACTGGAGCAGGAAGTCGCTACCAAAGAGCGCATGGCGGCGTTGGGACGGCTGTCTGCGGCGATCGCGCATGAAATTCGCCAGCCGCTTACGGCGATGGCGGGTGCCGTGACCGAACTGGGGCGCATGGTGCCGCTGGAGGAGGATGAGCAGCATCTGGTGCAAATCGTCAGCCGGGAATCCGAGCGCCTGAACCGGATCATCACGGATTTTCTGAACTATTCCAGAGAGAAAAATTACGAATTCCGGGACGAAGACGTGCGAACTCTTCTGGATGATGCGTTGATGCTGATGGAGAAAAAACCGGAGGTCGGCGCCAAGTATCGGATTGAGCGAGCGTACAACGGCAAGATATTGAAGGCTCGCGTGGATGCCAGCAAAATCAAGCAGGTCTTCTGGAACCTCTGCGAGAATGCCTTGCGTGCCATGCCCGACGGCGGAAAGCTTACGGTGCGGCTGGACGATACGCCGCTCTGGCTGAGGATTGCATTCCGCGACACCGGGGTCGGGCTGGACGCCAAGCAGAAGCTGAAAATTTTTGAGCCGCTGCAATCGGGATTTGAGGGCGGAACCGGACTGGGGCTTTCGATCGTGTACCAGATCGTGCAGGCGCACAGCGGGCACATTAGCGTGATTTCAGAAAGAGACAAAGGTGCGGAATTTATCGTGGAACTTCCGCGCAGCGTCTGAGGGGCAATGCAAGCGACCAAGATAGCCGCTAAAGAACCGGTTCGCGAGATGGCGCACATCCTGGTGGTGGATGATGAGCGCTCGATCTGCGAGTTGTTGGAGATTACCTTTCGCAAGGAAGGGCATCGCGTGGAGATCGCGAACAACGTCGAATCCGCGAAGCGCAAGCTGGAATCGCAGATTTTTGACATCGTAATCTCCGATGTTCGCATGCCGGGCGAAACCGGCGTGGATCTGCTGACATTTACGAAGGAAATTGCTCCGGATACATTTTTTTTGCTGGTGACCGGAGTTCCAACCCTGGACACCGCAGTCGCGGCCATCAATGCGGGCGCCGACCGCTACGTCATCAAGGACCACGACCTGGTGGAGCAACTGCGCCGGGCCGTGCGCAGCGTTACCGAAAGCCTGAAATGGAAAAAAGAGGCAGGCTACCTGAGAAGGGAACTGCGCCGGCTCACTGGCCTCGATAACATTATCGGGCAGAGCCAGAAGATGCGGGCGATTTTCGATTTGATCCAGACCGTGGCCCCGCAAACCAGCCGCGTGCTGATTACCGGAGAAAGCGGCACGGGTAAAGAACTGGTGGCGCGCGCAATTCATGAGAACAGCCAACGCTCGCAGGCTCCATTCATCACCATCAACTGCGGAGCGTTTCCGGAAACACTATTGGAATCGGAACTCTTTGGCTACATGAAAGGCGCTTTTACGGGCGCCAATGAGAATCGGCAGGGCCTCTTTCAGGCCGCACATGGCGGCACGCTGTTTATGGACGAGATCGGGAACATGACGCTGACCATGCAGGTAAAGCTCTATCGCGTGCTACAGGAGGGTAAAATCCGGCCGCTGGGCAGCAACGACGAGATTGACGTGGATGTTCGAGTCATCGCGGCTACCAACAAAGACTTCGAAAAAGAGATCGCCGAAGGGCGCTTTCGCGAGGATTTGTACTACCGCCTCAGTGTGATTCCGGTTCAATTGCCTTCTTTGCGCGAACGAAAAGAGGATATTCCGCTTCTGGCGCGGCATTTTCTGGAACGCTTCCGCCGAGTTATGGAGAAACCGATCGAGGGAATTTCACCGGAGGCGGTTCGCAAGCTGGAGTCTTACGATTGGCCCGGCAACGTGCGTGAACTGGAAAACACCATCGAGCGCGCAGTTGCCCTGGAAACCGGTGATGAAATTTCATTGCGCGTGCTTCCGGACCGAATCGCCGGTTACGCCAGCACTCCGGGGATGGCGGCGGGAAGCGGTTTTTCTAACGTCCTTCCCGAGGGTGGCGTGGATTTCGAAAAGGAAATTGCGGATACCGAGCGGCGATATTTGATGGCAGCGCTGGAAAAGGCGGGCGGCGTGCGAACGCGCGCTTCGGAGTTGTTAAAAATCACCTACCGGTCCTTCCGACACTACGCGAAGAAACACGGGCTGTAAATTGGGCGGCTTAGTCCTCTTGGTCCTCCTAATCCTTGTTACGCCGCCGCCGCTTTGCGCTTTGCCGAGTTGCCATAAAGTGTCACATTGTCCCGGGAAGGGTCCGCAGAACAGCTCATGCGCACGACCGTTAGATTTCAAGCTGGTTGTAAGTATATGATAATAAGGCTACTAGCTACGGGTCGACACCCGGTTCATAGAACCTTCTCTGTATGGCACGCCTCATGCATACTGTCTTAGCGTACTTAGCGTTCCTCGGAACGCAAACGTCCTAGAAGGCTTTTCAGGAGAATAAAAAAGTGAAGAAGAATCAAAAGGGTTTCTCCCTTATCGAATTGTTGATCGTCGTGGCGATCATTTTGATCATCGCGGCGATTGCCATCCCGAACCTGCTCCGTTCGCGTATGGCGGCCAATGAAGCGTCCGCGGTCGGTTCCATTCGTTCCGTCAACACCGCTGCGGTGACGTATTCATCGACCTATCCCTCGGTAGGCTATCCGACGACGCTTGCTCAAATTGCGCCGCCGGCAGGTGGTGCAGGTGCAAGCTCGTCCGCTGCTGACTTGGTGGACAGCGTTCTGTCTGGTGG
>Ga0210406_10002722_pt1 | contig 19947 bp, 16 predicted proteins | sample IncBWC30MmetaG_FD_155454 | JGI IMG/M metagenome (GOLD analysis project Ga0210406, IMG submission 155454) | Forest soil microbial communities from Barre Woods Harvard Forest LTER site, Petersham, Massachusetts, United States - Inc-BW-C-30-M | ecosystem: Environmental > Terrestrial > Soil >... | reverse complement strand
ACTTGCAACCTGAATCTCTCGCGGCGCTTCCCCCGGCGGTCCGCCTCGCGCGCACTCTCTCCACCCTTCTCAAAATCAGTTCCGCGATCGGGTCGATGCGCGACATCGACGCCCTGCAATGGCAGCTCCTCGCCATGCTCTTCGATGTAATCCCCGCCGAACGCGGAGCCATTCTCCTCCTCGACTCGAGCACCGGCGAGTTCTCCGCTCCGATCGCCTGGGACCGCGCCGCCGGACCGGATCATCCTGTGCACCTCGGCCGAGCCCTCGCTCAACGCGTCATTGAAGACCGCGTCGCCGTTCTGGATTACGAAGCGCCACCCTCTTCTTCCGTCCCCGCTTCAGCTCCAGCGAACGCTTCTCCAGCCTCCGGAATCTCTCTTCTCTGCGTTCCGCTGGCTACTCCCGCGCAGGCCCTCGGCCTGATCTATCTCGACACCTGCAATCCCGCCACGCGCTTCTCTAACGACGACTTGCAGTTGCTTTCCGCCATCGCCGGCCTCGCATCCGTCGCCATCGAAAATGCCCGCCAATTCGAACACCTCGGCAGCGAGAATCTTCGCCTCAGAGCGGAGGTCCAGCTTCAGCACGACATGATCGGCCGCGGCCCGCGCATGCGCCAGGTCTATCAATTCATCGAACGCGTCGCCCCCTCCGATTCCACCGTCCTGATTCTGGGCGAAAGCGGCACGGGTAAGGAACTCGCCTCGCGCGCGATCCACCTCAACAGCCCTCGCAAGTCGCGCCCATTCGTCGCGCTCAATTGCGCCGCCCTCACGGAAACGCTCCTCGAAAGCGAACTCTTCGGTCACGAACGTGGCGCCTTTACCAGCGCGGTCTCCCAAAAGAAAGGCCTCCTCGAAGTCGCGGAAGGCGGAACCGTCTTCCTTGACGAAGTTGCGGAGCTGCCGCCCATGCTTCAGGCCAAACTACTTCGCGTTCTTCAGGAGCGCGAATTCGTCCGCCTCGGCGGCACCTGTTCGATCAAACTGAATGTCCGCTTCATCGCCGCCACCAACAAAGACCTCCAGAAAGCCGTCACCGACGAAAAATTCCGCCTCGACCTTTTCTATCGGCTTAACGTCGTCTCCATCACCATGCCCGCCCTCCGCGAGCATCCCGAAGACATCCCGCTGCTCACCGACCATTTCGTCTCTCGCTACTCAGCCCGCTCGAATCGCAAAGTTCGCGGACTCTCCCCGGCCGCCCGCGCCTGCCTCGCCCAGTATGATTGGCCCGGAAATATCCGCGAACTTGAGAACGCCATCGAGCGCGCCATCGTCATTGGCAATTCCGACGTCATTCTTCCCGAGGATCTTCCGGAAGCGCTCGCGGACCGCGCATTGCCCATTTCCGAGTGTGCCGCTAATTTCCATGACGCCGTTCGCGGCGCCAAGAAACAGCTCATCGTCACCGCGCTCGAGCAGTCCCAGGGCAGCTTTACTCAGGCCGCCAAACTGCTCGGTCTCCATCCGAACTACCTCCACCGACTCGTTTCCAATCTCGATCTCAAGGCCACCCTGAAAAACGCCGCGAAGCACTAGCAGCACCCATAACAAAATCCAAGCTTGACACGCTTAGCGCTACGAACTACATTTGTCGAACGAACGTTCGAGACGCTTATGGTTTCCTCCATCCCTATTCCCCGCGACTCCGAGGCCAAGCTCCAGCACATCCTTCGCACCGCCTCCCAAGTCTTTGCTCAACACGGCTTTGAGGGCGCCTCCATGCGGGATATCAGCCGCGCCACCGGCATTTCCCTCGCCGGCCTCTACTATTATTTTGAAGGCAAGCAACATCTCCTCTATCTCATTCAAAGTACAACCTTTACATTCGTTCTCGAAAGCCTCAGGTCCCGGCTCCACGGCCTCCATGAACCCGCCGAACGCCTTCGCTTCCTCGTTCTCAACCATATCGAGTACTTCCTCTCTCATCCCAACGAGATGAAGGTCCTCTCCCACGAGGAAGACGCCCTGGGCGAGCCCTACCGCGAAAAGGTGCAAGCCATCAAGCGCCGCTACTACGCCTTGGCCCGCGAGATTTTCGACTCCATCGCCGCCGAAGGCCTCGCGCCCGGCATTCATCCGCGCGTCGCGGTCCTCAGCCTCTTCGGCATGATGAATTGGACGTACAAGTGGCATAAGCCCGGCGTCGATCCGGACGCCGCGGAATTGACTGCTGCCATCGTCGGCATCTTTCTTCATGGCGTTCTTCCACCGGAATCGGAGCCGAAGCCCGTGTTTGTGGACGGAATAATTGCAGGAGACCGGCGTTAAAAAAGTTTCCAGAGGGTTTTAATGATTCCAAACGAAGGGACGAAAAGATAATTATGGCCACCACCACCAGCATCGCAACAAAAGAACTCGTAAAATACCACGTCGAAGACGGCATCGCGATTTTTGAACTCGACGACGCGCCCGCCAACACCTACACCTACGACATGATGCTCCAGCTCGATGCGGCCATCCTCAAAGCCCGCATGGATGAGAGCGCCCACGTCATCGTCATCCGAGGCGCCGGCGAAAAATTCTTCTCTGCCGGGGCCAGCATCCCGATGCTCACGAAAGCCGATCCGCAATTCAAATACTATTTCTGCCTGCACGCCAACGAAACGCTCAGCCGTCTCGAACAAACGCCCAAGCTCGTGATCGCCGCGCTCAATGGCCACACCGTCGGCGGCGGCCTGGAAATTGCCCTCGCCTGCGACATCCGCATCGCCAAAAAAGAGGGCGGCAAGATCGGCCTCCCCGAAGTGAATCTCGGCGTCCTTCCCGGCACGGGCGGCACGCAGCGGTTTGCCCGCGCCATCGGCCGCTCGCGCTCCTTGGAACTCATGGCTACCGGCCGCACCTTCAGTTTCGAAGAAGCGCTTGAGATGGGCCTTATCAATTACCTCTACGAAAAGGATTCATTCTGGGACGACGTCCTCGCCTACGCCCGGCAATTCTGCCCGCCGAACAAAGCTTCTCGCGCCGTCGGCCGCATCAAGCGTTCCGTCGTCACCGGCATGGAAATCCCCTTCGCCGAAGCCCTCGGTCTCGAACGCGAACTCCAGCAACTCCTCTTCACCAGCGAAGACGCCAAGGAGGGCCTTGCCGCTTACGTCGAAAAGCGTGCCGCCAATTTCAAAGGGAAGTAAACTCATAGGGCATCCAGGAAAGTGCCACTCGAATGAAAACCCTCCCAGACTATCTACGCAAAGGAATGAAGCTCGTAATTGTGGGTTGCAATCCAACGGAGTCTTCGGTCCGCGCCGGCCACTACTACGCCGGCCGCGGCAATCCCTTCTGGCCCTTGCTGTACGACAGCGGCGTTGTGCCCGAGCCTTTCGATTACCCGGACGATCGCCGCATCATCGAATTCGGCATTGGACTCACCGATCTCGTCAAGCGCCCTACCAAGACCATCGAAGAACTCAAGCGCGAGGATTTCGCCGAAGGCCGCTTCGTGCTCTCCCGGAAACTCGAGGAATATCTGCCTCGCGTAATCGCTTTCAACGGGAAGCTCCCCTTCGAGCAGTTCGCCCAACGCAAATGCAACTACGGCATTCAAAAAGAACTTCTTTATGGCGCGCATGTTTATGTCCTGCCAACAACCATTGGCCAGACTTCCCGCGGCCACAGCGACAGCTTGAAGCATTTTCGCAAGTTGGCTGATCTCGTGAAGCGCACCGAAAAATCACGCGATACGCCGTCCCACTAAAATGGGCCTGCACGAAACGGAGGCAGCATGACTCAAGCTTCACAAACCGCTTCCAGCTCTCCCGTCCTTCAGGAGGCGCGCCACGGTTCCATCATCACCCTGGTGATGAATCGTCCCGACCGCCTCAACGCCCTCAATAACGAACTCACCAACGCTCTCAACGACGCCCTCATCCGTGTCGCCAGCGATTCTTCCATTCACGTTGTTGTGCTCACCGGCGCCGGGCGCGCGTTTTGCGCCGGCGGCGATCTTGGCGCTATCGGCAAGGGCCGCGAGCGCGGTGACTCCACCGAACTTGCCCCCATCCTTCGCTCCGGCATGCAAGCCGTCCTGAATATCCGCACCATGCCGCAACCTGTCATTGCTGCCGTCAATGGCCCAGCCGCGGGCGCCGGCATGAACCTCGCCCTCGCCGCCGACATTCGCCTCGCCGTGGATGGCGCCGTCTTGGGCCAGAATTTTGCCAAGGTTGGCCTGTTCCCCGATTACGGCGGCACTTACTTTCTTCCTCAACTCGTCGGCCCTTCCGTCGCCGCGGAAATGTTCTACCTCGGCGAAATGATCGACGCGCAATCCGCGCATCGTCTCGGCATCATCAATCATCTTTTTCCGGCCGACCAGTTCGAAGCCGCCGTCACTGCATTCGCCAAGAAAATCGCCGAGGGGCCGCAGCTCCCCATTCGCGCCGTGAAACAGGCCATTTTCAATCGCGAAAAGGACGCGCTCATGGAGGCGCTCGAGCGCGAAGTTGAGGCACAACTCAAATGTTTCCATTCGCACGATTGCCTCGAAGGCATTCGCGCCTTCATGGAAAAGCGCCAGCCCAAGTTTCAAGGAAGTTAATTTTTTCCGCGCCCAGGATTTTGACCAAAGGAGACTTCTCTCATGCCGGCAACGCGTCTTTCCACTTTCGATGACTGGGTTGACCTCTTCCGTGTCTGGCAAAAAGACATCGGCGTGGATTACCCGGAAATCACCGAGTACAAATTTGAAGCCAAGTTCGGGCCCACCCGCTCCAACGAAATCGAATTCGGCGCCTACAAAGGCCGCCCCAAGTGGGAAAAAGTCGTCAGCATCCCCGACCAGCGCATGCGCGACGCCCTGCTCAACCTCATCGTCTACCAGGGCGACACCGAATTCGCTTCTGTCGAGCAGCAGCGCCGCCTCTTCGAAACCTCGCCCAGCGAGCACGACCGCCAGTCTCTCTGCCGCGTCGTCACCGAAGAAATGCGCCACGGCTGGCAGATGTGCTACCTGCTGATGAATCATTTCGGCTATAGCGGCCGCGTCGAAGCCCAGAAAATGCTGGAGCGCCGCGCCTTCGACCAGAAACGCCTCCTCGGTGCCTTCAATCAGGACGTCAACAACTGGCTCGACTTTTTTGTCTACACGGATTTCGTGGATCGCGACGGCAAATACCAGCTCACCATGCTCAGCTACTCCGGCTTCGCTCCGCTCGCGCAATCCATGATTCCCATGCTCAAGGAAGAATCCTTCCACCTCGGCACCGGCCAGGACGGCATCAAGCGCATCGTCAAAGCCGGCGTCGTTCCCACGCAAGTCATTCAGAAATACGTCAACAAGTGGATTCCCGTCAGCCTCGATCTCTTCGGCGTCGATCGCTCCAGCTCCGCTCACTGGTTCTACGTCTGGGGTCTAAAAGCGCGTTACGACGAGCCCACCGCCCAAGCCGCGGTCAATCTCGAGCGCATGAACGAGCACAGCCGCGAGCTCTACTACCAGGAATGCATCAAGCTGGTGGAAATGATCAACAAAAACGTCCCCACAGGCCAGCCGCAACTCTACGTTCCTGATTTCAAGTTCAACCGCTTCATCGGCGAACACGCCCGCAAGCCTTACAGCGTCCACGGAGAATTGCTCGCGGAAGAAAAGTACGCGGAGCACTTGAAGGAAATGCTCCCGCAACCCGAAGACCTGCAACTGGTCAGCGAGATCCAGTCCATCGAAAAAGAGTGGATCTCTCCGAAAGGCTCCATCCAGTAATCAGGTACAATAATTAGCGAGTGAAATATTCTTTGGAGTCCGATGAACGATCTCGAAATCACAGCCGCCGAACTGAAACAACGCCTCGACAAAGGTGAAAAAATTGTGCTCGTTGACGTGCGCGAACCCTGGGAAAACGCCCAATGCCGCATCGAAGGCGCCGTCCTCATCCCCATGGGCTCAATCCCATCTAATCTGCAAAAACTCGATACGGACGAGCCGGTCATCTGCTACTGCCACCACGGCATGCGCAGCCTCGACGTGGTCAACTGGCTCCGCCAACAGGGCATTCCCACCGCCAAATCCCTTTCCGGCGGCATCGACCGCTGGTCCCTCGAAATCGATCCCAATGTCCCCCGTTATTAAGCCCGGAACAATAACCGCCTTTGTAGGGCCCGCCTTCTGAGGCGGGCCGTCATCGACTGAAAAGGAGCTGCGTGCCCACCGAACTCATCTTCTACCAGAAACCCACCTGAACCACCTGCCGCAAAGCAAGAGGTCTCTTGCTCGATCTCAAGCTCGACTTCCACTCCCGCGATCTCGACAAACAACCCCTGTCCGAATCCGAACTCGACAAACTCATCGGTGCCCGCGATTACCAGGAATTTCTTAACCCGCGAAACGATCTCTACCGCGAACGCAACATGGCGGAAAAACCGCCAACTCGCCCCGAAGCCATCAAGCTAATGTCCAAAACCCCAAACCTGATTCGCCGCCCATTGCTAGTCCGCGGATCGCAAATTATCATCGGCTTCGACGAAGCCGCCTATCGCATCCTCGCAATGCGCGCCAAGCCGTAACGAGGTGCGCCATTGAGGGCCCGTCCGCCGCGGCGGACGGCCGCTTTGGAGTGCGGTGGCTCTGCCACCGCTTTTGAGCACCAAGCCCCAAGATCGAATTCTTGGGTCAAGTTTGTGACTCTTTTTCTAACTTGCCAGCGGTAAAAGAGAAGTCGATCGCTCCTGGAGGAAATCTCCGCATGGAAATCAAAACCATCGCCATCATCGGCGCGGGCACTATGGGCCGCGGCATCGCTTACGCCGCCGCCCTCGGCGGCTACACCACCGTCCTCGAAGACGTTGCCGGCTCCATGCTCGTCAAGGCCACCGCCTGGATCAGCGAATCCCTCGACGAGGGCGTCCAACGCGGCAAGCTCGACGCCGCCTCTCGCGCCTCCGCCCTCGCCCGCATCACCACCTCGCAAGTCGTCGACGAAGCCATCCGCGACGCCGAGCTCATCATTGAAGCCGTCCCCGAAGAACTCGAAATGAAGCTCGAACTCTTCACCATCTTCGACAAATTCGCCAAGCCCAACGCCATCTTCGCCAGCAACACCTCCTCTCTCTCGATCAGCGATTTCAGCGATATCGTCCTCCATCGCGAGCGCTGCATCGGCATGCACTTCTTCAACCCCGTCCCCAAAATGAAGCTGGTCGAAATCATCCGCACACCGCACACCTCCGATGATACCGTCGCCGCGTGCGTCACCGTCGCCGCGCGCATGGGCAAGGAAACTGTCGTCGTCAACGAAGCTCCGGGCTTCATCACCTCTCGCATCAACGCGCTCATCGGCAATGAGGCCTTCGCCATGCTCGAAGCAGGCATCGCTTCCGCCGCCGACATCGACAAGGCCGTGAAGCTCGGTCTCAATCATCCGATGGGTCCCTTCGAAATGGTGGACCTTGTCGGCCTCGACGTCCGCCTGAAAATCCTCGAATACCTCCACTCCACCCTCGGCGAAAAATACAAGCCCAGCCCGCTCCTCCGCCAATACGTTCAGCAAGGCCGCCTCGGCCGCAAGTCCGGCCGCGGCGTCCACGATTACTCCGACCAAAAAAAGTAATCGTCTCCCACTGCCCGCACACCCAGAACTGTCATCCCGAACCCGCGTCGTTTGCGGGTGAGGGGTCGGCCTTCCTCTTCTCAGCGTCCTCTGCGCGCCGACCTCTGCGAACTCTGCGTTAAGTCCCCCTCTTCTCTTCTCCTCCCACCCAGCCCAAATGTTTTAAACTACCAACATGACCGCGCTAACCGACCGCATCCTCATCCAGCAAGGCGACCTCACCGAAATGGACGTCGACGCCATCGTCAACGCCGCAAACAACGACCTCATCCTTGGTGCAGGCGTCGCCGGCGCCATCCGTCGCAAGGGTGGCGAGGAAATCCAACGCGAGTGCGACGACGTCGGCAGCATCCCCGTCGGCTACGCTGCCATCACCGGCGGCGGTAAACTCAAAGCCCGCCACGTTATCCACGCCGCCAGCATGAGCCTCGGCGGCATGCGCACCACAGCGAAGACCCTGCGCACTTCTACCGCCCACTCCCTTCGTCTGGCCGCCGAGCGCAACCTCAAGTCCATCGCCTTTCCCGCCGTCGGCACCGGTGTCTCCGGTTTTCCCATGGACGAGTGCGCCCAAATCATGCTCGCCGAAGCCCTGCAGCACCTGAAAGGCGAAACCTCGCTCGAAACCATCTACTTCGTCCTCTTCGACGCGCCCTCCCGCGACATCTTCCAATCCGCATGGCAAACTCTCCAAAAAGAGAGCTCCACCGGAGCCGCTTCCGCGTGACCCCGCTCGCCGCCCTTCTCGCCGAACGCATCCGCCGCTTCGGCCCCATCACCTTCGCCGAATACATGCGCGAATGCCTCTACCACCCGGTCCACGGCTACTATTCGAAACCCGAAGCCCGCCGCTTCAGCGACTATTTCACCAGTGTCGGCGTCCACCCCATCTTCGGTCGTCTCCTCGCCCGCCAGTTCGCGGAGATGTGGAATCAACTCGATCGCCCCGCCGAGTTCCTGCTCGTCGAAGCCGCCGCGGGTACCGGCCGGCTCGCCGGCCACGTCCTCGAATTCGCGCAGACCCATCTTCCCGATTTTTTCAATGCGCTGAACTACATCGCCGTCGAACGTTCTCCCGCCCGTTGCGACCAGCTCGCCGCCTATCTCTCGCGCTTCATCCGAAAAGGGAAGTGCCGCCCCTCCATCGAAATCCCCGCGCGCATTCCCGTCGGCTGTATCTTCTCAAATGAACTTCTCGATGCCCTCCCCGTCCACCGCGTCCTGCAACAGCGCGGCGCCCTAAAGGAAATTTTCGTCACCAGCGATGGAAAAGTTTTCTCTGAAATTCCGCATCCGCTCTCAACCTGCGCCATCACCGATTATTTCGCCGCCCAGCAAATCTCCCTCGAAGAAGGCCATCTCGCCGAAGCCGGCCTCGAAGCCTGCGACTGGATCACCGAAATCGCCCGCCGCCTCGACCACGGCTTCGTTCTCACCATCGACTACGGCCACGAAGCCGCCGATCTCTTCGACTCTCACCACCAGTCCGGCACAGTCGTCAGCTATGCAAAGCACCAAGTCTCGAATAATCTTTACGCCGCTCCCGGGGAACAGGACCTCACCGCCCACGTCAATTTCACAGCGCTCCGCCAATGGGGCGCGCGCCACGGCCTCGAAACTCTGGGCCTCCTCACGCAAACCGCGTTTCTTCTCTCTCTAGGAAAGGGAAATGACTTCGCGGATCTCTACGACGCCGGTATGGGCGAATCCGACCGCGTCCGCGCCCGCCTCCAACTCAAAACCCTCATCTACCCCGAAGGCCTTGGCGAACGCTTCCACGTCCTCCTCCAACAAAAAAACGTCCCCCAAGCCCAACTCACCGCTCTCAACCCTCTTTGATTTTCCCTGTAGTGGCCGATCTTCAGATCGGCCGCTCTTATTTTGGAGTGCGGTGGCTCTGCCACCGCTTTTACGCATTCAACCTAACCAGCCAACTCCTTCGAGACTCACCTTCACCAAGCCTGTCATTCCTCGGCCCTATCAAAAAAAAATCCCCCGTCCGCAAAACGCGTGTGAGGGATAACACCGAATGACACATCACAAAATTTCTTGGAATTTATAACACCCGCCTTTTCTAACTCCCCTACGGATTCGGCCTCTTCAGCGTCGGCTTCTCCCCCGAAGCCGGCGCAGGCACGTCCGCCTGCTTCCCCTTTGCCGGCATTGTCGGTGTAGCCGTATCCGCAGGCGATGGTGTCGGCATGCCGCCTTCCGTGTACGGTTTCTTAATCAGCGCCTCCACCACGTCCTGCGCCCCGCCTGTACTGTCATTCGTCTGCCGCGCTTTGTTGTACTCATTCAGCGCCCGCTCTCTCTGTCCCAAAATGTCGAAAATCTTCCCCAGATACAGGTGGCTCCAGACCTCCGTCCACTTCTCCGAAGGCTCCGGCACGGTCGCCAGCGCCTCGCGAAACGCATTCGCCGACGCCTGATAATTCTTCTGGTAGAAAAACGCTTCGCCCATCCGGAAATTCGCCAGCGAACGGCTCGGTTGTATACTCAGCGCCCGCTGATACTGCTGCACCGCGTCATAGTATTTGCCGACCTCGGCCAATTCCTCACCGCGCGCAATCGCCGCCCGCGCCCGCAAATTCGGCGTGCTCTTCAAAATCAGGTTGTTCGGGTCAATCCGGATCCCGCCCGCTTTCGGCCGCCCAAATGTCTCCTCGGTAAACTGTGTCTCCGTCCCGGTAACATAGATCAACTTCATCTCCGGGTTTCCCTCGGTATCCACGCGCAATTGCACCGGCATGCTGAACGTATCCAACGGCTGCTTGATCTTTCCCACAATCCGGAATCCCTTGCGCGTCCGGTAGACCACGTCCTCCAGCGAAAATTCCGGCACGCCGGTCGAATTCAGCCACTGTGCAAAATATCCCTGCAGGTTCGGCGCTTCCTGCCCGGGCTTCACGCTGGCATTCGCCGTCGCAATCGCCATGTTTTCGAAATCCCTCATCGTCGCGGTCTTGCCCTGATACTTCGTATAAAACCCATGCAGCACCGATTTGAATGCCAGATCCCCCATCTGCCCTCGCAGCATGTGAAACAGCATCGCGCCCTTGTTCATCACCACCGAGCGGTATTCGCTCGAGTACGGCGCCAGCCGCGCCGATTGCGCCACTGGCGCCGAGTTCTCATACATCAGCGCGCCCACGGCAAATTCGTCCAGCGCCCGCAGCCCCGCCTCTTTCCCGAAATTCTGCTCCGCGTAAAGTTCTTCCGAGTACCGCGCCAGCCCGTCGCTGATCCACACGTCGCCCATGCTCGCGGGCAGCACCTGGTTGCCCCACCACTGCGTCGCCACCAGCCGGCTCAGCGTGCGGTCGCTGTACTTCGGGTCCCACAGCCGGTGGCTCAGCATCACCACGCCCGGCCCGGAAAAATCCCGCAGCGTTCCGTCCGGCAGTTCAATGACCGTCATGTCCGGATCCGGCAGCGCCCCGAACATGTCCGAAAAAATAATCTCCTGGTGCGCCACCACGTTTGCGAATTCCTGCACCTTCCCCGAATCCGCACGCGGCGCGTACACCGCCACGCTGATACCTTCCGCCTGCTTCGGGCTCAACTGCAGCGGCCCGGCCACGAACGATCCATTCGGTCCGCGCCGCTCGCAGTGAAACGTGTACATCAGCCGTCCGCCCTCGGCGGCGGACCGGGGAGTCAAAGGTTGTGCCGCCTCGGCTTTTCCTGTTCCCGCCACCGCCATCGTATCCGGCACATTCAGCTTGAACGTCCCTGTGTACCGGTTCGCCGGATAATTCGTCAGCGGAAACCAGCGCGCGGGCAGCAGCAGGTATGCCCACTCCTTCCCGATCGAAGCCACCTTCACGTTCGGCACCGGGCTGTTCTCTTCGTTTGCCAGCAGCCCGCCGTAGGAAAACACCAGCGAAACCGTTTTCCCTGTTGCCACCGGCGCGGGCAAAGTCACAGTCAAATACAGTGGGTTATCCGGCTCCCTCTGGAACGACAGTGCCTTCCCATCCGGACCTTTCACCTCTCTCACTTCCAGATTTTCGTGCAGCTCCACGCGAACGATCTGCGACACATCCTGCGCGCGAAACTCCACCTTCACAATCGCGTTGATCGTTTGTCCTGCCGTGTCGAGATAAGCGGAAAGTTCGTAATGTTCCGCGAGAAAATTTGGGCCGCGTGATTCTTGGGCCGCCAACGGAGAGCAGAAGATAGCAAGAAGAAAGGCCACACCCAGCCAGCCCGCACCCCTGACATTTTCCCGTCGCGTCATCGAGTTCCTTTCAGTTCTTGCACCTAGAGGCGATGTGTTGATGTATATAGGATAACAATCCCTCAGAAAGCGTTGCCAGCCGTCCCTTGCAGCAAACCCGCGATCTCATCCGCAGCGCGTTCCACCGCCCCTGGCGGACCCAACCGCTTCCGAACCTCTTCCAGGCCCCGCCGCTGCGCTTCCCGCGCATTCGGTTCTTGCAGTAGCTGCAATGCTTCATGCGCCACGCGCTCCGGCGTAAACTCGTCCTGCACCAGTTCCGGAACCACGCGTTTCTCCGCAATCAGGTTCACCATCGCAAAATACGGCGTTCGCACCAGCGGCTTGGCCAGCACCGCCGTCAAGGGCGACACCCGGTAAATCACCACCATCGGCACATTCAGCAGCGCCGCCTCCACCGTCGCCGTCCCGCTCGAGACAATCGCGGCATTGGCCGCTGCCAGCGCGTTGTACGTCTCCCCCTCCACCACACGCACCACCATCCCCGTTGGCCATCCCTCTTTCAAATTCTGCACGTCCAGCGCGTGCGCCGCCGCGATCACAAATTGCGCCGGAACCCTTCCGTTAATCTGCGCGCAGGCCTCCCGTAACACCGGCAAATGGTGCAGCAATTCCCCCGCACGGCTCCCCGGCAAAAGCGTCACGATCGACCTGCTCGCGTCCAGGCCTAGCTCCTCGCAGAATTGCTTCCTATCCTTCGTCGCCTGCACAGCTCCCACCAGCGGATGCCCGATGAATTTCGTCGGCACCCCCGCATCCGAGAAAAATTTCTCCTCAAAGGGAAATATGCAAAGCGCCTTCGCAAACCTCCGCCGCACCAGGTTCGCGCGCCACGGCCGCCACGCCCAGAATTGCGGGCAGATGTAATAAACGTTTCGAATCCCCTTGCGTTTCAGCTTCCGGGCCAGCCGCAAATGAAATCCCGGAAAATCCGTCAGGATCGCCAGCGCCGGTCGCCGCTTCTCCGCCGTTGTGACCAATCGCTCCATCGCCCGCAGCAACGAAGGCAGGTGCTTCACAATCTCCGTAATTCCCACCACCGCCACTTCCGAATAATCCGTAACAATCTCCACGCCCGCTGCGCGCATCTGCGGCCCGCCCATGCCAAACAACTCCACGTCCAACCGCTCTTTCAGCGCCGTCGCCAGCCGCGCAGCATGCATGTCGCCGGAAGCCTCTCCGGCCGAAAGTAGTAATGGGATGGGGGGCATCAGAAAAAGGCGCTCAGTCGCTTGCGGGCGTCGGCGCCGGAAGCACCGTTGTCCCCGCAACGCCGTTCGTATCGTGCAGTTCCTGTTCCTTGTATTGCAACTGGTATAACCGATAGTAAATCCCGCGCAGCGCCAGAAGTTCCTGATGCGCGCCCTCTTCGCGCAGCCGGCCTTTATGAAACACCAGGATGCGGTCCGCGTGCTGAATCGTGCTCAGCCGGTGCGCGATCACCAGCGCGGTTCGCCCGCTCAACAACCGGTCCAGTGCTTCGCGGATCAAAAGCTCCGTCTTCGTGTCTACGCTCGAGGTAGCTTCATCCAAAATCAAAAACCGCGGATTGTGCGCCAGCGCCCGCGCGAAACTGATCAGTTGCCGCTGCCCAACCGACAGCGTCGACCCGCGCTCGTTCACTTCCGTTTCCACTCCCTGCTGCAGCGAGCGGATGAAGTCGCCCAGCCCGATCTCCTCCAGCGCCTGCTCTACATGCTTCCGCGTAATTCCCGGCGTTCCCAGCCGGATGTTCGATTCAATCGTCCCGCTGAACAAAAATGGATCCTGCAGCACGATCCCGAACTGCTTCCGCAATTCCTGCAAATCCAACAGCCGGATGTCCACGCCATCCAGAAGAATCTGTCCGCGCTGAATATCATAAAAGCGCAGCAGCAGCGAAATCAGCGTCGTCTTCCCGGCTCCCGTATGGCCGACAATCGCAAACGTCTGCCCGGATTGCATGCGAAAGGATACATCCCGCAGCACCCAATCCTCTTCCGCCGGTTGCTCCACGTTCCGGTAGCTGAACCACACGTTCCGGAACTCAATCTCCCCGCGTGGCGAAGTAATGCGCTTCGCATCCGCCCGCGACTCGATGGTAATCGGCTCGTCCAGCAACTTGAAAATGCGCTCGGAAGCCGCCATCGCCGACTGCAAAATATTAAATTTCTCGCTCAAATCCTGAATCGGCCGGAAAAACCGCTGCGCAAACATCGTGAATGCGATCAGCACGCCGATTTTCAAAGAGCCGCCCAGGACGCGGTTTCCGCCCGCCCAATAAATCAAGGCAATGGTTGAAAAACTCAGAAACTCAACCGCCGGATAGAACACTGCGTAAGCCAGAATGGCATCCCGCCAGGCCAGCATGTTGTCCTTATTCCGGTTTGCGAATTCTTCCCGGGCTTTTCGTTCGCGATTGAACAGCTGCACCACCGCCATGCCGGAAATGTATTCCTGCAAAAACGAATTGATCCGCGCAATCGCCGTGCGAATCTTCCGGTTTGCGTCGCGCACGTATCTCCGGAAGATCAGCGTCACCACCAGAATTCCCGGCAGCACGGCCAGGGTAGCCAGCGCGAGCCTCACGTCGATCTTGAATAGCAAGACGGCCATGACCACCAGCAGGAAAAAGTCGTTGATCATGGTCACGACGCCGGCGGCAAACAGATCGTTCAAGGCGTCCACGTCCGTCGTAACACGTGTCATCAGCCTGCCAACCGGATTCCTGTCGAAATAGGTCATGGGCAGCCGCTGCAGCCGGCTGAATATCTCCGTCCGCATGTCATACATCGTCTGCTGCCCCACTCGCTGCATGATGCGGATCTGAATGTACTGCGCCAGGAAGTCGAAGATCAGCACGCCAAGATATGCCAGGCTGATCACCAACACTCCGTTCCACGCCTTGGCGAGCGGTAAGCTCCCTTCAAATCCGGGAACGAGGTAATCGTCGATCGTCTTCCGGAAAAGAAGCGGCGGCGCTAGTTCGAGCGGGGTCACAATCGCGACAAGCGCCAACGCGAAGATTACGCGCCACCGGTACGGCCGCATGTAGTCCAGCAAGCGCTTCATCAGGCGCGAGTCGTACGCCTTGCCTAGCGCTTCTTCTTCGTGAATGTTGCTCATGCCCGTTCGAGCTCTTCTTCCAGCAATTGCTTCTGATACAGATCCGCGTAGTATCCGGCGCGCGCCATCAATTCATCGTGCGTGCCGCGCTCGACGATCCCGCCATCTTTAATCACCACGATCTGGTCGGCATCGCGCACGGTTGAAGTGCGGTGGGCGATCAGAATCGTCGTTCGCCCGCGCATCACGCCGCGCAGTTGCCCCAGAATTTTCTCTTCGGTCTGCGTGTCCACCGCGGAAAGGGAATCGTCCAGAATCAGAATTCGCGGATCGCGAATCACCGCCCGCGCAATCGCCGTCCGCTGTTTCTGGCCGCCAGACAGCGTGATTCCGCGCTCGCCCACCATGGTCTGGTACTGGCCGGCAAAGTCCTGCACGTCGGCATCCAGGTTCGCGATTTCCGCGGCCTCGCGCACCTGCGGCAGTTCGAATTTTTCCAGCCCGAAGGCAATATTTTCGCCGACGCTCTCGGTGAAGAGATACGTATCCTGCGGAACATAGCCAATCGCCCGTCGCAGCGTTTCGACCGGCCACTCTCGTATCGGCCGCCCATCGATCAGAATCGTTCCTTCCGGCGCGTCCCATAGCCGTGCAATCAGCGCCGCCAATGTGGTTTTCCCGCTTCCTGTCGGCCCGATAATTGCTACCGTTGATCCCGCGGGAATCGTCAGGTCTATATTGTTAAGCACGGCCCGCGATTCGCGCCCGTGTCCATTTGCGCCATTCTTGCCCGCATTCATGCCCGCTGTCGGGTACGTAAAATTCAGATTCCGGAATTCAATCGTTCCTTCAACTCGCGTCTCCGGGCTGATTTTTGCCGCGCGGTCATCGATCTGCGGCTTCGCCGTCAGGATGTAGTTCAAACGTCCCATCGACGCGGCGCCGCGTTGAAATATATTCGTCACCCATCCAAGCGCAATCATCGGCCACACCAGCAGCCCAAGGTACGTATTAAACGTAATCAACGCGCCCAGTGACATCTGTCCGTGCAGATACCGGTAGCCGCCCTGCCACAGCACGATCAGGAACGTCGTCCCGATCAGCGCGGTCAACGATGGCATGAACATGCTCCAGGTCTTGATCAATTGCATGTTCTTCGCCACGTACTCGCGGTTAGGTTCGTCGAATCCGCGAATCTCCGCTTCTTCTTGCGCGTACGCCCGGATCACACGCACGCCGGAAAGGTTCTCCTGCACTTTCGCCGAAAGCGTCGCCAGCGATGCCTGAATCTTTTCATAGAGCTCATGGATGACCTTGCCGAAATGCCGCACCGCAAACGCTACAATCGGCACCGGAAGCAGTACCCAGAGCGTCAGGGAAGGCGAGATGATCACCAGGATCGAAATCGACAGAACCATCGTAACGACGGTGGTTCCCGTGTACATGATCCCCGGACCCAGTACCATGCGCACGGCGTTCAAGTCGTTCGTCGCGCGCGACATCAGCTCGCCCGTCCGGTTGCGCACGTAAAACTCCGGCTCCATCACCAGCAGACGGTCCAGCAGGTCGCTGCGAATATCGAACTCGATGTCCCGTGAAACCCCGATCAGCACCCAGCGGGTCAAGAAGGACATCAGCCCTTTCAGAGCGATGCACGCCACGATGACCAGGCAGTAGAAACTGAGGGTTCCCCGGCTGCTCGGTTGATAATGCGGTATCAAATTGCTCAGCCAATTGAGCGCGCCGAGGTCCGCGGCTCCGCGCGCGATCCGCTCAAATGGGCGCGCGCTTCCAGCAACTGTATCGGTGATGATGCCCGTCGCCAGCGGCACAATCACCCCAATCAGCCCCATGATGGCCAGCGCCACCATCCCCAGCGCAATCGTTCCCGTGTACCGCCTTAAATACGGCCACAGCCCGCGCAGATTCTCCCAGGTGGACACCCCCGGCTTCTTCGGCCCGCCCGCGCGCAGCACTGCCGCCGATGTGCTCATCGCAGCATCGACCTCGGATTTTCCAGCGAAGGCGCTTCGCTCAGGAAATGCTGGTAGGAAAGATCCATCGACTGGTACCGCTTCGTCGCCGGATTCCACGCCACCGCAATCGGCAGCGTCCGCTCATTGCTTCCCGCCTTGATCGGCGTGAAGTAAATCGTCAACCCTTTTTCCGCGTTTTGCTCATGCTGCAGCTTCCATCCGGTCACCGCCACCAGCGGCGTCTGTCCCAGGAAGCCCTTCGCATTTTTCAGGTGCTCGTCGGCGCGCATCAACTCCACCCACTTGCCGTCTTCTTCCTTTTCCGCCACCACCGCCCGCGTCACCACCGTCCCGGCAATCACGCTCTTCGGCGTGTTCGGCACCACATTCGCCACCAGCACTTGTGGCTTTCCGGTCTTCGCCAAATTTCCAAACAGCAAAACCTGCGCCTCGCTTCCTAGAAGCGCCTTCGCCGCATCCTGAAACTCTTCGGGAACCGCCGGCTCCGCGGACTTCTTCTCGGTTTCGGCCGCCGTCTTCGCACCTTCCGAACCACATCCAAACAGCACGACGCTTGCCGCCAACACAAGGATTAGGGGACGCTGCATTCCGATCCTTTCTAGAGTAGACGTGCCTTCAACCGATGCGTAATCAAAGCCTTCTGGAATAATCCGCTGTTTACACCAGCCATCGGTTCGGCGCGGTATACCTCAATTCTAGCGGCTGACCGTCCTTCGTGCTAGGACTCCTCGAATCCGGATTGCCGTACAACTCAGCAACCTACCTGCCTCTATCTCCCACCGGCAAACCCGTATCGTTTACCCCGAGTGCGTCCCGCGCCTCACCCGTTTATCCGTCTGTCCCTTCTTTACTAAAAACCAAAAACTTATTACTTACAACTTATCTCTGGCCAAGAATCGCATCCAGCCTCGCCTCGAAATTCTCCTCGCCCTCGCTCCACAATACGCTGCGTTCCACCGGCAGCGCCGCCTGCACCGCCTCCACCCATCCAAACAATTTTTGGATGTTTTCTCTTGTGCGCTGGTGATATTGCTTCAGGTTCTCCCCGCTTCCCATCCACGCGCGAAACCTCTTCTCCACCGGATGGTCCGAACTCTCAAACGGATTCGTCGCCGCTCCCGGCGCCAGCAGTCCCGCGTGCCCGGTGAACAGATGCTCGAACCCCAGATCGGCGATGAAATGCCCCTCAACTGCCCCCGCCCCATCCTCAAACGCCGTTCCCTGGCAAATCAGCGTCATGGGTTGCGGCCCGTTCCCCCACTTCAGCGTCTCAATATCGAAGTTCCACAACTCCCATTTCGCGTCCACGATAAACGCAGTATCCGCATTCAGATCTTGAATCGCCAGTGCCGCAATCTCCGCCGGACCATACTTGGCATCCCGCAGATCCCACTCCACTTCCGAGGGTATTGTGTAATCCACAGGCTGCACCGTCAGCATTTGGAACCCGTTGGGCCGTTCCGACACAGGCGCCGTCGTTAAAAAACGCGCAAATTCCGCAATCATCGTTTGTTCAGAAAAGTCGCGTGTCCACACGCGCAGATACGCCCGGTTGGCCATGGTCAATCCCTAAATTATACAGGTTCTTGAAGTTTCCGGGTGTCGGTGCCGGGCTTCAGCCCGCCACCTCCTACTCTTGCCGTTGTAAGGCCCACCTTCTGAGGTGGGCCGCTCTTACTTTGGAGTGCGGCTTGCCCTGAGTCGTTCCGAAGGGGAGCGAAGCTCCCGCTTTTGAGGTGTAATCCTTACCCAAACTAAAATCTATCCACGCTCGATCGCTTCCCGTTATCTGCTATCTGTTACCTGCTATTCCTAACCCTCTTTCTCCCAGCCAAAGCCCTACCCTCCCGCCTTCGCCCCTCGCCCCTTCTCAAATCCCGCCGCAATTTGCTGCAATTTCTCCCGCAGCGTCTCCCCAAACGTCGCGAACACTTCCGCTGACGCCTCCCGCAATCTCTCTTCCGCCGTCGCCGCAATCTGCGCAATCACATCCCGCGATTGATGATTCAATGTCGTCACCGTCGCCACCATCCACGAATTCGAAATATTCTCCAACCGTCCGCGAAACTCTCCCACGGCCTCGTCGCCCAGCTTGTGCAACCCGCTGCGCGCTTCCGCCTGCTGCTCCGCGTTCATCTTCTTCCACGATTCCCACAGCTCCTCGAACTCCGCCCGCACTTTCTCTCGCGACTCCGCGAGCTTCTGGTCCACAGACTCGCCCATCCCCGTCTGGAATCTCCGCAAAAACTCGTCCTGCTCCACCGTCAACTTGTGGCTCATGTCCGCGCGCGCCGTATCCAGCCGCTCCCGCGATTCCTCCACCGTCTTGTGCATCAACTCCATGAATCCTTCCAGTTCCTGCCGCCCATTCCGCTGGATCTCATCCGTGAACGCCGCCGAAGTGGTATCCGCCGCCTCCGCCGACAAAATCCGGATGCGCTCAAACGATTCGCGCACCGATTCCTCCATCTGCCGGTGGCTCTGCTCCACATAGCTCCGGCTCGCGTGGTTCAGCTCGCTCGCAAACAGGCTCGATACTTCGCCCGCCTTCTCCCGCAATTGCGTTCCGGCTTGCTCTACCATCTTCTCCGTCGAACTCTGCAGTTGCGTCTGCGCCTTCTTCTCATACCACTCCGCGGACTTGAACATCTCTTCCGTCGTGTGATGTTTTAGGTCCACGGCTTTGCCTTCCAATTCGTCCAGATGCCGCGCGGTAATCCCCTGAGCCGATTCGTGCAGCACTTGTTCCACCGTTCCCAGATTCTCCCGGAAGCGCGCCAGCGATTCCGCAAACGCCTCATCCGCTGAATTCCGGATGCGATCCTGCTGCATCGTCAGCGCCGCATCCAGCAGCGAACGCCCTCCCGCCAGCCGATGCACCGCCTCCTCCGTCCGCGTGATGTGCGGTTGCACCATCGATTCCACGTGCTGTTCGAATTTCTCCAGCGCCTCGCTGTTCGCCGCTTCGAAGCTGCTGCGAATCCGCGCGTAAATCTCTTCGAACAAAGTGTCCGACTGCCGGTGCAGGTCATTCCGGCGCTCGTTCAAAACATCCCCAAGCTGCGCCTGGAACCCGCTGATCGCTTCCTGCTGCACGGTTTCAATCCGCGCCG
>Ga0210406_10002721_pt1 | contig 19954 bp, 18 predicted proteins | sample IncBWC30MmetaG_FD_155454 | JGI IMG/M metagenome (GOLD analysis project Ga0210406, IMG submission 155454) | Forest soil microbial communities from Barre Woods Harvard Forest LTER site, Petersham, Massachusetts, United States - Inc-BW-C-30-M | ecosystem: Environmental > Terrestrial > Soil >... | reverse complement strand
GGAGGCGGCGGAGTTACCGCGACGTGCGGTGGCGCCGGCGGTGGAGTTAGCGCCGTGTGCGGAGGCGGCGGCGGCGGAGTTAGCGCCGTGTGCGGAGGCGGCGTACCAGCGGCGCCGGTACCCGCGGTGCCCGGTGACTGCACGCCAGGAAGGGTGTGATTGCCGGGAACCACGCCGGGAAGCGTGTGATCGCCGGGATGCGTCGCAGTGTTGGCTCCGGGGGCGACTTTTGCGCCCGTGATGCCCGGCGGCGACTGCACGCCGGGAAGCGTGTGATCGCCGGGATGCGTCGCAGTGTTGGCTCCGGGGGCGACTTTTGCGCCCGTGACGCCCGGCGGCGACTGCACGCCGGGAAGCGCATGATTGCCCTGGATGGTCGCGGCATTGCCAGGACCGGTTTTCGCACCTTGACCTACCGGCGCGTTGCCGATCGCCGCGCCACCGGCGCCACCGACATGATGGCCTTGCGGCTCGATCGCGGCAAGAGGCGTACCCGGATGCGCAGCGACGACGCCGGCGCCGTTTAGTTGCGCCGCGTGTGTGGTCGCCGCGACGGTGGGATGGCCTTGATTGTTGTTGAGCGACAGCGCCGGATCTTTCGCCGCCATTTGCATGTGCTGCGTTTGTTGAGGAGTCGGCGGCACGTGCTGCTGGTTGGCGGCGGCAATTTGCTGCGGCGTCTCCTGCGCCGTCGTGCCGCCGGCACCGCGATTGTAGCTCACGTTGGTGACGTTGTTGACGACGACGGTCTTGTTGTAGACGTTGGTGATCTGCACGTTCGAGATGTTGTTGACGGTGCGGTTGTAAAAGAAAGTGCCGCCGCGCCAATAGCCGCCCTCGTAGCCTTCGCCGGTATAGCCGAAGCCATAGGATACGCCGCCGTAGAAGCCGACTTCTGGGCCCCAATAGCCTTCGTGAAACGCATAGATGCCGTCGTTCCAGCCCCAGTATCCCGGCGTCCACAGCGACTCCGGCTCCGGCGGCAATACCCACGTGCCCGGCACCCAGTAATAGCCGGTATCGTCATCCCAGCTCCAATAGCCGGGCGTCCAGATGTACCCCGGCGCCGGGATCGGCGGCTGATCGTAAACCGGCAGTGGCGGCGGCGCGATATCGACAGCTATAGCGGCACCAGTGGCGCCACCGATGATCGCACCAATGGCCGCTCCACGGCCGCCGCCTAATACCCCGCCAATGATGGCCCCGGTGGCGCCGCCCACTATTGCACCACCAACCGGATCTTGTGCCGCCGCCTCCTGCATTGGCATCGCAAGGGCAATGGCCAGACAAGCTGAAGACCCCAAGGCTCGAATCAACCCAGCTCTCCTCTTAATCTTTATCCAAATCGAATTTCACGTCGAGATATGGCCAAACAGAGGCGGGCACATGGGAGGCAGCAGTACCATACTGAACGTCGGGCACGCTGGCAGCGGACAAGAACACCCCCTTCAGCAGCAGTGACATTCGGCGATGTCACCGTGTCGGCCGTGATGTCGTAATTCACCGAGGCGCGGTTTCGCAGCACTTCCACTGCTGCACCTTGACCAACAACCATCCTCGGCGACGCATAGGGTCTCAGTTCAGCGCCCCGCCCCCAGGACGGTCCTCATCGCTTTCAACAGGCGCAACTCCAACACGCATCGGATCCCACCCCGGCGACAGCACACACTATGTCAACGCGAAGGATATGTTGTCGCTGTCGCTCCTTCAGGCGCGGCTCATCGACCTCGGCATGCCGATTAAGATTGTGGAGGATATCTAGCAGCACGGCAATCGGCGTGAGAGTGCATGTCCCAGATTGTCGCGCGTGCCACATTGGGATAGGAATGCACTTCGTGGCCCAGCAAGCCCTACACAATGCCCTAGGGGTCTCAGACCTGCACTGGGTGTGGGCGATAGACGCTACGTCTGGGCCACGGCTCCCCTTTTTCAGGGCGCATCGTGCCATATCCAGTCGTTGCGCGAGCGTCCTCGATCCGATGCCTCAATGAAAAGGCTTCGGAGGGGCCTCACTTAAACTGGGCCCGCTGCCGCTGCGACCTGGAACTCAGCTATGAAATTTGCCGATTATCGCAAATATGACGCCATCGGCCTCGCCGCACTCGTTGTCAAGCGTCAGGTTAGCGCCAAGGAAGTTCTGGAGACTGCCATCGTGCGGGCAGAACAGGTCAATCCTTCCATCAATGCGATCATACACAAGCAGTATGAGCAGGCGCGCACGGCGGTAACGCATGGGCTCCCCCAAGGGCCTCTTAGCGGTGTGCCCTTCCTGATCAAAGATTTAGGCTTCTTCGAGCCGGGTGAACCGGCGACCTTCGGTAGCAGCCTGTTCAAAGATTATGTTGCCAACCATGAGAGCGCGTACGTGACGCGCTGTAAGAAGGCAGGCCTAGTGTTTATGGGCCGCAGTTCAACTCCCGAGTTTGGCCTTAACCCCAACACGGAGCCGCGCATCTACGGCTCCTGCCATAACCCCTGGAACGTCGCGTATTCAGCGGGAGGTTCTTCTGGCGGGGCGGCGGCGGCGGTTGCCGCTGGCATTCTGCCCATGGCGCACGCAACCGATGGCGGTGGCTCAATTCGTATACCAGCAGCGCAGTGCGGGCTCTTCGGCCTCAAGCCATCGCGCGGGCGCATTTCCATGGCACCGGACGCTGGTGAGGGATGGGGCGGTCTGTCCGCTGGTCACGTCGTCAGCCGCAGCGTACGCGACTCTGCGGTCATGCTCGATTGCACGGCAGGACTCGAGCCCGGCGATCCCTATGCCGCACCGGCACCCGAACACCCGTTTGCGCAATCCATCGAACGCCCGCCGCGCAAGCTCAGAATCGCTCTAATGCTCAAAGATCATCGCGGTGCCAAATTGCATCCAGAGTGCCTGAAGGCCGTAGAAGGGGCGGCCAAGCTTTGTCAAAGCCTGGGGCATCTCGTGGAAGAAGCAGACCCCAAGCTCGACATGGTGGCGTTGCGGCCAATGAACGCAAGGATTGCGGCTGCCAATACGGCTCGAACCTGCAATCTGCGCTGGAAGGCGCTGGGACGCACACCCAATCCCGATGATGTAGAGACTGGGACATGGGCGGTCTATCAGAGGGGGCTTAAGGTCAGTGGGGTCGAGTACATCGAAGCGATTGCTGCCGCGCACGCGATTGGGCGTAAGATGGCCGCATTCCTCACGAGCTATGATGCAATACTATCAACGACGTTGGCCGGACCGCCCCCCAAACTCGGATATTTCGACCAGAACGGCGAGATTCAGACCTTCACCGAACGCGTCACGGAATATCTGTCGGTGACACCTCTGCATAACGCAACCGGCACGCCGGCGATGAGCGTGCCGCTGCACTGGTCGTCTGATGATCTGCCGATCGGTGTACATTTCGCGGGCCGCTACGGCGAAGAAGCGACCTTGTTGGCACTTGCCGCGCAGCTAGAGACGGCACAACCTTGGTTCGACCGCGTTCCGGCTCTCTAAGAAACAGGCGACGAATCGCCGGCGCCCAAGTCTAGGGTCACGGCGCGGTTGTCTCGCGCTTTGGCCATCCTTGGAGCCCCGGGGGACGGAGCGCGCGCTGGGGGCAAACGCCGCCTCAGCGACGCCGACATCGAAAGGGCGCGGCTTGCTCCATCAATACGCGCTGCACCGTGCCAGTGCCGATGCCCAGCGTCTTGCCGATTCTCAATATGCCCGTGCCGCCCTTGTGAAGGCGCAGGATGCGCTTTTCCAACTCGGCCCTGCTCATGCCCCAGCGCACTTCATCTGCGCTTCGCTCGCCGTCCTTCTTGTTGCCGCGACCTAGCTTGACGCCCTTGGCCTTGGCCGTGGCCAGCCCCGAGTTGACGCGCTCCACGATCATGGCGCGCTCAAACTCTGCAAAGACGCCGCACATCTGGAAGCGCAACCACATGGAATGAGCGCCGTGGCAAAGTTTTTGATCCATCTCAACTTTGACCCCGTTCCCAGCGAATAGCATGGCGCTCGCGCTCCGGGATATCGACCGGACCCTATTAGAGGAGTTTTTATACCGAAGGCCAACCGCATAATTTTAGGGAGATTGCAATGAAAAGATTATTCTTGATCCTGAGCCTGTTGTTGCCCGTCACATTGCTTGTCAGCAGTGCTTCATTGGCGGCAAACAAACTCGAAGCGAGCATCTTTTCTTATGACGGCAAAGACTTTGTTCGGACCGAAACGACCTTGATGCAAGCAGGACAATCGGCGGTCGGCACAAAACTTGACCATGATAGTCCGGCCTACAAAGCCTTGGCCGAAAAACACTCCTACACCGGGCCAGCGACCGTTTTTGGTCAAAACTACCAAGCCAACTACGCACCGCTCATCGGTGGAGATGGCAAATTGATCGGTGCCATATTTGTTGCGATACCCAAATAGTCGTCTTGATAGCTGGGCCAAACCGATCCGGGACAATGACACCGCGATGGGGTTGGTACACATACTTAGGTTTTGCGCTTGAGTGGGCGGTCTGACGGCCGCCCACATTCACTTATGGCTTGCAGCAACTTTGTCGGCTTGGGTCATTCGCGACTGAAACACTCAGCTCGGGCTGCCATCCATGTCCGCTACACTCCCGATAGATGGGATAATCGGCCTGCCCAGCTTGTGGATCGCTGAAGATTTTGGGTGCTGCGCTTCAGGCTGATGGTGAAACGAGGTCCTTGTTACGGCCTCAAGCATCAGAAGGAGAAGCGCAGCATGGAGCATTTTGGAGGATTGGATGTATCGGTCAAGGAGACCAGCATCTGGATTGTGGATGATACGGGCAGGATCGTGAAGGAAGTGAAGGTAGCGGAGCGAGCTTGAAGCTCTGCTGAAGGTTCTGGGTAAGCCGTTCTTTCGTACCCTCAGCACCCTGACCCCACGCGTCTCGGCGCTCAGGGCGGATATTGCAGCCCGATGCCACCCCCTCCCCTCGCCCGTTCGCTACTCCGAAAAGAGCGGATGTGCTACTCGAATTACTGCCGTGGCCCAGCAAGCCCTATGCAATGCCCTAGGGGCCGACAGGCCTGCACTGGGTGTGGGCGATAGACGCTTCGTCTGGGCCATGGCTCCGTTGAAGCTGCACTTCTCCGCTGCCCCGTTTTGAAAGTTCGATCCTCTCACCACGTTGATGGACGTCATGAGGAGCGACACCATCATCGCCCAGTCAGCATCAAAAATTGGATCAGCGTGCTGAAAGGAGGTTCGCCGCAGCCGGACCACTCCCTACTCCTCGGGTTCGCCGCGCCCGGCGCTGAGCGCAACGTATTTGACCTGGGCATACACGCTTTGGCCTTCGGCTAGGGCGAGTTCCGTCCAGGATTTCAGTGTCATGCGGGAAAGCAGACGCGCGCCGTCGCCCTGCTCGCCGAGCGCAACGACCGCCAGCACCTCGTAGCGGTCCAGCGGCCTCATGGTCACAACCCGCGCCGGCAACACGTTGAGGATCGAACTGCTCGTCGGGTTTTCGCGTGCCAAGCTGACATCGCTGGCGAGGATTCGAAGACGGCGTGTTTCGCCGATCGCGCTCGTCGCCGGCGGAGGCGGCGCGATCAGATCCGCGCCCGGAACGGAGACGCTGGAAAGGCCAAATTTTGGATCGCAGGCGGTGACAACGCCTTGCAAGGTCACGGCGGCTTCGCGCGAAGTCGCCAGCGGCAAGGACGGGTTGCTCTGCAGTTCGGAAAGCGTGCCACAGGCGACGAGATGACCCTTGTCGAGCAGGACCATATTGTCGGCGAGCCGCTCGATTTCAGCCATGTCATGCGTGATATAGAAAATAGGCAGTGAGAAATGATCGCGCAGCTCCTCGATGAACGGCAGGATCTCGCCTTTGGTCTTCCGGTCGAGCGCGGATAAAGGCTCATCCATGAGCACCAGCTTCGGTTGCGTGAGCAACGCGCGGCCGATGCCAACCCGTTGACGCTCGCCGCCGGAAAGATTGCGCGGCGAACGATCGAGCAACGGCCGGATGCCGAGCAGATCGATCACCTCGTCAAAATCGATTGCTGGGCGATCGGTTGGCCTTTCCGGTGGGGCGCCGAACAAAAGATTGTGCCGCACGGAAAGATGCGGAAACAGACTCGCCTCCTGAAAGACATAGCCGAGCGGCCGCTGGTAGGTAGGAATGAAAGCACGATCCCGGTCCTGCCAGATCTCTCCATTGATGTCGAAATAGCCGTCCTTGACCCGGATCAGTCCTGCGATGCAGCGAAGGACCGTCGTCTTGCCACAGCCGGAAGGACCGAACAGGGCCGTGACACCTTTGGCCGGGACCTCGAACGTTGTGTCGAGAGTGAACTTGCCTAGCACGTTGTGGAACTCGGCGCGGATCCTGTTCGCTTCATTCATATCCTCGGTCCCGCGAAGCGCTTCTCGATCAGAATCATCGACAGGATCACTACAAAGGCGAAAACCACCATGCTGCCAGCGAGAATGTTGGCCTCGCCCCACCGCATTGTCTCGACGTAGTCGAAGATCGCAGTTGACATGACCCGGGTTCGGCCAGGGATGTTTCCGCCGATCATCAGCACCACACCGAAGTTGCCGACGGTGTGGGAAAAGCCCAGAACCGCTGCGGATAGAAACCCCGGGCTGGCCAGGGGCAGAGCTACCCGCCAGAACGCCCGCCAGGGCGAAGCACGCAAGGTGGCGGCAGCCTCCAGAGGTCTGTCGCCGACCGCCTGAAAGGCGTTGCGGATCGGCTGCAGGACGGTCGGCAGGGCAGCGATGACCGAGCCCATGACGAGCCCGGTGAAGGTGAAAGCGAGCGTGTTTGCGCCCCAGAGGCTCGCAACCCAGCCGCCGGGGCCGTCAGGCCCGAGCGCAATGAGGATATAGAAGCCGAGCACCGTCGGCGGCAGCACAAGCGGAAGCGACACGACCGTTGCGACGATCTCTTTTGCCCTCGCCTTGGAGCGCGCAAGCCACCACGCCAAAGGCGTCGCAACAACAAGGAGAGTAAGCGTGGTGATGCTGGCTAGCTCTAGCGTCAGCCGAACCGGAGGCCATAGATGCGCAAGTGTCTCCATCGGCAGCTACTCGACTGCATATCCAAATCGCTCGATCACCGCGCGCGCTTCTGGCCCCTTCAGAAACGCCAGAAACGCCTTCGCTGCCTTGTTGTCAGCCCCCTTCTTCAGAAGTACCGCATCCTGAAGAATGGGCGAATGGAGCTTGTCAGGCACAGTCCATCGCGTACCCCCCTTGACGCCGTAAAGCTGGGCTAAAGCGATGAAGCCCAACTCGGCGTTGCGCGTGTCGATGAACTGGAAGGCCTGTGCAATGCTACTGCCCTGGACAAGCTTAGGCTGAAGCGCGTCCCACACGTTTAAAGCCTTCATTGTCTCGACGGCGGCCGCCCCGTAAGGCGCCGAAGCGGGATTTGCAATTGAGAGCTTCCGGAAATTCCCGGTTTTCAGCACCTCTTCGCCATTCGTCACGTCAACCACTCTGCTCCAAAGCACGAGCTTGCCGATCGCATAGGTGAAGCGGCTGTCCGGCACTGCAAAGCCATTCTCCACTGCCAGTCGGGGCCGCTCCTCATCGGCGGAGAGGAAAACCTCGAACGGCGCGCCATGCGTGATCTGGGTATAGAAGGCACCAGAGGCACCGGTGATCAGGATCGCCTCGTGCCCGGTCTTTTTCCGGAAAAGCGCGGCGATCTCACGCGCCGGTTCGTTGAAGTTGGCCGCAACCGCCACATGAGTCTTTTCCGCCCTGGCAGGCGCTGCGAATGCCGCGAGCACGAGACCGAAGGCCGCTGCCATCATCCTAACGTTCATCGTTCCCCTCTGTTCTGCCGAGCAGTTGACACGCGTTGTTCACGATCCAATATAGCGAGCTTGGCGACAAGTGCTCGATAAGGCGGGAAATTGTCATGAGACGTTATCTTGGACTTGCCTTTGCGTTAGCCATCGTCACGTCGGTACCCGCCGCTTCCCAAAATGCGCCGGCGTCGAAACCGGTGGCCCACCACCACCGCCACCACCACCACACGGCGCAACGGGCCGCAACTCGGCCTGTCCCCGCCGCGCAGAACGGCACCCTGGGCCCGATCCGTCCCCCGATCGGGCCGTACCTCCACGGGCCGTACCCCCACACCGGTGACGGCGACAACGATGGACTGAGCCGGGATCCCGACGATTGCAACAAGGGCTGCATCGACGGAAACCCCGGTTGAAACGGGCTTTAGAAAAGGAAGCGGGTGCCTACTGTGGGGGCGACGTTTTGGGTGTGCTGGTATCCGCTTGCGACGCCGCCATAGACGTTCGACACCAGCACACCACCATAGACAGTGAGACGCGGCACCGGTCGGTACTCGGCTAGGAAAGAATAGGAATAACGGCCACCCGAACACTTCGTGCTGCTCGTTGCCGTCCCGGAACCGGTGCAGACAGCGGGCGGGGCCAGATAATCATTTTGGAATTCCCAATAGACACCGGAAGCGAGGTCCACAGTCTTCGTCACTGAATAGCGAAATCCGGTCCAGACCGTGTTGAGTTCGCGCGGCACAGTATACGAATTGATGGTGACGAATCCGGGCGGGACAATGATCCCTTGCGCGATCGTCGGAACACCAAACGGAAAGGATGTCTGGCTTGGATTGACGGACCGCGAAAAAATGTAACCCAGGTAGAACTTGAATTTCTCCCATTGGTAGCGACCCAATAATTCGACGCCGGCAGTATTGAAAGCCGTCGCCTTGACGATCGAATCGGGGTCAAACCCTGCCGGCAATGTCGCGCCCCCGAAGGTCTGAAAGGTCAAGGCGTTCTGCGCGTATCCGGCGATGGCGTCGAAGGAGAACTTGCTAAGGTCTGTTCCAAACTGGGCCTGATATTGCGCGGTCGCGGCATTTCCCTGGTCGTAGCCACCGATCTGCGCCTGCGCGGCGATTCGAAAGTCCTCATAAGTCAAACGATATGTTAGGGCGCTGTTGATGCGGGAGCTTGGACTATCACCGAAGGTTGCGTACAGAGCAGTGAAGCCGATTTGCGAGAAGGCGACCGACGCCACCGGATCATAGGATCCGATCGCAGATTGGGAGAGCGAAGTGGTTCGGCCGAAGGTGAGCGTGCCGTAATCCTTATTGCTTACGCCGATGTAGCCCTGCCCGTTGTCCCACTGGCCAGCGCGGGCCGAATCGAAGTGGGTTGTCTGGTTGATGGGCGCGTATAGGTTGTTATCGGCCAGTGATTGGGGTCCATTGATCAGTCGCAAGGAGTAGGGATTGAAGCCGGCTTCCGCGACGCCGACGATCTCAAACCCGTTGCCGATCGGTTGCGCAAGTCGGAGGCCAATGGTCGACGTGCTGATTCCATTGGGCGACCAAAGCCAATGCGTATTTCCGCTGTTCCTCTGAATGGCGTAGTTGGGCTTGTCGGCGTTTTGGCCGACCGGGGTGCCCCGGAGCTCGTAGCCGTAGCCGCCGTCCAGTGTCCCATAGAGCGTGATCGGTCCATATCGCAACGGACAATCCTTAACCGAAGCGCTCATATAGTCCCAAAAGCTGCTGAAGCAGGAGGGCGCAGCTGATGGCGGCGCGTCAGGCGCCTTCGTCGGAACATCGGCCGCATGAGCCGTCCCGGAAAGTCCCAGCGATAAAATAAATATCCTCAAAATGCGCTTCGACATCGAAGCCCCTCACACTTCGACAACACGCTATATCCATCGAAATATATCGGCAACTCTGATCTGTAGCTTGGAGCAGGTCAAGTTCCTCGGACGACGGAGAGTGCTTGACGGCCTTCCCTTGTGGCGGCCGCGCTACGCCCGTGTGGCGGAAATTCGCCAATAGCCCACATTCTGCCACACACACAAAACCGAAAGTTGCGACTTCGCCGTGAAAGTCGCGCCAACGCGCTTACTCTTCCAAAAGTCGGTGCTGTATTGGTCAACCGGATTCGGCAAGCTGCTTTTCTTGAATATGCGGTTCAGATTCGGGCCCAAGAGCGGACATTGGCCGCCATTGTCTCGTTTGATGGTCCGATCTACGATCGTCGAAGTACACAAAGGAAACCTGCATTGACATAGCGGCAACGAATGTGGCCGGCTATTCTGGCTTGCTGGAAATGAAAGCGGAATTCTCGCGATGTTGACGGAGGACGGGACCGAGCGTCTTGAATAGGTCTTGGGTCGCCACGGCGGCGACTCTTAGACTAATTGGCGAAGGCGCTCTGGCTAAGTTCACAGGCCAGAGCTGAGAAGTGCCTAGGCAGTGGAAAAACGAAAGGAAGTCTCCTCATGGCAGACACGACGGCAGAGCTCGAGGCGCTTCTCATGCAGCGTTCGCTAACCGATCCGCAGCTTGTGGCTGCGGTGGAGGCGGCGGCGAACTTCCGGATCCTGCCGGATGCTACCGTCGTCAAGATCGGCGGACAGAGCATCATCGACCGCGGCCGCGCCGCGGTCTACCCGCTCGTCGACGAGATTGTCTCTGCCCGCGAGGTCCACAAGTTTTTGATCGGGACCGGAGCAGGCACCCGGGCTCGGCATCTCTACTCGATCGCGGCCGGACTTCGCCTGCCGGCCGGCGTGCTCTCGCAACTCGGCGCCTCGGTTGCCGATCAGAACGCAGCGATGCTGGGGCAACTCCTTGCGAAGCACGGTATCTCCGCGGTCAGCAGCGCCGGGCTCTCGGCTGTGCCGCTCTATCTTGCCGAGGTGAACGCCGTCGTCTTCAGCGGCATGCCGCCCTACAGCCTCTGGATGCGTTCCGCGACCGAGGGCGTGATCCCACCTTACCGCACCGACGCCGGATGCTTCCTCGTTGCCGAGCAGTTTGGTTGCAAGGCGATGATCTTCGTGAAGGACGAAGACGGCCTCTACACTGCGAACCCAAAGACCTCGAAGGGCGCCACCTTTATCCCAAAGATCTCGGTGGCCGAGATGAAGGCCAAGGGGCTGCAGGACTCGATCCTCGAGTTCCCGTTACTCGATCTGCTCGTCTCGGCACGCTACGTCCGCGAGGTCCAGATCGTGAATGGCCTCGTCCCGGGTAATCTGACCCGTGCGCTCGCCGGCGAGCACGTCGGCACCATCATCACTGCGAGCTGAAGAGAACCATCGCTATGGCTGACACCAACGAGATCAAGCACGTCACCTCGCCGCTCGCGCGCCAGACCCTCCTCGACGGCGATCTCACCCGCCCCGTCGCCGGCGGACTGCCAATCCGACTTCTCCCCTGGGTGCAGGTCGTGAAGATCGGCGGCCGTTCCATCATGGATCGCGGCCACGAGGCGATCCTCCCGCTTGTGGCCGAGCTGCGGATGCTTCTGCCCGAGCACCGTCTACTCATCCTGACCGGTGCTGGCATCCGCGCCCGTCATCTCTATAGCGTTGGCCTCGACCTCGGCCTGCCGGTCGGATCGCTTGCTCCACTTGCAGCAAGCGAGGCCGGCCAGAACGGCCACATCCTGGCGTACCTGCTCGCGCCGGAGGGCGTGTCCTATATCGAGCACCCCACCGTCGCGAACCAGCTCGCCATTCACCTCTCCGCGGCGCGCGCGGTCGTGGCGAGCGCCTTTCCCCCGTATCACCATCATGAGTTTCCGACCTCGCGCATACCGCTCCACCGAGCCGACACCGGCGCATTTCTGCTCGCCGACGCGCTGGGCGCTGCCGGCCTCACGATCGTGGAGGACGTGGACGGGGTGTATACCACCGACCCAAATGGGGCCGACGGGAAAAAAGCGCAGCTGCTCAAGGAGACGAGCGTTGGCGAACTCGCGAAGCTGAAGGGGACGCTGCCGTTCGACCCTGCGCTCCTCGAGGTCATGGCGAACGCGCGACACATCGAGCACGTGCAGGTTGTGAACGGACTCGTTCCCGGCCGGCTCACTGCGGCACTGCGCGGCCAGCACGTCGGGTCGATCATTTACACCGGCGCGCGCTCGGCCTGAGCTCACAATCGCCGGCGGAACGGTCTCGCGCCGCTTCTTTGGCGCGAGGAGGAGTGACGGCTCGACAAGCAATGTCCGCAACGGGTGAGGAGCGGCGGTAGCAGGCGGGCGCGAGTGATGTCCAAGCTACCCCGCCAGCGGGCGTGCTGCCATCGTTGCGCTATTCGGCTCCGGGCGGATATCGTTGAAGAAGCCAGCGAATTAGCCGTCTGGATGGCGCAAAACGACAGACTAACCATGTTACTATCCATATTGGCGGGCAACCGCCGCGATAACAGTCGACGAGTTGAAGCTCACACCGCTAGTCGGCCGATGCCGTCATCAAGCCGAGCGACGTTATGGTGGGAATTGACTAACCAACCCATGTTCGAGACTAATCCATGAGCCTCACGCGCCGCGCCCTGCTTGCCGCTTCCGTGATGCTACTGAGGCCTTCGGCGGCGCGTGCTAACAGCGTCACCGATGCTGCTGGGCGCGCCATCCAGGTTCCCGAAAGTGTCGCGCGCGTGTTCCCAGCCGGCCCGCCGGCTGCGATCATGATCTACACCTTGGCGCCGGATCTCTTGCTCGGCTGGCCCCGCGCCAACCGAGCCGAGGAATGCGCTTTCATGCTGCCGGATGTCTGCGCACGCCCCGAGGTCGGCCGCCTTACCGGTCGCGGCAATACCGCCAATCTTGAATCCGTGCTAGCGCTCAAACCCGATCTCATCCTCGATGTGGGGTCGACCTCACCGACGTTTGCTTCGCTTGCCGCACGCGTGCAAGAGCAGACTGGTATCCCCTATGCGTTACTCGACGGCCGCTTTGAGGCGACTGCATCCACCTATCGCCTGCTCGGCGCGCTGACGCACCGCGACGCAGAATCGCTCGCAAGTTACACGGAAAAAACGCTTGCAACGATCGAGGCGCGGGTCAACCAGGTCCCGAAAGACGAGCGACCGCGTGTCTATTACGCCCGTGGGCCGCGCGGGCTGGAGACCGGGCTTGGCGGCTCTATCAATGTGGAGACGATCGAGTTTCTGGGTGCGCGTAACGTCGCCGCCGAGCACCAAGGCGGCCTTGCCACGGTCTCGATCGAGCAGGTGTTGGTCTGGAATCCACAAGTGATCGTCACCATCGACCGCGAGTTTGCCGCGAACGTCCGAAACGATCCGCAATGGGCGCAGGTCGAAGCCGTGCGCGCTGGCCGCGTGCACCTGTCGCCAAAGCTTCCGTTCGGATGGGTCGACTTCCCGCCCTCAGTAAACCGGTTGATGGGCCTCTGGTGGTTGGCCAAGATTATTTATCCCGATCATTTCGATGAGGACATCCGCGAGCTGACGCGTGACTTCTATTTGCGCTTCTATCATGTGACGCCGTCTGAGGCCGATATCGACCGTGTGCTCGAAGGCCGCGGATGATAATTTGCCGCAATGGCTCGCTCCAGCGCACCCGGCTTCCTGATCTCGTTCCTGGTCCTCGTTGCGGGATTGCTGCTCGCGTTCTCCGTGGGGCGCTATCCGGTCAGCCTCAGCGATCTTTTCGCCGTCATTTCCGCAAAGCTGACCGGCCACGCGCCAAACGTGCCGCCCGCGGTCGAGAGCGTGATCTGGGAGGTGCGCGGGCCTCGTGTCATAGCGGCAAGCCTTATAGGAGCAGCGCTCGCGGTGGCTGGCACCGCATTCCAGGGCCTGTTTCGCAATCCGCTGGTTTCGCCCGATATTTTGGGGGCGTCGTCCGGCGCGGCGCTGGGTGCGGTGCTCGGCATCTTTGTCTCGCTTGGCGTGTTTGCGATCCAGGCGCTGGCCTTTGCCGGTGGGCTTCTCGCAGTCGCTCTCGTTTATGCGGTCGGATCGGCGGTGCGCTCGCGCGATCCCGTACTGGTACTGGTGCTTGCCGGCGTCGTGATTGGCGCGCTGTTTGGCGCCGGCGTCGGTCTGATCAAATATCTGGCCGATCCCTATAACCAGCTTCCGGCCATGACCTTCTGGCTGCTCGGGAGCCTCGCCGCGACCGGGCCTTCCGATCTTATCCCGCTGTTTGGCCCTGTCGCGCTCGGTACGTTTTCCCTGATCGCGCTGCGCTGGCGGATGAACGTGATGTCGTTGCCGGATGAGGAGGCGCGCGCGCTCGGCGTGCCGACGGGGGTGTTACGCATCGCGATCGTTGCGGCGGCAACTTTGGTCACTTCGGCAAGCGTTGCGACCGCCGGCATCATCGGCTGGGTCGGCCTTGTAGTGCCGCATATCGCGCGCACGCTGGTGGGGCCGGATTTCGGCCGGCTGATCCCGGCCGCCGCGCTTATCGGTGGCGGATTTCTGCTTCTGATCGACACATTGGCCAGAACCGCGGCTGCGGTTGAGATCCCGCTAGGCATCCTCACTGCCTTTGTCGGCACACCGTTTTTCATCTGGCTGCTCGCGAGCGTCTCGAAGAGCTGGACCGCCCCATGATTCTTTCTGGCCACGATCTCACCATCGGCTATCGCGACCGCGTGGTCGGAAGCCACCTCGGCGTTGCGCTGAAGACAGGCGAAGTCTTGGCGCTGCTCGGGCCGAACGGCGGCGGCAAGACCACACTGCTCAAGACGCTGCTCGGCCTGCTGCCGCCCAAGAGTGGCGAGGTCCGTCTCGACGATCGTCCGCTCGCCATCTACACAGCTCGCGAGCGCGCACGACGTATCGCCTATGTGCCGCAATCGCACGCTGCGACGTTTCCCTTTACGGTCGAAACCGTGGTGCTGATGGGGCGCACTGCCCATGGCACCCTCTTCAGTCGGCCGAGCGCAGCCGACCGGGCGATCTCGGCGCGCATGCTTGAGCGCTTTGGGATCGCGCATCTGGCTGACCGCCCCTACACTATGATCTCTGGCGGCGAGCGCCAGCTCGCGCTGTTGGCGCGGGCATTGGCGCAGGAGCCGAAATTCATCGTCCTCGACGAGCCGACCGCGAGCCTTGATTTCGGCAATCAGGGGCGGGTGATGCGAGAGATCCGAGCACTTGGCGCGTCGGGCCATGGCGTGCTTTTCACGACGCATGACCCCAACCACGCAATGCGCGCCGCGGATCGCGCGTTTCTCCTGCGGCAGGGCGTGCGCATTGCCGATGGCGACGTACGCACTGTGCTCAATCGCGCGCAGCTGGAAGCTCTCTACGGCGCGAAGCTCGCGGTCTTTCAGGATCGCGATAGCGGCGAAAACGCCTTCCTGCCTGGGTGAACGGTGTTTGCAGTGAGCAAGACCAATGACGTATCGCTGCTTTCGGCGATGGTAATGTCGCTCGTGCATTATGGATGGTTACGCGGTCGGCATCGAGGTCCCGCGGGACGGCTTTGGGTCATCTGCAGAAATTCCCTAAGAGCGTCGATGTTGGCATGTCTGCTTCTGCGCCGCTCTTCGGGATAAGCGGACACGATGAATTTAGGTGCCACCCCATCAGCGTCCCGTCGGGAGCGAGCTTTGCGTTTGAACGGCCTGCAATTATTGCTGGCCCAGCGCGACCGTCTCTGTTTCACTGAGTGGCAAGCGCCGCCTGAGCGTCGTCGACGTCGAAAGGGCGAGGCTGCTCCATCAGTGCGCGCTGCACCGTGCCAGTGCCGATGCCCAGCGTCTTGCCGATCTTCAAACGCAGCGGTGCGCCGGAGCGGCGCAGATATCAGGCCGGATTTTCCGGTTGCACGGGCGGGGACAGGTTAAGACCCTTTGCTGTTTCTCGCCCTTGAGGACTGAAAAGGTTGAGCAGCTTGGCTTCTTCCTCAGCCAGCATCTTGCCGATCAGATCGCGTTGACCATCGGAGATGTTGTGATCGGCGAGGAGCTTTTTGTACAGTGAAATATTTTCTTGGCGGATAAACACGTCCAGGGTCGTCATAACTCATCCCCAGCTACAATATTGGATCACTGTATCAGCAAAAATTCATTACGGTAGTGGCTCGCGACGGCAATCAAATTTATGCAGTATTATGTATGCCATTCGATGAATGGATTGTGACGATCTGCTGCGGATGCTGAGCCGACGGCGCGCTACGGCCTGCGCAGAGTATCGTCCGTGCTTGAATGCATTCTTGTTGCCTTTTGGAGCCCCGAGGGCGATCGACGTGCAGCCCCAGCCGTGACTCAGGACTCGCTTGTGGCCCGTCCGGCTACCGGGTAGCGGGCATCCCAAACGGCCACCAGTGGACTCCGCAGAGTCATCTGGAGGCATGACCCGACCATCGGTTTTCGCGGGGACCTCCGCGCGCGTTCCTGCGCTGCTTGTGATCCTGATCTGTCGAAGGCGCATCCTTAATCAGGTCGCGTGACCCACCGGAGCCCGGAGCCGATGTCCGCTTCGCGCCCAAAGCGACGTAGTGGATGCGCGGTATGAAACGATGCGATGGGCCACGAACCGACATACGCAGCGTAACAAATTGCAGCCTATTCGATCACCTCGTCGGCTGTGGCAAGTAGCGCGGGCGGTACTTCGAGACCTAGCGTCTTGGCTACCTTGAGATTGATCACTAACTCGTACTTGTTGGGCGCTTGTACGGGGAGTTCGCTCGGCTTAGCGCCCCTGAGGATGCGATCTACATACGTTGCTGCACGCCCGAAGATATCAATCGTATTCGGGCCGTAGGAGGCAAGGCCACCGCTTAACATCAAGTAGCGGAGAGCATGGATCGTCGGCAGGCGATGACGCAAAGCGAGCGAATTGATCAATTCCTGGTGGGCCGCCACAGACGCGGATGCGGTTACAATCAAACCGCCGTTTGGCTCCCGCGCGAATGCTTCGAGCGCGCGCTTCAACTCGTTAGCGTCGCGCGGGTCGATCACGCTCAACTCGAGCGCGGATGAAGCCGCGGTTTGGATTGCGGCGAATTGTCCGATCCCGGCGGCGTAGGCCGGATCGCGAATGACCGCTATCCGCGTCGCGCGCGGCGCAATCTGTTTGAGAAGTTCGAGCCATTTACCTCCTATGTTGTACTCGAACGAAGTAAATCCGGTCATGTTGCCGCCCGGCCGAGCTAGGCTAGTGACGTACCCCGCACCCACCGGGTCAACGACATTTGCGAACACGATTGGCACGCTTCGAGTAGCCCGTTGCAATTCCGCCACGCTTTGGCCGGCGGACGCCAGGATGACATCCGGGTTTAACTCGACCAATTCTTTCGAGTATTTGCGAAAGAGCTCCATATCGTCTGCGGCCCAGCGGATATCGGTGCGAACGTTATCGCCATCGGTCCACCCGAGTTTTTGCAATGCCTGCGCAAACACGGCTATGCGCGCCTGCCCTTCGGACGCGTCCGAGCGAAAATTCATCAGCACGCCGATCCGCCGTGTTCCAGTTGGCTGTTGCGCCCACACCACAAGCGGCCATGCTGCCGCTGCACCTCCCAGCAGTGTGATAAACTCGCGCCGTCGCATTGTCTCCCCCGGAGACTAAGGACTGAACGGCTCAAACTAGCACACTCGAAGGGGACTGCCGATGTCACAGTTGGGGCATTCTCCACCAAGCCCCGGTGACCTGATTATCACGCGCCCGCGAAGTGACGCGAAGGGTCGGCTGCGCCCTTTAACGCGAAAATTGCGTCTCCGAGAAGCTCGACGAGCGTAGCCTTGGGAGACCAATGAGTACATTTGTTGACGAGGCGCGCCCTAAGGCCCAGACTGGCGACAGGCGGCATCGGCACACTGATGGTGTCGCTGGGGCAGCTTGGGCATGAAGCAAAAGCAGCCAGCACGGGTCGGACGCAGGTTGGCAGCAATAGTGGCCGCTGACGTGGCTGGCTACTCGCGGCTCATGGGCCTCGACGAGGTCGGCACCGCCCGTACCCTCCGCGAACACCGCAAGGTTACCGACGCGCTTGTGGCAAAACACGGCGGTCGCCTCGTGAAGACCACGGGGGACGGTGTGCTGCTTGAGTTTCCCTCGGTGGTCGATGCGGTCGATTGTGCGGTGGCCGTACAAGCGGTGATGGCCCAGAGGAACGAAGGTGTCCCACAGGACCGGCGTATGCTGTTTCGGGTCGGCATCAACCTCGGGGACATCCTGATCGAGGGCGATGACATCCTCGGTGACGGCGTCAATGTTGCGGCACGGCTCGAAGGGATCGCGGAGCCGGGTGGCATCTGTATCTCGTTATCCGCTTACGAGCAGGTGCGCGGCAAGGTCCCTGTAGAGTTCACCGATCTGGGCGAACAAACTCTCAAGAACATCGCACGTCCGATCCATGCCTATGCGGTTGGCCAGAACGCGAATGCTCATCAACCCGCCCCACTGTCACTTTCAGCTCCCCGCCTGTCCATAGTCGTACTGCCCCTTGCAAACATTGGTGGCGATCCCAAGCACGAGTATTTCGCGGACGGTGTGACCGAGAGCCTGACCACAGACTTGTCGCGCATCAGCGGGGCGTTCGTCATCGCGCGCAACACCGCGTTCACGTTCAAGGGCAAGGCCGTGGACGTCAAAAAGCTCGGACGCGAGCTGAACGTCCGCTATGTGCTAGAGGGCTCGGTCCAACGAGCTGGCAAACGCCTGCGGGTCAATGTGCAGTTGATTGATGCCGAGACCGGCAATCACCTTTGGGCGGAGCGTTTTGACAAGCCCATTGCTGACCTTTTTGATATGCAGGACGAAATCGTATCGAGGCTCGCCAATACGCTTAACGCCGAGTTGATCGCCGCCGAGGCGCGGCGAGCAGAACGATCACCCCATCCCGATGCGATGGACCTCTACTTCCAAGGCCAAGCTTGGATGAACAGAGGCAGCACTCCTGAACACAATGAGCAATCGCAGCGATTTTTTGATCGTGCGCTGCTACTTGATCCCTGCTGTGTCGAGGCATTGGTCGGAACGGCCTGGAATAGACATCGAGCTGCTGAAGTTTTGGTTAGCGACAGCCGAAACGAGCGTTTGGCAGCTGAGACGGCCGTGCTGAAAGCTCTTCGCCTTGCCCCGAACCATCCGGGGGCTAATCTTTTCTTGGGCGTCATCCAAATCTACTCGAACCGAGTTGCTCAAGGCATCGCGCAATGCGAGCGAACTCTGGCGTTGGATCGGAATATGGCCCGCGCTCATGCTTACATCGGCTTGGCCAAGTATTTCATAGGCCGAAACGCGGAGACAGAAGCTCATATCCGAGAGGCGCTCCGCCTCTCGCCTTCCGATATCATTGCCCACGTATGGATGAGTCTTGTCGGTATCGCCAAGCTGTACAACGGCGCAGATGCGGAAGCGGTCTCTTGGTTGCAGCGGTCAGTTGAGGCCAACAGAAGTTACCCCCTGTCGCAATTCTATCTTGCCGCCGCATTAGCGCAACTCGGTGAACTGGATGAGGCAAGCGCCGCAGCACGAACGGGCCTTGCGCTTAATCCGGGTTTTACTATCAGCCGCTATCGCGCAAGCGCCGCCTGCAACCACCCTGCGTACCTCGCTGGACGCGAGCGCGTCTATGAAGGCTTGCGGATGGCGGGAGTGCCGGAAGGGTGAGGGCTTAGAGACCGGGCACACATGTCAGACCCTATTGCAGTCAGCCGACGCCTTGTCGCGGTCTTCGCAGCAGATGTTGAAGGCTACAGCCGCCTCATGGGCGCTGACGAGGTCGGCACGCTCAAAGGGCTGACAGAGCGGCGCGCAATCCTCGACAGGCTCATTGGGGAGCACAGGGACCGCATAGCGAACACGGCGGGTGATAGTGTCCTTTGACATAGATCAAGAGACCCCGGTTGGAGACGGCAGAGCATATCTGCTTTCGACCGGATCGCTCTCTCCGGGCAGGTCATGCGCCGTCGGTAAGAGAAGGAAGCAGGAGGCTGTCGATGTCGAAGGTTCTCGTCCTGTATTACAGCGCTTGGGGTCACATCGAGAAGATGGCCGAGGCGGTCGCCGAAGGCGCTCGCGCGGTGCCAGGCACTGAGGTCACCATCAAGCGTGTTCCGGAATTGGTGCCGGAGGAAGTTGCCAAAAAACACGGCATGAAGCTGGACCAGCCCGCTCCCATTTGTAGCGTGGACGAACTCGCGACCTACGACGCCATCATCTTCGGCACGCCCACGCGCTTCGGCAACATGTGCGCGCAGATGCGCAACTTCCTGGAC
>Ga0210406_10002720_pt1 | contig 19957 bp, 17 predicted proteins | sample IncBWC30MmetaG_FD_155454 | JGI IMG/M metagenome (GOLD analysis project Ga0210406, IMG submission 155454) | Forest soil microbial communities from Barre Woods Harvard Forest LTER site, Petersham, Massachusetts, United States - Inc-BW-C-30-M | ecosystem: Environmental > Terrestrial > Soil >... | reverse complement strand
CGGAATCCGGCGAGCGGACAGGAGGGAACTGCTGGAACATTCTTACAGGGAATACATTACTAGCGCAAAGTTTGAAAGTGGAAGCGCCGCACAGGAGGTAAAGGACCTGTTCGGCGCTTTTGCTTTTCCGGCTGTATACTCGAAACTTGCCATTTACCCCTGTAACGCGGAGGATTTTCATTGAATATTCTTGTGACCGGAGGCGCTGGCTACATTGGAAGCATCTGCTCGGAAGTACTGCTTGACCGCGGCCATCGCGTGATTGTGCTGGACAACCTGGTGGAAGGCCATCGATCGGCTGTGCCTTCCGCCGCCGTTTTCATCGAAGCCGATTTGGCCGACCGGCAACAAATTGAAAAAGTGTTCGCCACCCAGAAGATTCACGCGGTGATGCATTTTGCCGGGGAAGCTTTGGTGGCGAAGTCCGTCCGCGAGCCGAGTACATTTTATGCGGCGAACGTTGGCTGCGGCGTCAATCTGCTGGACGCGATGGTACGGCACGGCGTGGACAAGCTGATTTTTTCCTCCACCGCGGCGACTTACGGGGAGCCGGAGGTGGTGCCCATCCCCGAAGACCACCGGCAGGCGCCGATCAATCCATATGGAAAATCCAAGTTAAGATTCGAGCAGATCCTGGCGGATTATCGCGGCTACACGGGCCTGAAATTTGTCACGGTGCGCTACTTCAACGCGGCGGGCGCCAGCAAGGAGCGCGGCGAAAATCATCGCGTGGAAACTCACCTGATTCCTCGCGTGCTGGATACCGCGCTTGAAAATTTGCCGGAAATGGAAATTTTCGGGTTCGATTATCCGACTCCGGACGGAACCTGCGTTCGCGACTTCGTTCATGTTTTGGATATCGCGGATTCCCACATGCTGGCGCTGGAAGAAATTGACCGCGTTCAGGGCGAGGCATTCAATGTCGGCACCACCAGCGGGTATTCGAATCTTCAGGTGGTGCAGGTGGCCGAGCGCGTCACGGGGCGAAAAATTCCGCACAAGCTTTCTCCGCGGCGTCCGGGAGATCCCGCGACCCTGGTAGCCAGCAACGCGAAACTGAAACGCATTCTGGGATGGGAGCCGAAACACTCATCGCTGGAATCTATCATCCAGTCGGCGTGGGATTGGCGGAATAAATTCCCCCAGGGCTATCAGGACTGAACGGAGGCATCCGTACAAGATCGAAAAGGGAAGCGCCTTGCTTCGCGGGTTTACTGCTTTTCCCGCGCGGCTTGCTGAACCAGCTCGCCAAGCTTCGTATACTTCAGCCAAACCGTCTGCGCCGCTGACCGCGCGATCAGGAATCCCCGGTAACCGTCCAGGAATCCGGCACCCAGCACAAAATAGCGAATCCACGCCCACGGCGTGGCAAACCATTTTGCCGCCCGCCATTCCCTTCGACCGCTATCGAACATCGCGCGCGCGGACACGGTGGAATATTCCTCGCTTTTCTGCTTCTGTTCCTGCAGGTTGCGAACCGTGTAATGCAGCAGGTCTCCCTGCAAGCGGCCGGGAGCGCCCTGAAAGTGCAGCGATTCGTGAATCGCGCCGGAAAATTGCTCCTTGCGGCGGTCGAAAAGGCGGCGTTGCCAGTCCGGATACCAGCGCGAGTGGTGAATCCACGCTCCCAAAAACCACGCCAGCCGGGCCATCTCGTAAACAGAAAACTCCGGCGGCGTTGCTTTCCACTTCAGAAGCGATGCTCGCAATTCCTCGCTCAGCTCTTCGTCGGCATCCAGCAGCAGAATCCAGTCCTCGGTGGCTTGCGCGGCAGCAAAGTTTTTTTGCTCCGCGTAGTTCGTCCACGTACGGGTCAAAACCCGGGTGCCGGCCGCCCGCGCAATCTCCACCGTTGCGTCTGTGCTCCCGGAATCCACCACCACAATTTCTTCCGCAACGCCTTCCGCCGATTTCAGCAGCCGCGGCAGATCGTGCGCTTCATTCAGGGTGATGATGCAGATGCTCAGCCGATTCATTCTTTGTGGAAAGGCGTCCAGCCCGCGCCAGTATCTCACACGCGCCGAGGGGGGTAACACAGATGAGCAAAGATGGATGGTTCGAAGGGTTTTACTTGGGCCGGAAAGTGACTCGAATGACGCTGCTGCCGATGCGGAACATCGCGCCTTCTTTCAACAACACCGCGCGCGCTCGTTCTCCCTCGAAAAACGTGCCGTTCGTCGAATCCAGATCCTTCAGATTGACATTGCGTTCGCGCACTTCAATCACGCAGTGGTGCCGCGAAATCTCCGGATCTTCCAACGGGATGTCGGCTCCCTTGCGCCCGATTACCGTGCGCGGTTGGTTGAGGGTGAAACTCTTGTTGACTTGCGGCCCGCTTTCGATGGTCAGCACAACGTCAAGACCATCGGGCAGGCGAAGCCCTTCGTCGACCGGGAGCAACCGCAGCCTCTGCGTGGAGGCGTCGGCGCGCGCAAACGAGGGCATCGGCGAAATCACGACCGTCTGATCCACAGTGCGCTTCACTTCCACGATCGTCGTCAAGCCACACTTGGTGCACTTGAAGCTGACCTTGGGATGCTTGGCCACCGCATCGTCTTTCAGCAGGTGCTGCTGGCCGCAATGGATACAACCTGTCTGCACACTTCAAAAATACCACGACCCTTGCAGGCCATGCCGCAAAGGCTGCCGGGCCATGTGGCAAGGGTTACGGGTCGGGCGTCCGCTGCTCCCAGTTATGCTACGATTGAGGATTCCAAATCAGGCAGGAGAGTGCTTGTGTCCGAACATATTTCTCGTAAAGAGCTGAAACACGACCGGGTCCGGGAATCCATTGAACACGGCGCCGAGGCGGTTCTTTCCCACACTCGCATCGCGTCGATCGTGCTGCTCGCCGGAATCGTGCTTCTTGCCGGCTACTACGGGTGGAAGATTTACAACGAGCGGCAGACGGCGCAGGCCCAGGCGGCGCTCGACGAAGCCATGAAAATCTTCAACGCCCAACTGCTGCTTCCCGGCCAGCCCAGCATCCCCGGCGAGATTTCCTACGTGGATCCCACGCAGCGCTCACAGGACGCCGAAGTTCGGCTTGCCGCGGTGGCGGCGAAATTTCCCAGCGCTCCTCCGGGCAGGATGGCGCGTTACTACTCCGCGATCTGCCTGATGGACCTAGACAAGCTGAATCAGGCTTCCGAAGAGCTCAAGACGTTGCAAAACGGCTCGGACAAGGAGATGGCGGCACTCGCCAATTTTCAGCAAGCGCTGATTGCCGAGCGCACGGGAAAAAGTGAGCAGGCTATCCCGATTCTTCGCGCGCTTTCCAACTCCGGCTCGATACTGGTTCCGAAGCCCCTGGTGCTGCTGGAACTCGCCGGTATCCTTCGCCAGAACAATCCGAAAGAAGCGGCCACTCTCTACGAGCAGATCAAGAAGGATTATCCGAACACGGGCGTGGCCGACGAAGCCGAGCGCGGCCTTGGCGAACTTGCGCCGCAATCCTGATTCGCCGGCGTCCTGCCTGACCTCCGGAGGTTTCGGCAATCGAAACGCTTCGCAACTACGCTCCCTGGGCTGTGGACTCAGCCGCCTCCCGCGGCCGGCAGTTTCCTGAATCCGCGCATCCTTACCGCAGCGAATACGCGCGCGACCGCGACCGCATCATCCATTCCCGGGCCTTCCGGCGGCTGGAAGCGAAAACGCAGGTCTTCAGCACCCGATTTTCCGACCATTTCCGCAATCGGCTGACGCACACACTGGAAGTGGCCCAGATTGCGCGCACGGTGGCCGCCGCCCTGTGCCTGAACACGGAACTTGTCGAGGCGCTCGCATTGGTGCACGACATCGGGCACCCGCCCTTCGGGCACGCTGGTGAACGAAAACTGGACGAATTGATGCGCGTCCACGGCAGCGGCTTCGATCACAATCTCCACGCACTGCGCATCGTGGAGCACTTCGAGCACCGCTACATCGGCTTCGACGGGCTCAATCTCACCTTCGAAGTTCGCGAAGGCATCGTGAAGCATTCCCGGGATTACTCCGCCACCACGCATCCGGAGTTGTCCGAGTATCTGCTGGACCTGCGTCCTCCGCTTGAATCGCAACTCATCGACTGGGTGGACGAAATCGCTTACAACTCCGCCGACCTCGACGACGCGCTGGAAGCCAATCTGCTCGACCTGCACAACCTGCGCGACGAAGTGCCATTTTTCGCGGAGTTTTACGCTAGAGTCGAAGCGGCGCATCCCGGCGCGCGCATGCGTTTGAAATTCAATGAAGCGCTTCGCCATGTGATCGATCACCTGGTCAGCGACCTGATCACCAACACGGAAATGCTCGTCGAGCAATCCGGCGCACGCACCGCCGAGGAAATCCGCGGCGTCCCGCAGCGGCTGGCGCGATTCAGCGAAGACGCCCGCGCGCAAAACGCGCAACTCAAGGGCTTCCTGTTCGCCCACATTTACAACCATCCGCTCATCACCGAGGATTCCAGGCGTTCCGTTGCCTGCCTCGACGGACTCTTCACTCATTATCTTCAGCAGCGCGGCTCGCTGCCCGAATCGCAGGAGCAGGCCGCACGGCAGATTCCCCGCCACTTTGTAGTTTGCGATTACATTGCCGGAATGACCGACCAGTTCCTGCTGCGCCAGTATCAGGAACATTTCGGGGCGGCCTCGCGCGGCGCTCCGCCTTCTCTTGCGTCCCCCTAGCGGCTAGAATGAACCGTTTCCACGGAGTTTCACTTATGTCCGTTCGCCGGTCGCTACTACTGCTTGTCTTTCTTCTCGGTTTTTCCGCCGGGGCGCTTCCGCAGATTCCGGGCTTCACAACGCCGCAGCCAGCGCCCGCAGTGCAGACGGCGCCCGCGGTTCCCCCCGATCTGCTGGGCCGCGAAACTCCGCGGGGAACGCTATTGGGATTCATTAAAGCAGCGCAGGAGGGGCAGTACGCCAGGGCGGTGGAATATTTCCAACCACCGCAAAGCCGCAGGCGGCACGCGGAACAGGACGACGAAGAACTCGCCGCCCAACTCCTGGCGATCTTCAATCAGAAATTCGCAGGCGCTTTGGATCTGACCAGCCGCGACCCGCTCGGCCGCCTCGACGACGGCCTGCCCCCAGATCAGGAGAAGATTACCGGCGCGCTGGGAACCACCGATAAGTTCCCCATCCAGCTGATTCGCCTGGAAGACGAGCATGGGCGCAAGCTTTGGTATTTTTCCCGGTCCACCCTGGACCACGTTCCGGAAATGTTCGAATCGCTAACCTTCCCGGAAATCGAGAAACAGATCCCAAAAACATTGGTATCGCACCGACTCCTGTTCATGCCGCTCTGGCAGTGGATCGCCATTGCGTTGTTTCTCCCCATCGCCCTGCTTGGGGGCCGCCTGATCACGATGCTGTTTGCATTCGTGGTGAACCGGTCGCAGAAGGCCAGGAATAAGCCGCCGCTCGCACCGCAGAAATTCTTTCAGGTGGATCCGATCACACTGACGATTGCGATCTTGTCGCACTACATCTTCGTCGGCTACATCGGCACATCACTGCTTTACCGACTCTATTACCGCCGCTTGGTCTTGGTTTTTCTGGCGTTCGACTTCTACTGGATACTCACGCGCATCACCCGGGCCATTGCTTCACGAATCGGTTCCAGCCTGACGAAGCGCGGGATGCTTGCTGAGCGCTCCATCGTTTCGCTTATTCGGCGATTTACCCAAGTTTTCATCTTTTTGCTGGTGACCCTGATGGTGCTGAGCAATCTCGGCGTGGATGTTTCCACGGCCCTCGCCGGCATTGGAATCGGCAGCCTTGCCCTGGGCCTGGGCGCGCAAAAAACGTTTGAAAACCTGTTCGGCGGAGTCTCCATCCTTTTCGACAAGGTCATCCAGATCGGCGACGTCTGCCGCATCAACAATCAGACCGGCGTCGTGGAAGACATCGGGCTGCGATCCACCCGATTGCGGACCGGCGAACGCACCCTGCTTTCGATTCCGAACGGCATCATGGCTTCGGCGGTGGTGGAAAATCTGCGCTTTCGCGACAAATTCCTGTGCCAGCAGATCCTTCGCCTGCGTTATGACCTTTCGCCGGATCACGTGAGCTATGTCCTGGGGCAAATCCAGAATCTTTTGATCGAAGATCCGAAAGTGGAAGACTCTTCCGCGCGCATCAGGCTTCTGCGCTTCGCCGAGTACGCGATCGAGGCGGAGCTTTATTGCTACATCCTGGAGCCGGAATTTACGGCGTATCTGGCAACCCAGGAGCAGTTGCTGCTGAAAATAATGGATACGATCGAGAAGGCAGGAGCGGTGGTGGCGCTGCCCACGCAGACTACCTTTGTCACTCAGGATTCGTGGATTGATCCGGTAAAAGCGAAAGCTGCGCAGGCCGCGGTTGAAAAAGCGCGCGACCCGGGCGTTCCGGGTTCCCGCATTCAGCCGCCTTCGGATTGATCAGTTTGATGCCTATCAATTCCGCGCGGGAACGATTGGTTTCATTGGCTCGCAAACGTGTTGCACGCCGTGATTGATCCGCTGTTCAATCCCTTGTTGAACCACTCCATGCGCTGCTGCGAGCTTCCGTGCGTAAACGTTTCCGGCTGCACGCGCCCTCGCGTCATCTGCTGGATGTGATCGTCGCCGACGGCCGCCGCCGCGTGCAAGGCGGACGCCACATCTCCCGCCTCCAGCAAGCCGCGTTGCTGTGTCGAGTGCGCCCAGACTCCCGCGAAACAATCCGCCTGCAACTCCGTCTTTACAGACAAGGGATTGGCTTCCGCCGGATTGCTCCTCTGCAGTCGCTGTACTTTGCTCTCGATTCCGATGATCTTTTGGACGTGGTGGCCTACTTCGTGCGCCAGCACATAGGCCTGCGCGAATTGTCCCGGCGCCCCAAATCGCTGTTTCAACTCGTCGTAAAAGCCCAGGTCGATGTACACCCTTTCATCGGACGGGCAATAGAACGGCCCGGTCGCCGATTCCGCTCCCCCACAGCCGGATTGCGTGTGATTGCGGAACAGCACCAGGCGGGCGTGGCGATAGGGAACTCCCGCTTGTTGCGGCAACAATTGTTCCCAGGTTTTTTGCGTATCGTCCAGCACGAAGGAGACGAATTGCACCAGCGGCTTTTCCGCTTCGTCGCGCGCCGGATTTGGGCGGTGAACGGTGGTGGCCACCGGCGCGGTGGAGCCGCCGCCCAGCAGGGCAAAAAAGTTTTGCTTGAAGACCAGGCTCAGGATAAACAGAACCACCACGCCGCCGAGGCCGAAGTGCATCCCGCCGAACCCGAAACCGCCTCCGCCCCCGCCGCCATCGTCCTGATCCCGGCGATCTTCAATGTCGTCGCTTGTGCCGCCTGGTGTCCAGCGCATCGATTTCTCTCCTGTCCGAGCTGTTTCCGGGTGGGGGTCCCGTCCCGACCGCCCCAGAATCGTACCACCGGAGTTCGCCTGTGAGCCCGCTAAAGCGAACCTGCTGAGAGGGACCGGCCGAAAATCGGACGTGCGGCACTAATGTACTTATTTCGTGTATTAGTTCCCCCCAATCTCACTTAATTTTCCAGTTGCTTTGCCTTCGCCAAATCTGTATACATTTGGTTACTTCGCTAGCAGTCTAGATTCCAGGTCCCCGCTATAGTAAGGTACAAGTCTGTTTTCATTGGTCCGCAGAAACGCGGAGCAATTGGGTGAATATGCGCATCTTTTCGTCCGCCGATTCCAATCTGGAACAGGGTCCCGCGAAGGTTTTCTTCTCCCGTCGTGATCTCGGCATTATGGTTCTCGTTTTTTTGGCTTACTTCCTCTCCGCTCGTCTCGAACTTCGATTGATTCATTCCCAAGTTTCCATGGGGGTGATTTGGCTGCCGGCCGGCATCGCCTTCGCAGCAATCTTATTGAAGGGCCGTCGCGTCGTCCCAGCCATCTTCCTAGCTTCCCTTTGCGTTGAGCTGACCTCCTCTGTGCATTTGCTCGGAGCGATGACCATCGCCGGCGGAAACGTAGCGGAGGTTTTGCTCGGTGGCTACCTGGTGAACCGTTTCGCGGGAGGTGCGAACGCCTTTTCGAGGCCCGCGAATGTTTTGCGTTTTTCCGTGCTGGCGGGCGCCCTCGCAACCCTAGTTAGTGCCATTGTCGGCACCACTGTGGTGTGGGGCCCAGCGGGGCTCAGCCAGCCTAAGACACTTATCATATTTGCCGCCTGGTGGGCAGGTCACGCCCTAGGCGTGCTGGTTCTGACGCCGTTCCTGATTCTGCTGTTGAACGGCAAGCACCAACCGTTGCACCTCAGCGAACTGATTGAAGTCAGCACCCTCCTGCTCGGGCTCAGCATCGTGTGCGTGATCAGTTTTGGTCCCGCGGGAATTTTCACCGACAGAGTGGATACACCGCTCTTTCTCTGCGTTCCATTCCTCGTTTGGGCCGGGATACGCTTCTGCCCTCTGGAATCCGCGGGCGCGTGTATTGTTCTCTGCGGGTTCGCCACCTGGGGTTCTCTGCATGGATTTGGACCGTTCAATACCATCACGGCCATGCCACTTTCCCTGGGTGCCTATCTTTGCGTGGCCACGACGATGACGCTTACGGGCGCGGCCACCGTCGCCAACCAGCGGGAGGTCTCCGAAAAACTTCTGGAGACTCTCTATCGCCTTGAGAAAACGAAGGACACGGAAATCACCCGCCTGAGCTCGGAAGTGGATTGCTTGCGCGATGAACTGATCCGGCGGGTACATGCCAAATCGCGTTCCGAGCGGGACCGGCAGATCGCGCAACAACCCCGCGATGGCCATGAAGTCATTTGGTTCCTTGAGGCTGAAACGGAAAACATTCTTTACGTCAGCCCCGCCTACGAAACCGTGTGGGGGCGTTCCCGCGAAGACCTGGGCCGCGACGCGCATGCCTGGCTCGATTCGGTGATCCCAGAGGATCGCGAGTTTGCCATTCAATTCGTCGGCCAGGATTTTCCCGGCGACCGCGCGGAGTCTTCCTACCGGGTCCGGCGGCCCGACGGCTCCATCCGATGGATTTTCGATCGCGGCTTTGTTATTCGCGACCCTGCAGGGCGGCCGATTCGCTACCTGGGGTTAGCCAGCGACGTCACAGAGTTGGTCCATTTGGGCGATTTTGTTCCGGCCCAACTGGAAAACCGGTCCCCAAACCCCCCGTCCAGGGGGAATATCAAGTAGTCCACTAAGGAGAAACAGGAATGATTGGAGAACGTTTGCGGGACATCCGCAAAGAAAAGCAACTATCGCAGGGAGATTTGGAGGAGCGCACAGGATTGTCGCGGTGCTACCTCAGCCGAATCGAAAACGGGCATACCACACCTTCCATCGAGACACTCGAGAAGCTTTCGGGCGCGATGGGAGTTCCTCTCTACCAGCTGTTTTATCAGGGCAACGGCCCGGCCAAGCCGTTGGTCATTCCTCGAAAGAAGGATTCGCCTTCCGAGGAGTGGGGGCTTTCCGGCAAGTGGGGCGGCTTCCTGAATCGCATCCGCGGCCTGCTGGGGCAAATGGAAGAAGGCGATCGCAAGTTGTTGCTGGGCGTCGCGGTAAAGCTGGCCCGGAAGAAGTAGCGCTGGACAACGCAACAGCGCCCGTTGCACTCGGCCCACTTCGCCTGATAAGCGAAGCGAGTGGTGAGTCGTCCGCCGGGAACTCGTGTTTCCCGGCGAATTCCTCCCTAGTGGAATTTGGCGGCCTCCGCTTTGGCCTGCCGTAGAGCGGGAATCTCCGCATCCGCGCCCTTCCACTGCTCCAGGAATTTCGCGTAGGCTTCCTTTGCCCGGTTCGTTGAGCCGGACATCGCTTCGGCGCGCGCCGTCCCCAGTTTTGCCAGCGGCGCCGACCAGCAACTCCCGACGATCCCCGCGTCCGTGGAGAATTTTTGAAATTCCGCCAACGCCTGTCTGGCGTTTCCCGCACCCAGCTCCGCTTCTCCGCGCAAGAACGCGGGGATCATGCAGGAATCGCTGAGGTTTCCCGTCAGCTGTCCTTTTTCGTAGGGCGTGACACCCTCCAGGGAACTGATCGCATCCGCGTACTGTTTCCTGCGAAGCTTCATCTCCGCTTGCACCACTGGCAGCCAGGCTTTCTGAATCACCATGTTCGAGACGTAGAGCGCCCGCAGATCGTCCAGGATCTTTTGCGCCCTCCCATCCTCTCCAATCCGCGCGAATACCAGCGCTGCCAGCGCCCGCACATCCTTGCTCCCGGGTGCGAACTGCAGCGCCGACTCCACATGTTTCTTTGCTTCCTCCGGATACCCGAACATCGCTTCGCGCATCGCGGCCTCCACTTCCCAGACCGCGGCGGATTCCGGCAACTCCGCTTTCTTCGCGGATTCCACCGCGCGCCGGGAGTACTCACGCGCCTGTTGCAGGCGGCCGTAATACGCCTCCGTGTCCGACTGCGCCGCCAGCAGCGAATCTTCGCCATTCGGCTTGCCCGACGCCCAGGAGAGTTCCCGCTGCATCAGCGCGGAATCGCCTTTGGCGAAGCCCACCGCATACAGGTTGGCATGCAAGGAGGGATCATCCAATTTTCTCGAGAACGCTTCTTGCAAGACCTTTTCCGCTTCCAGCGGACGAGACAACGCCAGCAACGCCGTCGAATAGTTCTCATACCAGGCCGCGGAGTCGGGGTCGATCTTAAGGGCGGCCTCCGCGTACTTCGCCCCAGCGGCGTAGTCCCCAATTACGAAATACTCGCTGGAGAGATTGCCCATGGCCACATCGTCGCGGGGATACGCGCGAATGTATTCTTTGTAGCCCTCGATGGCTTTCTCGATGTCCCCTTGCGCCAGATCGTAATAGAGAGTCGCGATGTTCAGGTGCTCGCGATACGTCTGCCGGTCGCCGGCTTCGTACGCCTGACGAACTTCATCGCTGGCCTTGCCCATCTGGTTCAGGTTGTAATAGCTGACAGCGAGACCCGAATGAGCCATCGCGAATCGCGAGTCCAGTTCAATCGCGCGTTTATAGAGCGGCACCGCCTCCAGGTCGCCTTTCTCGCGGATCATCCTCCTGGCTTCTTTATAGGCCATCAGGGAAGCGGGGATTGGCGTCGTGGCCCTTTCAAGCGGCACATCGTATTTAGCAATCGACTGCGGACTCTCGCCCAAATCTTGCCGCAGCGTGTGCGTCGCTTCGCCCAGGTGCTGCACAACCAGGTCTGCGCGCGCCGCATGGGCAATGGCCTTGGCCATGCGCCGGGCCCCCGCGCATCGATCGACGGTCAGCTTGACGATATAACCGCTGCCGTCCCGGGAAATTTTCCCGGTCAGGTAAGCCTGCGCTCCGGCCTTCGCGCATACCGCGGGAAGCAGAGCTTCCGTCAGTTCCGCGCCATCCCGCTGTCCCGCCTCTCGCATAACGCTGCGGATTTTTTCGTCGGACACCAGGTTCAGGTAAGGCGACTGCAGCAGCGCAACGCGCAACGCTTCCCGCAGCGTTCCGTCGAAATTATTTTCGCCGGTGTCGTTGGCGATGTCGCCCAGCAAAAGCAAATCGGCTTCGCCAAGGCTTGTGGGCCGCTGCCACCACCAGCGGCCTGCGCACAGCGCTCCCGCGACGATCGTGGCCGCCAGTAAAATCCTGGTTTTCATTGGATGGACCTGCTTGCTGGTCTAAAGTTACGACGTTTCCCGCACTGGCCGCAGCGCTTCTCTTCCGGTTGTGTTCAACCTTAAACCGGCCTCGTGAATCCTTTCACGCTTGCACTCCTTTTTCACAACCTCTCACCCAAACGCGGCGTTGCAGGTTAGAATTCTCTCAACGGCTGCTCCCATGACTCTGAAGACCGACCGCCGCACGCAACACCGCAAACGGCCGCTGAACCTCGTCTACGTGGAACTGCCCCCCGCCAACGGCGGCATGATGCGCGACCTTTCGGAGCAGGGATTTTCACTTCGCGCCATGATGCCCGTCAGCCCGTCCGAAAAGATTCCGTTTTCCTTTGTTCTGGATTCTTCCGCGCGGATTGAGGGGGATGCGATTGTTTTGCGCGTGGAGGATGGCGGCCGCGTCGCCGCGCTCGAATTCGCCGGCCTGCCTCCGCATTCCCGGGATCAGATTCGACGCTGGCTCGAGAAATTCGATGAACCCATCTCACCAGATTCCGATCCGGAGCAACCGGCTGCCTCGAAGCACGTTTCCTTAACCGAATTGCGCACTCAGATTCGCGCGCCGAAATCGCCGTCACCGCCAGCACGAGTAAAGGCAGTTCCCCCGCCCGCGCCTGAGCCACCTCCTCCGCCTCCGCTGCAAACCGCAGAGGTTGCGCCTTCGCCGCTGAAAGTGACTACGCCGCCGAACGCGGAACCACCAGCCGCGCCGCTCGCGGCAGTAGTGGAATCCGCGCCATCGCCGCCAGTTGCAGAAACTCCACAGCCACCAGCGCCGATCGTGATGGCGCTGCCGAAGGTAGCACCCCCGCCGTCGCAAGAAGCGCCTACTACACCACCCCAATCGCATTCCACGGTGGAGCAGCAGGAAGGCCCGCCCTTACCGCCGCTTCTGAAACTTTCCTCTGTCCGACCGAGTCCGCTGCCCGCTGAGGTTACCGTGGAGCCCGACGATTCCGTCGAGGTTCCGACACTTGTTGCAGAACCGCCTGCAGGGACTCCGCTCACTCTTCCGACGCCGGAGCCGCCCGCAGCAATGGAAAAACCGGTCATCGCGCCTGCTCCCGCGCCGCCCGTTGTTCTCAGACGTATGCCGCCTGCGCTGGAGCCGCTCTCTTCCTTCGAAAGCGAATCGGATTCGCCCGGCTGGACGGACCGCTTCACGCTCGGGCGCGCCGTAGGCATCATGCTGTTTCTGACGTTGCTTGCGGGTTCCTATGTCTATCACCGCGAACTCGGGCAGGCGCTCATCTGGCTTGGCCAGCAAATCGCCGGTGACGAATCGCCGGAAAATTCCAAATTTGTCCGGCCGGAGGTTCCTTTCGCTTCTCATCCGGCTCCCGAACCAGCGCCCGCGGCTCGCACGATCGAACCGCCAGCGCCCGTTATCCAGCACTCGACTGAAACGACAGAACCCAGCAGCGCCAACCTCCCCGCTGCTTCTGACAAGACGCCGTCTCCGCAAGTCAAGGGCGGGAGTCCCGGGTCGCTGGTTCCGCTAACGCAAGTAACGCGCCCGCCCGCGCCAACTCCGTCCGGGGATAACTCCGTTGAGCCGGGGCAACCAGAGTATTTGCGGGCGTTGCAGATTCTTCGTTCGCCCGCAAGATCCTCCGAGGTTCCGGCGGCGATTCAACTTTTATGGGCGGCCATCGAAAAAGGAAATACCGCAGCAGAGATCGATCTCGCTGAACTTTTCCGCACGGGCCGGGGTGTGGTGAAAAATTGCGACCAGGCGCGGGTCTTGCTTTCCGCCGCCGCCCGCAGAGGAAGCGCCGAAGCGCGTAAACGCCTGGAAGCGCTGCAGCGCGAGGGCTGCGGCAATTGATTCGCAGACTCGATTCATTTGCAGTTCAAAGTTTCCTTTTCAAGAATGTTTCGCTGAACTGATTGGAGGACGCGGACCGTGTATTGCTCCAAGTGTGGTACGAATCTCGCCGCCGGGGCTGCATTTTGCAGCACGTGCGGCACGCCGACGGGAACCCCGGCCGCGGCGATTGCCCGTCCTGGCGTTTCTTCCACTTACGCCGGGGGATCCACTCTCGCGGCCTATGCCGACCCCGCAGGTCTGGTCGTTTCCCGCGGATTCAGCTATGCGGGCTTTTGGCTTCGCGTGGTCGCCACGCTGATCGACAGCGGAATCATGAGCGTTGCTCTCGGCGTCCTGCTGATACCGTTGTTTTTTCTGTCCGGCACAGCAGCGATGATCGAAGCAATCGTTGAGCGTCACGGCCAGCCGGATCCAGGCGTCATCATCAGCCTCATCTCAATGATCCTTGTTCTTGCATCCGTCTCCGTGCTTGCGCAGTGGCTTTACCACGCCTATCTGGAAAGCGGGGAAAGGCAAGGCACCTGGGGAAAGCAGTTGATGGGGATCTATGTCACCGACCTGTTGGGTAATCCCATCACGTTCGGACGCGCTTCGGGCCGCTTCTTTGCCAAAATGGTGACAGGAATGCTTCCCATCGGCATCGGCTACATCATGGCGGGGTTCACGGAACGCAAACAGGCGCTGCACGACATGATCGCCAGTTGCCTGGTGCTTCGCCGGTAGGTGGAACAGCGCCATCGCGTCGCGCCGAGTCTCGGACAGAGCGTGTTTTACTCCACGCGATAAACCCGCTGATCTTTTCCTTCGAAGACAAGATGGAGGCCCGAGGCCGATTCGTGCACTTGAAACGGCGCGACTTCGGAGTTCACGTCCAGGACGTGAGTGACGTGAAGCATTCCAACCGCATCGATCGCCTCGGCCGGAGTCGTCACGCCCGGCACGGTCAATTCGCCCCACTGCCCCAGGGGTTTCACATAATTCTTATCCAGGTAAAACGGCGGAACGCTGCGGTCCAGGATTAACACATTCTGGACGGCTGGATCGTGGTTCAGGAACGAAAAACTCTCCGCGAACGGAACGCGTTCGGCATGGCGCTTTGCGGCGTACGAGGAGGAGAAAACCGCGTGAATAGAATCTGATTCGGAGTTCACAATCATGAACAGGCCATACAGCAAAGAGACACCAACGAGCAAGCCCGCCGCGGCCCGTTCGATGCGCCCACCGAAAAATTGACAATGCCGCCAGCCGATTACCCCGAGCACCGCGGCAATCGCATAGACATGAATCAGGAAGCGCGATTCCTGCTGCGTCAGGAACCAGGCCAGGGAAAGCAGGAGCACCAGGATCACCAGGAATTTTGTAGTGAGGCTCTTGCGTGTGGCAAGGATGCCAATCGGCGCAAGCCCCAGAGGCACCAGGCCGATTCCTCCCGCGCCGTGAAAATTTGCGGTGTGGTAGGTCAGATTAAACGGCAGAAGCAACAGCGCCAGCGGGCCGCGTCCGAGGCCGGCGCCGCGCTGCACAATGTACTGTTGAAAATTCAATATCGCCTGCGTGGAAAGATATTTCGGATGACAGAGATGTAACAGGCCTGGAGGCGGCGGGTAAATCGGGCAGCCAAGCAGCACCCAGTTCCGCGCATAGTACGCCCCCGCGACAATAATTGTTGCGATTCCCGCGAAGGCAATCCCCTCCGAATAGGGCAGGGATTTTTTCTGACGGCTATTTGTTTCGAGAAAAGCAAGGCTGATCGCAAGGATTGGCGTGGCAAGCAGTCCGGTATATTTTGTCGCGATCAGCAATCCGCGAAAAACTCCGAAGGACATCCATTCGGACCTGCTTTCCGCGTCCAGTGCCGCGCGCACCGCGGCAAGAAAAAATGCGGCATATAGCCCGTCGACAAAGGCGAGATGTGCTCCTGAAAATACCGCGGGCATGGTGGCGACAATTGCCGCGGCCCACCATCCGCCGGTGGCGTCCAGGCCGCAGCGGATGCCGAGCGAAGCGACCGTTGCAAGCAGCAACCCGAACGAAAAAAAATCGGCAAAGCAAGGCGCGGATGGTCCGCCGAGGACGATAAGGGCCGCGTACATTGTTTCGGCGCTTTGTGGAAACGCGGTGGGAGAATTGTCCGCTACCGGTCGAATTACACCCGCTCGCAACCACACTTTCGGGCCAAGCAGATGGTATGCAACTGTGTCCGAGCCCCAATCTCCGACGACTTCCGCCAGCCCTGCAACCCCTGTCATACACAGGAGGAAAACCACCAGCGCCCCGGGAAGGAGCGCGCTCCGGTCTATCCCCGGCTTCGGCAGGGTGTGTTCCCGCCACATTCTCCAGAGCCGAACCAATCCCAGAGCCGCAAATCCCAAGGCGACGGCAAAAATCACACGCCGCGAAAACGCAAACTGGCCGATCACATAGAGCGCCAGAGATACGCCTCCCCAACCTCCTAACAGGGAAAGGGCCAGGCGCTCCCAGGGTTGAAATGCGCTTCCCAACCGATGAAAGATCGGCGCACCCGCGCCTGCGGCTGCGAGAACCAGCAGCAACAATCCCAGCACAGCCCGCAGCGCAAGGAGAACCATGGACTAGAGAGCTTTCCGGAACAAATGGAGGGATTGGAAGAAGTGAGAGCCGAGTACCCGGATGGCCAGAAAGATCAGTAATACCAGCAGCATCCACACAGCGGGCAAAGCGCCCGAAAAACGGCTGAACACGCTTAGAACAGATTCTTGGACGGTGCGTTTCATTCCGCGCCCAACTTTATTCCATGCTTCAGGCACTGGCAAGTACTTGCTGGTGGGGCGACTCGCTGCTCGCGCAAGTACTAGGAAACCTGGGTGCTTCGGCTGCCTCAAAACCCACACATTCCTGCCTCGTTTTCTTGACTTACCCGCCTTCTGCCCAAATAATGGATAGGCATGAGCGTACGCGCCGGAGGCGCTGAAGACATGTTCCTCGACGTCAAGGATCTTGCCGTCCGCAAAGTGCGCATCCATAAGACGTACGCCCCGGGCAGCATCGATTACGGCATCAGTGAAGTGAAACAGGCAGGGCCGCTGGAAGTTACCGCCCAAGCAGAGCTTCTGGAAGGTCAGATCCGCATCACCGGCGACCTGGAGACCAAGATTGAGATGGTCTGCGCGCGGTGCCTGGAGCCCGTGATCGAGGAAGTACACAAGGATTTTGACCTCTTCTATCAGCCGCTTCCAAAGGCCACCAAGCCGGAAGAAGAGCGGCTGAAAGATGACGACACCGAAATCGGGTTTTTTCAAGGAGAAGGCCTGTTCCTGGCCGATGTGCTGAAGGAACAGGTGCTGCTGTCACTGCCGATGAAAGTAATCTGCCAGAGCGATTGCCGCGGTTTGTGCCCCACGTGTGGAGCAAGCCTCAATCACGAAGAGTGCCGTTGCGAAAGGCACGCCACGGACCCGCGTCTGGCTCCCCTCGCGCGGTTGAAGCAGGACTGGCTCAAGAAACAATAGATTTCCGGGCGGAAAGCCCATAGAATCCGACCTTGTTCGGACTGGCGGAGTGTGTAGCCACGAATGAGGCGAGAACCAGGAGTGATGTAATGCCTAATCCAAAACGTCGACATTCCAAGGCGCGCAAGAACAAGCGTCGTGCTCACGACCACTTGTTCGCGCCCGCTATTGCCAAGTGTCCGAATTGCCACGAAATGAAGCAGCCCCACCGGGCTTGTCCTCATTGCGGTTATTACAAGGGCCGGCCGGTTCACGACGTCAAGTAAGGGCTCGAGTTTTTAGTCAGGCTCGGAACGGGCATGACCGCTGGTGTGTCCTGCCGCCCGGAGTCGCCGGAAGATAATCCCATGATCACAATCGCCGTCGATGCCATGGGGGGAGACAACGCACCCCGTCCGGAGGTGGAGGGGAGTGTTCGCGCCGCGGAAGAGTATGGCGTGCGCATTCTGCTTGTGGGGCAGCCCCAAGTGATCCGGGGAGCCTTGGCGAGTTTCGGCAAGCCTTCGTTGCCGATCGAGATTATTCCGGCCACCGAAGTGATCACGATGGAAGATCACCCGGCCCAGGCCTTTCGCCGCAAGAAAGACAGTTCGGTGCACGTGGCGGCGCGCCTTGTGAAAGAGGGCAAGGCGGACGCCATGGTGAGCGCCGGGAATACCGGCGCGGTGATGACCACGGCGAGGTTTATCATGGGGACTCTGAAGTCGGTCGATCGCGTGGCGTTGGCCGCGCCGTTTCCGAATGCCAAGGGCGGCGTTTCCGTGCTGCTGGATGTCGGCGCGAATGTAGATTCGAAGCCGGAACACCTTTTGCAGTTCGGGGTGATGGGCGAGATTTATTACCGACTCACGTTCGGCAGCCGCAAGCCGCGTGTTGGTCTGCTTTCCGTCGGCGAGGAAGAGATCAAGGGCAACGAGCTGACGCGCGCCGTTTACGAAAGCTTGAAGGCTTTGCCCGTGCATTTCGTCGGCAACGTGGAAGGTGGCGATCTGTTCTCCGGCAAGGTGGATGTAATCGTCTGCGACGGTTTTGTCGGCAACATCGCCCTGAAGATTTGCGAGGGGCTGGCGATGGAGATCATTAAGTATTTGCGGAAGACGTACAAAAGCACTTTCGCATCGCAGGTGGGCTATCTGTTTTCGAAAGGCGCGCTGAAGGGCATCAAGCGCACGATGGACTACGCGGAGTATGGAGGGGCGCCGCTCCTCGGGGTCCGCGGCGTCTGCGTGATCGGCCACGGCCGGTCCAACGCCAACGCCGTCAAGAACGCCATTCGCGTCGCCGCGGGACTTGCGCGCGCGCGGGTGAACGAAAAGATTGAACAAGAGCTCTCCCTGACCCACGCGCAGGCGTGACGTCCGGAGAGAGGAGCAATTATGGGTAAAGTAGCATTCATATTCCCGGGCCAGGCTTCGCAATATTCCGGCATGGGCAAGGAACTTGCCGAGAAATATTCCGCGGCCCGCGCCATTTTCGATGAAGCAGATAAGGCGCTGGGCTTTTCCATTTCCAAAATTTGTTTTGAGGGTACGGAAGAAGAGCTGAAGTCCACCGCGTTAACGCAGCCCGCCATTCTCACTGTTTCCGTTGCGGCGATGTGGGTGCTTTCTGAAAAACGCATCGGCGCGGACTTCGTCGCCGGCCATAGCCTCGGCGAATATTCCGCTCTCGTTGCTGCCGGATCGCTGCAATTTGCAGACGCCGTGCGGCTTGTTCACAAGCGCGGCCAATACATGCAGGAAGCCGTCCCCGCCGGGCAGGGCGCGATGGCCGCGATTATGGGAGTGTCACCCGCTGTCGTTGCCGATGCTTGCAAGCGCGCCGCGGAGGGCGGAGTTTGCACTGCCGCCAATCTCAATTCGCCCGACCAGACCGTCATTTCAGGCGACGCCGCCGCCGTCAAGCGCGCCATCGAAATTGCTTCGCAGTCGGGCGCCAAGCGCGCTGTGCTGCTTCCCGTTTCCGCGCCGTTCCATTCCTCGCTGATGATGCCCGCGCAGGAGAGGCTGGAAAAGGATTTGCGCTCCACGACGTTTGCGGATCCGCACGTTCCGGTTGTCACCAACGTGGACGCCGACACAATCAAGAAAGGCGATGAAGCCCGCGAGGCTTTGATTCGCCAGGTCACCATGCCCGTGCGCTGGGAAGAGTCCATGCGGATGCTGCTCGACGAAGGCGTGAATACTTTCATCGAGGTCGGACCGGGCCGCGTGCTTACCGGCATAATGCGGCAGATCGAGCGGTCGGTCACCACATTGAACGTGGAAGACGAAAAAAGTTTGCAGGCCACGGTGGAGCGCATCACAGCCGCAAAATCCGACGCAGCGTGATCCACGGCGCAAATTGTAGCGGCCACCTTTGGGTGGCCCTGGCGGGTTTGTGGTTGTAGGGGGGCTTTATGTCGCCTTCTTGCGGTACATCGGAATTGGCGGGCTGAAATTGCTGTTGTCGGGTCGGCTGCACAGGCTAAAGCCTGTGCCACAAGAGCCGACGCGGCCTGAGGATAAACGCGAATGTTTAATTTGAAGGATAAGGTCGCAGTGGTTACGGGTGCGTCGCAGGGAATCGGCCGCGACACCGCGCACGCGCTCGCTGAGGCCGGCGCTAAAGTCGCCGTCGCCGCTCGCAATGAGGAAAAACTCGCAGAACTCGTGCAAGAGATCACCGCCAAGGGCGGCGAGGCTTTCGCCGTGAAAATGGACGTCGCCGACATCGATCAGATCAAGACTGGCTTCAAATCCATCCTCGAGAAATTCGGCAAAATCGATATCCTTGTCAACAACGCCGCCATCACTCGCGACGGCCTGGCCATCCGCATGAAGCCTGACGATTGGGACGCCGTGATCCGCACCAATCTCACCGGCGCGCATTTCTGCATCCAGCAGGTTTTGTCGACCATGATGAAAGCCCGAGCCGGCCGCATCATCAACATCTCTTCTGTCGTCGCCGAAAGCGGCAACGCCGGCCAGGCCAACTACGTTGCCGCGAAGGCCGGAATCATCGGCCTCACCAAAGCCATTGCCATCGAAATCGCATCGCGCAATATCACTGTTAACGCCGTGGC
>Ga0210406_10002719_pt1 | contig 19961 bp, 18 predicted proteins | sample IncBWC30MmetaG_FD_155454 | JGI IMG/M metagenome (GOLD analysis project Ga0210406, IMG submission 155454) | Forest soil microbial communities from Barre Woods Harvard Forest LTER site, Petersham, Massachusetts, United States - Inc-BW-C-30-M | ecosystem: Environmental > Terrestrial > Soil >... | reverse complement strand
GCACTGGATGCGGGGTGGGTACCGGTTCGCGTGAAGAAAACGCGTCAAAACAAGAGACTAGAGCCTCCGTTCCGATTCAATCGGAACGGAAAAGGCTCTAGCCGTGATTACGTCCCGTGTCCGTCACGGTGATTCCGCCACGCATGCTGTCTTCGCATGGGCGCAGCCGCCATCGCCCCTTCGGGCAGTCCGCCTGCTTCAACCCCGAGGCCGGCGTTCGGATGATGGAAGGCATATGCCCCGGGCTCCTGTATCGCTGCTTGTGGCGCAACGGCATAGCATTCCGCGCCGATGCCGGAAGCGGTCTCATCGCATTGGGCAAGGGTCGTGAAACTGCAATCCGTTCCGCCCTCATTGTATTCGAGGCAGTAGGAGCCGGCGCCGACCGCCTCGGCGGGCTTGGATCCAAGACATGCGGTCGCTACGAGCGCGCCGCATGCAACGGCAATCATGATACTTGTTCGCATAGCGCTTGACTCCATTCGATCTGTTGGTTCCAGAGAAAGCCCGCCGTCGCGTGCTCCAACATCGGAGCGAGGTGCTTCACCGCACCGGCTCCCGAGCTTCGGCAAGACCCTAACCAAGACCCTAACGCCGTGTGCGCGCTGCAGTCTTGCGAGAGGGGACGACTCTTTCGGAAAGGCACGGCACCAATCTATTTTTTCTCACGGCAAGATCTGGCCCGGTGTCGCTCGCCGCCACCGTGCTTTTGCGTAACAGATGAACCGATCCGGAAATACGCTTGATCGTCGGCGTCGTACCGTCGCTCATGTCAACTCCAGCAATCGAGGCCTGTATGAGCACGATCACCACCAAGGACGGCACTCAGATCTACTACAAGGATTGGGGCGACGGGCAGCCCGTTGTCTTCAGCCATGGCTGGCCGCTTTCTTCCGACGCCTTCGAGGACCAGATGTTCTTTCTCGCCTCGCGCGGTTATCGCTGCATCGCCCATGACCGCCGTGGTCATGGGCGTTCGAGCCAGCCATGGACCGGCAACGACATGGATACTTACGCCGACGATCTCGCCGAACTCGTCCAGAAGCTAGACCTGAAGAACGCGATCCATGTCGGCCATTCCACGGGCGGCGGCGAAGTTGCGCGTTACATCGCCCGTCACGGCACCAAGCGTGTGGCAAAGGCCGTGCTGATCGCCTCGGTGCCGCCGCCGATGCTGAAGACGGCGGCCAATCCCGGCGGCCTGCCGATTTCGTGCCAGCGTTGTCGCCGACCGCTCGCAGTTCTGGAAAGAGCTCAGCATGCCCTTCTACAGCTACAACCGCCCGGGCGCGAAAGTCTCGGAAGGGGTGCGTAACTCGTTCTGGCTGCAGGGCATGATGGCCGGCTTCCCCGCCGCGTATTTCTGCATCAAGGCGTTTTCGGAGACGGACCAGACGGAAGACCTGAAAAAGTTCGACGTGCCGACGCTCGTCATCCAGGGTGACGACGACCAGATCGTGCCGTTCGCCGACGCCGGCGCGCTTCAGGCCAAACTTATCAAGGGCGCGACCCTGAAGGTCTACAACGACGCCCCGCACGGCCTGTGCACGACGCACAAGGACCAGGTCAACGAGGACCTGCTGGCGTTCTTCAAGTCCGAGGCTCAACGCGCAGCCTGAAACGCCTTCCCGCAACGACGCGAAAACTGCGGCCCGAGGCTACGCCGCCCCGGGCCGCAGGTTTTTGCTGGCTGCATGCGAAGCGATCTCACAGACCGATCCGAGTCATCGTTCCTCTCCTTGCCGGATTTGGTGTTGCGAAGTTCTAGCAGTGCCTCACAGGAGCGGTCTTTCCGACCCGCGAGAAGGTTTTCAGATTTGCACGCGTGCCAGGGGCTGTCCGCCTGACGGCGGCAATCCCGCCTCTGAAGCTCTGCATCACGGTCATGCAGGCTTCTGGCAAAGATTCGTGCCTTTCGGAAATCGCACGTGGCGTCCGAAAGACCGCAAATCACGCGCGCCGTATGCCAACGCAGCTATTCGCTCAGTTGCCAGATGATGTGGTTGTGCCGCCGCTCGGATGTCGTGCTGGGCGGCCGCGGAGGACGCGATCAGGGGACGGAATGCGCAAAGTTATCCTTGTCACCGGAGCCGCGAACGGGATCGGGAAAAGCACCTGCGATGAATTGGCGAGAGCGGGCCACACGGTCTACGCGTCGATGCGCGAAACGAAGGGTCGCAACGCGAGGCGCGTGGTGGAGATCGAAGCATTTTCCAGGCAGCACGATGTCAATCTGCGCGCCATCGAGCTCGATGTTTCCTCCCAGGACTCGGCGAACTCGGCCATCGAGACGATCATTGCCGAGAACCGCCGGCTGGACGTGGTGGTGCACAATGCGGGCCAAATCGTATACGGGCCGGCGGAGACCTTTACCTCGGAGCAGCTCGCAGAGCTTTACGACACCAACGTCCTGAGCACGCAGCGCATCAATCGCGCGGCATTACCGCAATTGCGCAAGCAGGGTCAGGGCCTGCTGGTATGGATCTCGTCCAGCAGCGCACGTGGCGGCTCGGTGCCATTTCTCGGCGCCTATGCCTCGTCAAAGGCCGCCCTGGACGCGCTGGCCCTCAGCTATGCTGGTGAGCTCGCGCGTTGGGGCATCGAGACCACGATCGTCGTTCCGGGCGCCTTGGGGCCCGGCCACTATGTTCGTTCCGGCAGGCCCCGCGACACAATGAGGGCGGAAGAATACGACGATGGTCCAACCTGCGACATCAGCGAGGTCGCGCTGAACGGCCTGGCACAGCTTTCGCCGCAGGACCCGGACCCGGAGGCGATCGCGAGGGCAATCGCGAAAGTGATAGATACACCGTTCGGCGAGCGTCCCCTGCGAATTCATTTCGATCCCGACGATGACGGAGCGGCCGTGGTCAACGGGGTCGCCGATCGCGCCCGCGCGGAACTGCTTCGGCGCATCGGACTGGAGGATATTCTCAAGCCGGCGGTCCTTGGCTAAGGCCTCTTCAAGACCTCTCCAAGATGGCCGCGCGAGTGAACTGCTACTGCTCTGGGCAGAGCGATCGAGCACGACTTTACGCACATGCCACCGGGTGTTACGATCGAAAATGCCGCTGGGTTCCAATGGCTTGGTGCGTCACAAGTCGACTGTCGGGTATCGGTCCCAAGCGGACGCCCGCTGGGAACAGCGTCATGCCGCAACCGGTGCAGAGCCTGCTCCTCAAGATATCCTGTCCTTTGGACCGTTTCGTCTGCATATCGCGCAGAGGAAAATCGAAAAGGATGGCGGCCAAGTTCAACTTTCGTCGCGCGCATTCGACGTCCTTGTTACCTTGATCGAGCAGGCGGGCGCTGTCGTCAGCAAGAATGAGCTGATGGCGAGGGTGTGGCCTGGCGTTACCGTCGACGAGGGCAACCTTCGGGTCCATGTCGCGGCCCTTCGAAAGGCGCTTGGCGACGGCGAGGCCGGCGCCAGATATCTGAGCACGGTCTCTGGACAGGGCTACTGCTTCGTCGCTCAGGTTTCTCGTTCGGATGACGCGGAACCATCCCTCCTCACGCCTGCCCCGTCGCCAGCTCACAATCTTCCGAGGCGTCAGCTACAGATGGTGGGCCGCGATCAGGCTGTCGACGACGTATTGCACAAGCTGACGAGCAAGCGCTTCGTCACCATCGTCGGTCCCGGCGGCATCGGCAAGACCACCGTGGCCGTGTCGGCAGGCCACGCCCTGCTGGCACAGTTCGCCGGCCAAGTGCGTTTTGTCGACCTTAGCGCAATCCAGGATGCGACTCTCGTACCCGGCATCGTGGCATCGGCGCTCGGAGTGGTGGCACGGTCCAGCGATCCCGCGGACAGCCTTGCGGCATTCATGCGCGACAAGCGGATGCTTCTGATTTTGGATTGTTGCGAGCACGTGATCGAGGCATCGGCGGCGCTGACCGAGCGGCTTTACAAGGAGGCCCCGCAGCTCCACATCCTGGCCACGAGCCGGGAGCTGTTGCGTGTGGAAGGTGAGCATATTCACCGTCTGCTGCCGCTGGCAAGCCCGCCCGAAGACGCCGCTCTTACGGCTGCGGACGCTCTCGCCTTCCCAGCGGTCGAACTCTTCGTCGAGCGCGCGCTCGCAAACAGCAGCGAGTTTGAGCTGACTGATGCGAATGCGTCCGATGTCGGCAGGATCTGCCGCCGGCTCGATGGTATCGCACTTGCTATCGAGCTCACCGCCAGCCGCGTTTGCGCATACGGCGTCAAGCCCATGATCGCGCTGCTGGACAACCAGTTCAACATGTTGTGGGAAGGACGACGTACCGCGCTGCCCCGGCATCGGACGCTCCGCGCGACAATTGAGTGGAGTTATAATCTGCTCTCCGAGCAGGAACGCACAATCCTCTGCCGGTTGTCTGCCTTTTCCGGCAACTTCACCCTGGACGCCGCCCGATCCGTCGCCGCGACTGACGAAACTGACGACGCAGCCATCATACCGGCCCTCGCAAGCCTGGTTGCCAAGTCCATGCTGACACTGAACACAAGCAGCGTTTCGGCGCGATACAGGCTGCTCGACGCGACACGGGCGTATGCGCAGGAAAAGCTCGCCGCCAGCTCGGGCGCTGACATAACGGCGCGAAATCATGCGTGCTATTTTCTCGCCCTGCTCAAGCGCATCGGTGACGGCTCGATCGATGATCTTTCCGCGATCGCCGACCAGTTCGGCAACATACGTGGCGCGTTAACATGGTGTTTCTCGGCGCGAGGAGACCGCGCGACCGGTGTCGCTCTGGCTGCCGCATCGATGCCCCTGTTCTTCCAGCTATCGCTGCTGGCAGAATGCCAGCTCTGGGCAACGCGTGCCATCGAAGCGCTCGATGGAGTGGACGGGAGCATCACGCATGACCTCGCCCTTCATGCCGCCCTGGGGTCGGCTCGGATACTGACAGGGCAAATCGACGACAGCGCCGCCGCTTGCTTCACCCGGGCACTTGGACTTGCCGAGAAAATTGGTGATGTGCCGGGCCAACTTCGCTTGATTGGCCGGCTCCATTTGCTCCAATTATTTGCCGGCGACCTCGGCGCCGCACTGAACACCGCCAGGCGCGGCGAAGCGATTGCTGCCAGCAACGACGATCCGGCCGCGCTGGCGCGGATGCGTGTCTCCCTCAGCATCTCCTGCCATTATCTCGGCGACCTTGTCGGCTCTCGCTCGTACATCGAAGCCGCATTGGCGCATCCGGAGCTGGAAGCGGATGTCCATGGCGGTTTGAGTTTTGATTATCCCAGGCGCGCTCAAATCACTTTGGCTCGTATCCTGTGGCTTCAGGGATATCCCGATCGAGCCATGGAAACGGCGCGGCAAGCCATCGCCGACGTGATAACCGTGGATCATCCCGTAAAGCTCTGCAGGGCGCTGCTTTGGGCGTTTGGCGTCTTCTATTGGAATCAGGAATTGGAGGACTACGAACAGCACATCGACAGGCTTCTCGTCGAGACCCGCAAGTACGCCCTCGACTCCCTTCGATTATTTGGCGAGGCGACGAAAGGCATCACGCTGTTGGCTCGAGGCGAAGTCGATGTCGGACTGGTCATGCTGAGAGGCGCGGTTGAGAAAATGCAGAACCATCGATTTGGCGCGGTGGCCGGTCTTAGCGCTCCGCTCGCGGTCGCGTTAGCTGCTACAGATCGGGGCGATGAAGCACTGAATACAATCGATCAGGCGATTGCGCATGCCAGACATCGTAACTTCCTGATGGAGATGCCCGACATGTTACGGGCAAAGGGAGAGGTGCTGACCCGCATGAAAAGTCCGGATTTATCCAGGGCGGAACACTGGCTCAAGGAGTCGCTTGAGTTGGCTCACCATCAAGGAGCCTTGGGTTACGAGCTGCGTGCCGGCGTCAGCCTCGCTCGGCTGTGGCGCCAGCAAGGCCGACCGCGAGAGGCCCACGGCATGCTAGCACCGATCCATGGACGATTTACCGAGGGCTTCGATTCGCCTTGGCTCAGGACGGCCGAGGGATTGCTCAAGGGGCTGCTCGATGAATTGAGCTAACCGTATCCGATTTCGGCTGCGGCCATTGAATCACCGTCATCACAAGCAGAAGACCCACCTGCCCCATGCAGGATCTGCAGCCCCCTCGAAAGCGGACGTTCGCGGCGCGCGTCAGTTACGAAAGCCGTGCATCGCAGCAGGCCACGCCTCACCGGCGTGCCGTGGTAAACTGGGCCCTGGCGCACGCCGCACCGGCGCCGTCGAGAGAAAACGCTGTTGGGAGGATTGCATGAAAGGCGTTGTGTTTGTCGGTGACCGGAAGCTTGAGCTGCGTGACTTTCCCGACCCCACGCCTGGGCCCCGCGACGTGGTGCTCGAGATCAAGGCGTCTGGTATGTGCGGCAGCGACCTGCACGTTTACCGCGCCACTTTCAAGCCCGGGGATGCCAGCTCGGGATTCAAACGCGGCGCCGAACCAGTGATCGCGGGCCACGAGCCCTGCGGCGTCGTGATCGCGGTCGGCACAGGAGTTTCGCCCAAGGAGGCCCGCAGCGGCCAGCGGGTGATGAATCACCACTACACCGGTTGCGGCTGCTGCAAGCACTGCCGCTCTGGCTGGGCGCAGATGTGTCTCGAAGGCTCCATCGTCTTTGGTGCCAATGGCAACGGCGCGCACGCCAGGTACATGAAGGTGCCGGTTGACACACTTGTGCCTCTACCCGACGCGCTCTCGTTCGAGACCGGCGCAGCGATTTCCTGCGGCACCGGCACGGCCTACGGGGCGTTGAAGCGGCTCAATCTGCAGGGCGGCGAAACAATTGCCATCTTTGGCCAGGGCCCGGTGGGACTCTCTGCGACGCAGCTCGCCGTCGCCATGGGCGCCCGGGTTCTCGCACTCGACGTCTCGCCCGAGCGACGCGAACTCGTCCGCGAGTTTGGCGCAAACGAAGTCATCGATGCGCGCTCGAACGATCCCGTCGAAGCCATCCGAGAGTTGACCCATGGCGAAGGCGCACACAAGACGCTCGACACTTCGGGCGTGGGTGAAGCGCGGGCCGCCGCGGTAAGGGCGGCCCGAACCTGGGGAACGGTCTGCTACGTCGGCGAGCGCGGTCAGGTTACCCTCGATGTCAGCCCTGATCTGCTGCGTCGACAAATCACGCTGGTGGGCTCCTGGACCTTCTCCACGCAGGGGCAGGCCGAGTGCGCAGAGTTTGTCGCGGACCACAATGTCAAAGTTGATAAGCTCTTCACCCATCGCTGGCGGCTTGAACAGGCGGAGGAGGCCTATCGCCTGTTCGACACCCAGACCACGGGCAAAGGCGTGATCCTACCGTCTTGAGCACGATTTTGGGTTGATCCGTGGCTGCTTGAGCACGAAACTCACGGAGGCTCACAAGTATGATCATCACCGCAGTCCACACCCATGTGCTCGATGCCAAGCTGTCGCAGCCCTTCGCCAGGTAGCACCCGAAGGTCACACAATGCGCCTTCGGAGCCTTGGAGATCGATAGACCTTCTGATGTTCGAATTTGACCGAACCGAGCACCCTATTCGTCACGCGATTCTCACAGCGCCAATAGAGCATGTCGATGGCATCGTCCGAATTCCGAATGGTCCAGGACTTGGCATCGAGGTCGACAGAAACGCAATTTCCCGGTTTGCGGTGCGCTAGCGATGTTTCGCGGCGCGCAATTGCTCCGGTGATGCTATCAACTTAATGTACGAAAAACGATGGCTAGACGATCATGGCACCTATCAAGACCACTGAAACGGGAATTTACCGGATTCCTCTGACCGTTACCCTCTCTGACAGCACGCACGGTGAAATCAAAGCGTTCGAACTCATAACATGCCGTGTCCGCGATTCCGAAGGAGCCGAAGGAGTAGGCTATACTTACACCGTGGGCCGTAACGGTGGCGCGATTGCTGACATTCTCCGGCGGGAAATCTCTGAGCTGGTCGAGGCTCTCGAGGCTGATGACACCGAGGCCATCTGGCACCGTGTCTGGTGGGGCCTGCACTATGGCGGACGCGGCGGAGCCGCCGTACTGGCCCTCTCGGCACTTGATATCGCTTTGTGGGATCTGAAGGCGCGCCGTGCCGACCTGCCACTGTTCCGTCTGCTGGGTGGCTTCGACGCCCGCGTGCCCTGTTACGCCGGCGGCATCGATCTCGATCTCTCCACCGATGCCCTTCTGAAGCAGACCGAAGACAATCTCGCCAAAGGCTTTCGCGCCATCAAGATGAAGGTAGGCCGCCCCGATCTCGGGTCCGACGTCGCGCGTGTCCAGGCAATGCGCAAACATCTCGGCGAGGGCTTTCCGCTGATGGCGGACGCCAACATGAAATGGACGGTCGAAGAAGCCATCCGCGCCGCCCGAGCGCTGCAACCGTTCAGTCTCACCTGGCTTGAAGAGCCGATCATTCCCGACGATATTGCCGGCCATGCCCGCATCATGGCAGCCGGTGGCGTACCCATCGCGGCGGGTGAAAACCTGCGCTCGCTATGGGAATTCAAGAACTATATCGCAGCCGGCGCCGTGTCTTATCCCGAGCCCGACGTGACCAATTGCGGCGGCGTCACGGCCTTCATGAAGATCGCGCGGCTCGCGGAAGCCTTCAATCTTCCGGTGACCAGCCACGGTGCGCATGACATCACCGTGCACCTCCTCGCGGCCTGCCCGAACCGCTCTTATCTCGAAGCCCACGGCTTTGGGCTCGACCGCTACATCGCGCATCCGCTCGTGCTTGAGCAAGGCATGGCATTGGCGCCGACGCGGCCCGGACACGGCATCAACTTCGATTGGAAAGGGTTGTCGCAGCTCTCTCCATAACGCCGAGACCCGAGGCTAACTACCAGTGTGCGAGCATGCCCAATGATTATGTCGTAGAGAGCGCGCCGGGCGCATCAGCCCGCCTCCGTTTCGAAAAAGCACGACGCCTGCCACGGAAACATCAAGGCATTCGCTTTATCACTCCACGCCCGCCACTATATTCGTGTGCAAGGTGAGTTTCGGAATCTGCGCAGGAGTCATGAACCATGCGAAAAGTCGGGGTTGTTGGAGCTGGCGCGGTCGGCGCCGCATGTGCGATGTCGCTGGCTCTTCGGCGCAGCGCGGACGAAATCATCCTCGTGAACAGAACACCGGCAAAGAGCGTCGGGATCGCCACGGATATCACGTATGGAGCGGCAATGGGCGATGTGACCGCCGTTCGCAGCCCCGACATCTCGGGCTTGGCGGGTTGCTCGGTCGTTCTCCTGACCGCTGGCGTCAACGAAAAGAGCGGAGGCGCGACGGACCGGAACGACAGTGAAGGCAGGTTGAAGCTCCTCACTGCCAACGCAGGAATCTACAGGGAACTCGTTCCTGCGATCGTCGCTGCTGCGCCGGACGCCGTGATCATTGTCGTTACCGATCCGCCGGACCCGCTCACTGATGTGGCGCGCGCCTTTGCGGGGCATGCGCGTGTCTTCGGCACTGGTACATTCCTTGACAGCCTACGCTTCCGGACTCATCTCGGGCGTCACTTCGGCGTTGCGCCAAGTGCTGTAGACGCCCTGGTGATCGGCGAACACGGGACATCGAGCGTCTTTCTATGGTCCTCCGCCCGAATTTGCGGCAGCTCGGTCGAGACGCTCCTCGATCGATCGGCGGAAACAAGGGAGCAGATTGAAAAGGACGTTCGGCAGGCCAACATCACGATCATCGAGGGAATCGGCGCCAGCCAGTACGGAATCGGAATCGTGTCCGCGCGGCTCGCCGAGGCGGTTCTACGGGATGAGAAGGTTGTTCTTCCGGTGTCGAGCCCCCAAAAAGGGTTTGGGGTCAGCCTTGCTCTGCCATCGGTCATCGGGGCGGCTGGCGTCGAGCGCGTTCTCATGCCGCAGATGAGCCGGCAGGAAGAGGCGGCGCTGCGCGCCAGCGCACAGCATATTGCGGATGCGTCTGCTCGTCTGAAGCAGTAGGATGATCGCGGTCGAGCCGCGCGTTCGTTCGGGCAACTCGCCGTGCGGATTGGAAATACAACGCGACGCCACAGGTTTTGCCTGAAAGGCCCAGGGCTTGGATTATCGCCTTGGATTATCGCCTTGGATTGTCGCCTTGGATTGTCTGGCCAGCTCAACAGCAAAGACACATCGGATGCGTGTCACATCGTTCGCGGTCCTGCTGCTCCTGTCGTATATTCTGTCGGCGACTGCGGCGTCGACAATCGTCGGAGAAGCCAGTGTCGGTCCACCGCCCGCGGTGCAGCCCGGGAAGCCACCGCCACTGCCCCAGCAAGGGCCGCTAGCTGGGCCCCGCTCGCCGGATCAGACCGGCTTTCCTGCGGCTCTGACGGCAGCGGCGATCCCTCCGGCCAGCCCACTTACGCCTGCTGCGGTTACATTGGGTGAGAGGCTGTTCTTCGACGGCCGGCTCTCGGATGACGGCACGGTCGCGTGCGCCACATGTCATGATCCGGCGCGCGCCTTCACTGATGGGAGGCCCGTGTCGATCGGAATCCACGGCCGCGCCGGTCAGCGTAATGCTCCGACCCTGCTGAATGCCCTTTACAACAAGACGCAGTTTTGGGATGGCCGGGTTGATACGCTGGAGCAGCAGGCAGCACTGCCTATCACCAACCCGTTCGAGATGGGTTCATCCAGCATCACCGGCGCCGTGTCCAGGATCGCCGGCGACAAGGACTATCAAGCGCAGTTCGTGCAGGCCTTCGGCCATGGCGTCAACGAAGAGGATATGCTGCGCGCGATCGCGACTTATGAACGGACATTGGTCTCATTCGATGCTCCCTTTGACCATTTCATCGCCGGAGAAGCTGACGCTATCAGTGACTCGGCCAAGCGCGGCTGGGAATTGTTCAATACGAAAGCCCGCTGCAACCTCTGCCACGCCTTGGTGGATAACAAGCGGGATGTAACGACGTTCACCGACAATGACTTTCACAACATCGGCATCGGAATCCTCCGGCATCGTGTCGGTCCCTTGGCACAGCAGGCGGAACGTGAGCTTGCGCAAGGGCGTTTGCCAGATGTCGACACCGCGGCAATCACGAGTGAGATGTCGGTCCTGGGACGTTTTCTCATAACAAAACGGCGGAGTGACATTGCAGCGTTCAAGACTCCCGACCTACGAAATGTCCTGGTGACGGGGCCCTACTTCCATGACGGATCAATGCAGACGCTGTGGGATGTGCTGGATCACTACAACAAGGGTGACGGTCTCAGCGACCCTTGGCTTGACGAGGATATCCAGCCGTTGGCCATGACTGAGCCGGAGATCGATGACGTGGTGGCGTTTCTTGCGTCGTTGACAAGTTCTCCATACAAGAAGGCCGGTGATCAGGAGTACGCACGGCAGCTCGCGTTATCCAGAGTTGATCGCCCACAGCGGGACACCGCACGGGCCTTTGGCCCGAAGCCGTCGCAACCAGAGCCGCTGCCATTTTGATCAATCGCCGAGCCGGCGTACCGAAGATTAACGAGCGTTTGTTGGAAGAAGCCCTGTGACGAAGACTGCCAAATCGGACGATCTCGGCGACGCTGCAACGTTAACGGATTCATCTGGCGCGGGCGAAAGCCGCCCTCGGCGAGCGATGACGGTGCTGGAAACCAGGCATCTGTCCAGAAGCGTCGGACAACGGCTGCTCGTCAGAGACGTCAATGTGCAGGTCTCGGCGGGTGAGATTCTCGCCGTCGTCGGTCCGAGCGGAGCCGGAAAGTCGTCCTTCCTCCGGCTCCTCAACCGGCTGGACGAGCCCACAGCCGGTACGGTGCTGCTCGAGTCCAGGGACTACCGCTCGATCGCTCCGCGGGAGTTGCGGCGGCGCATTGGCATGGTCATGCAGACGGCGTTTCTGTTTTCCGGCACAGTTTCCGCGAACATCTCTTTCGGACCGCGGCAACGCGGAGAAGCGATGGCGCCCACGCAGATCGCAACACTGCTTGAGCGGGTCGGCTTGTCCGGATTCTCCGACCGTGACGTCGGCAACCTTTCCGGCGGCGAGGCCCAGCGCGTCGCGCTGGCGCGAACACTGGCGAATGCCCCTGAGGTTCTGCTGCTCGACGAGCCGACCTCCGCACTCGATGAGGCGTCGGTGCGCGGGGTCGAGGAGCTCGTTCTCGGCCTCGTGCAAGAGCGGCGAATGGCCTGCGTTATCGTCACACACAATCGCGAGCAGGCAGTCCGTCTCGCGGACAGAACAATCGTCATGGAAGCCGGTCGAATTGTCGCGGCCGGGGCAACCAGAGAGGTGCTGCATGATAGCTGAGCTGCAAAGCAGCATAGGCGGCGACGTGTTGATGGGTCTCGCCCAGGCCGTGGGTGCCATCGCGCTGTGCGCGGCCGTGGTGACGCTTTGCCGGTGGCAGGCTATTCGCGTGGGACGAGAGGCGGCGGCGTCGATGGCACGTGGCCTCGTGCAGATGGTTTTCGTTGGAATGGTCCTGGCCTTGTTGCTGCAGGGTAGCTTGCTGATCGGCTCTCTCATCTTGTTGATGATGACGGTCGCCGCGGCATTCACGGCTGCCCGCCGCCTCCAGGGATTGGATGGCGGGCTTCTCCTGTGCTTCTGGGCCATTGCCGCCGGCGCAGGAACGGTGATCGCGGCGATGATCGCGACCCGAAGCCTTCGAGCTGACATCTCGATACTCGTGCCTGTGGGCAGCATGATCATCGCCAATGCGATGAATGCATGCGCGCAAGCGGCAGAGCGCTTCCGGGCCGAGATTGTCACTCATGTCGGTCAGATCGAGGCAGGTCTCTCGCTGGGCGCGGAGCCTGCGGCTACGGTAGCGCCTTATCTCCAGAGCGCCGTTTATGCGAGCCTTCTGCCCCGGCTCGACATGATGAAGTCTCTCGGACTGGTCTGGATCCCGGGAGTCATGGCGGGCATGATGGTCTCCGGCGCCAGTCCCGTGTACGCGGCCATCTACCAATTCGTCGTCGTTGCCATGATCCTGGCTGCATCAGGTATTGCCGGCCTCGTCGTCACCGTTCTCATGCGGTCACGTGTATTTACCACAGCGGCGCAGTTGGCCCTTCGCCCCACAGAAGTGCCATCAGGGTCTAGAGCCTCCGTTCCGATTGAATCGGAACGGAGGCTCTAGTTTCCTGTTTTGACGCGTTTTCTTCACGCGAACCGGTATCCACCCCCGGATCAAGTCCGAGGGCATGCTTCGCTCGAAAACGCTCTAGTCCGGTTTCGCGTTCGGGGAGCAGCCGGGCGCCATGATCAGGTCTTGACGGTCGCCCGCTTTGGCAGTTTCCAGTTGGGGCGCACAAAATGGCAGGTGTAGCCATCTGGATAGCGCTCGAGATAGTCCTGGTGTTCGGGCTCGGCTTCCCAGAAGTCGCCGGCAGGAGCGACTTCCGTGACCACCTTGCCAGGCCACAGATGCGAAGCGTCGACATCAGCGATCGTGTCTTCGGCGATCGTTCTTTGCTCATCCGTTGTATAGAAAATTGCCGAACGGTAGCTCGTGCCCCAATCATTGCCCTGACGATTTACCGTGGTCGGATCATGGATCTGGAAGAAGAACTCCAGGAGCGTTCGGTAGCTGGCCTTCGTGGGATCGAAGATGATCTCGATTGCTTCGGCATGACCTTCGTGGTTGCGATAGGTGGCGTTCTTCACGTCTCCTCCCGTGTAGCCGACCCGCGTCGAAACCACACCCGGCTGCTTGCGGATGAGATCCTGCATACCCCAGAAGCAGCCTCCGGCCAGAACAGCACGTTCCATCGTCATGCGACATCCTCCACTTGATCGAGATAGGCGCCATAGCCCTCGGCTTCCATTCGGTCGCGCGGAATGAACCGCAACGAAGCCGAGTTGATGCAATAACGCAGACCGCCCTTATCCTGCGGGCCATCGTCAAACACGTGACCGAGATGGCTGTCGCCGGAAGCCGAGCGCACCTCGGTGCGAATCATGCCGTGCGTTGTGTCCCGAAGTTCCCTGACGTTGGCGGATTCAATGGGTTTGGTGAAGCTTGGCCAGCCGCATCCCGATTCGTACTTGTCCGAAGACGCAAACAAAGGCTCGCCCGAGACGATATCGACGTAGATGCCGGGCTGCTTGTTGTACAAATACTCTCCCGTGCCCGGCAGCTCGGTGCCACTCTGCTGCGTCACCCTGAACTGCTCGGGTGTCAGGCGAGAAATGGCTTCCCGCGTTTTGCCGTAGCCGCGCTGCTCAGCGCCCTCGTGCTCGTCCATCATGATCTCCCTCGTAAACCTCCATGGTCCTCTATCAGGCGATACGTCTTGATGACATCGGGATCAGGGTCGATGCCGGGGGCCGGCCCCTGAGGCACCGGAATCCGGCCATTTTTCGGGCTGAGCGCGCCGCCATAGAATGGATCGCCGCTGCTCAGATCAGGCTGACGGTTAACGCTCCAAATCAGCCACCAAGTTGACCAACATAGAAGCCAAGCCGGTGACTTCGATTCTCTTTCCCGCATGATTATAGCGTTTGTCGATGCCTTGGAACTCGGGCGTTACGGAATGACGTCGCGGAAATAAGCGCATGGCTGACAATCAAGGGATGACGGATCGCCTAACCGCAGCGCCCGTCCAGTTCCGGTACTTAGGCCGAAGCCGATTTGGCGGGTGACTTGAGCTGGGGACCGATCGCGGCACTTCGAGGCTCGCGAGCCGCCAGCACTTACGTGAGCATGATCACGGACGATCTCTTCTGCGGCCTGATATCGCTCCGATATGCAGGGCCGATTGCTCACCCGGATTTTGCGAGGAGGCGGACATGACGAAGGTCTATTTCCACTGCTCCAACACGCGATCGGTAGTGATGGATCGCCGCGGCACGTCGGTATCCGATCTGATCGACGCGTGTGCCGAGGCGATCAGAAGGGCGCGCTCACTCATCGCATCAACCAGTCTGGAAGATTGGCGTGATTGGGTCCTGCATGTCAGCGACGAGACTGGTGACGAGATTTTCGTGCTACCCTTCGCATTCGTGCTCGGTAAGCCGCACTGAGGATGTCGTGCCGTCAGAGTCCCGTACGGAGCTAGTGACTCCGGAAGCCTAGAGCGTTTTCGAGCGAAGCATGCCCTCGGACTTGATCCGGGGGTGGGTGCCGGTTCGCGTGAAGAAAACGCGTCAAGCAAAAGACTAGAGCTTCCGTTCCGATTCAATCGGAACGGAAAAGGCTCTAGCCGGCCTTCCTCAGTGAAGAAACGGCCATCGGTCTTTCGACGCCATCAAGTCGATGACGCTCCCGTTTCCGCAATTCATCGACTAGACGTTCGAGGTAGGGCGGCAGAGGCGAGCCTTCGAGAGCTAAGTCCTGCTGCAACCGATCACCCACCTCGTCACAGATCGACCGGGCGGTCTTGTGGTCGATGCGCTCCGATCTTCGGATGGGGGGTTCCATTTCGCGACATCCTCGATTAGGCCCCACGATTAACATAAGCTAAAAGATCGGAAGATGTTTCGCGTTCCGTTGAAAGGATACCCATGGTTCCATCTAAGGGAACGAAGGCTATAGCGGCATCTTAAAGATCTCCCTGGCCAACAATCGGCTCGTAAAAGGTCAGCTTTTTCCAACCCATCTGCCGCGGGGCCAAGACGAACTCGCGGCAAACGCCGTGCTGCTCGCTGCAATGGATGACGCGCGCCCGGGCATGAGCCACACACGATATGCGCGGGAAACAGCAAATGCGTCATTAGCATCAGCGCGGCGCGCGGTTGCGGCGGCGGAAGCGCTGGACGTGGTTTTAGTACTTGATGCATCAGGAAAGCAGACGCTGTTAAGGCATCGCGCCTATGTGCGGGCTTGTCCCCGTCGAGCCGTTCGCCGTACGGAGAGAGGAGAGAGGCAAGCCTCGAATGACAAGGTGGAACGTACGACAAGCACGAGTGGGCCATCATACCGGCCCGTCTCGCGCTTCGGTACATGATCACCGCATCTGGCTGAGCGTGAGTGCACACTGACGTACACAAGGATGATGAATCCAAGCCCGAACATGATTCGGTCGGAAACAGGTGCCAATCCCCAATCAACTTGCACGCCTGGCAACGACAGACCTGGCCAGAAGATCGGCTGTGCCCCGCGCTGAACTAGCAGGAGGGAAACGATAGTGGCGCTAGATCTGAACACGATGCATCTGACGTTCGACGACGAGTTCAACAGCCTCAGCTTGTACAACGGTGTCTCGGGGACATGGGACCCGACCTACGGCTTCGGCGGCTTGAACAATTTCGCGAGTCGCATTCATGGAGATGAGAAGCAGATCTATGTGGACCCCTCGTTCACCGGAAGCACGTCGAGTGCCTTGGGAGCGAACCCATTCTCCATTCACGACGGCATTCTCGACATCACAGCGGCGCCGACCTCGCCGGCGCTGGCGGACGCTCTGGAAGGCTATCAATACACATCCGGCCTGATAACCACGCGAGAATCCTTCCAGCAGACCTACGGGTATTTCGAGATGAGGGCCGAGCTGCCGCAGGGCCAGGGACTCTGGCCGGCATTCTGGCTGATGCCGGCCAATGGAGGCTGGCCGCCGGAGCTGGATGTCGTGGAGATGCTCGGCAACAACCCATCGACGATCTACACGACCGCTCACTTCAACGGGCCGACCGGTCCCGCTCAATCCGCCTTTGGATCGAACGTGGCAGACACCTCGTCTGGGTTCCACACCTATGGCGTGGACTGGGAGCCCGACCAGATCACCTGGTATTTCGACGGCAAGCAGGTCGCGCAGACGGCAACGCCTGCCGACATGCACTCCCCGATGTATCTGTTGGCCAATCTGGCCGTGGGCGGCAGTTGGCCCGGCTCGCCTGATGCAACGACCCCATTTCCGGCGAACATGCAGATCGATTACATTCGCGCTTACGCGTCGGGGCCCGGCCAGTCGGTTGTCGGAGGCGCAACTGCATCGGGCGAAACCATGAGCACTGCGACAGCTGGTGTCACGGGTGTGCCGGACGCCAATCACCCAACCTCAGGCGTTAGCAGCTCCTCGTCGACAACGGCCAGCGCGATGCCGGATACAAATCTTGCGTCGGGGAGCGGCACCGCGCAGACGGGCTCCGGGTCGACGGCCGGCGCGACGGCAACGCCAGACACGAATCTTGCGTCGGAAAGTCACGCTGCCTCGGCCGGCTCCGGCGCGGCCGCGACGTCGGGAGGAAACGTCGCGAGTTCGGGGACCGACACTTCACCAACTGGCTCCGGGTCTGAAGCCGACGCGGGTGTGTCCAGCGGTTCGGATGGTGTGGGCTCGAGCCAGCACTCGACCGGTGTCTCGCAGGCAGGCCAGGATACGAGCAGTGGACCAACGTTGACTGAACAATCCGATACGACAACGGCAGCTTCTCACCACGACACAGCTCACTCTGTTTTAGGCATGGCGGCAATCGCTCCTCTCGTCGATGACTTCCAGCACGGTTTCGCATCATCCCACGGGGAAGGCTCGGCGACAGCAGCAGAGCACGTTTCTTCGAACCTGCATCATACACTCGCGTCCATAATGCCGCTCGTCGAGCAGTTCCTTGGCAGCAATAGCGCGGAAGACCACATGTCCCAGCATCAGACGCGTGTAATGTATCATGAGCTGGCCAAAGCCATCGCGCTTCTGCAGGAGCATGACGGTCACACCGGCGACACCGGGGGAGGACCGCATGACCACTCCTCGCTATGTCAAGACCACCACGCCGGGATCTGGCATTGGTCGTAATCGGGCCAGCGAGACACGCGAGAATTACGGCTATCCCTCGACGGCAAACGTGACCACACCTGAAATTCTACATCATCGAGCATATTCACGAGCCACTCCTTTGGTCATGCCGCGGCAACCGCGGGCTGACGAAACTGCACGATCGAGGCCAGCGCTCGCGGTCGTGCGCGACACGGATCAACTTTGCCCCGGCGGTATCGTTGCCGGCTCTGCCAAATGGAAACCGTAGGACTACGGAGTGCCGCAGTCGGAACCGAATTTAAGAGAGTTCTTAACCAGCAGATGGATAATCCATGTCGAACGAAGCGATGAGTCGGACGTCGCGCTCACGAGATCAGTCCTTCTGTTCAGACACACCGGCAAGTACCGGCAAGTATTGCGTCCGGCACTCCGGTTCAGTGACGCCGTCGTGACCTGGCTATAGCGAGTTTCCACCGGCCGAGCCCGGTGGCCTTATCAAGAGGCTCGATTTCGCCACGTGTGGAATCATATCTCAGGAGAAGCTGGTGTTTAGCCGTACGCCGAATACCGATACATTTGCTCTTTTGGCTGCAAAGGTCATCGACGCCAACGTCATGGTAGCTGACGAGAACCTGAACATCGTCTACATGAACGAGTCCGTGACCCGGCTCCTGAAGGAAGCCGAGGCGGATCTGAAGAAGGAACTGCCGAACTTCAGTGTCGATCGGCTGATCGGCACCAATATCGATGTGTTCCACAAGAACCCAAGCCATCAACGGCGGATGCTTGAGGCGCTCAATTCCAAACATCGTGCCACGATCACCGTCGGCAAGTGGACCTTCGATCTGGTCGCGACGCCGCTCAAGCGCGCCGGCGGAAAGCGCGCCGGCACTGTCGTCGAATGGGCCGATGCGTCGATCCGGTTGCAGAACCTGAACTACGCTGCGCAGGCTGCAGCCACGAGCCGAGCACAGGCCGTGATCGAGTTTGACATGGACGGCAGCATCGTCACGGCCAACGAAAACTTCCAGAATGCAATGGGCTATTCGCTCGGAGAAATTCAAGGCAAGCACCACAGCATGTTCGTCCCGCCGGTCGAGCGCGACAGCGCGGCGTATCGCGAATTCTGGGCCGCCCTCAATCGCGGCGAATACCAAGCCGCCGAATACAAGCGGATCGGCAAGGGCGGCAAAGAGGTTTGGATCCTCGCGTCGTATAACCCCGTGCTGGACGAGAAGGGAAAACCGTTCAAGGTCGTCAAGTTTGCGACCGACGTGACGGCGCAGAAGTTGAAGACCGCCGACCTCGCCGGCCAGATCGAAGCCATCGGCAAATCGCAGGCCGTGATCGAGTTCAACATGGACGGCACGATCATCACGGCGAACGACAACTTCCTCAAGACGATCGGCTATGCCTCGAGCGAGATCAAGGGCAAGCATCACAGCATGTTTGTCGAACCGTCTGAGCGCGACAGCGCCGGCTATCGGGAGTTCTGGGCAAGCCTCAACCGGGGCAAGTATCAGGCCGCCGAATACAAGCGGATCGCCAAGGGCGGCAAGGAAGTCTATATCCAGGCCTCCTACAATCCGATCCTCGACCTGAACGGAAAGCCGTTCAAGGTCGTGAAATACGCCACCGACACCACCAAGCAGGTGCTGGTCCGCCTGGGCAATGAGCGCGTCCGCGGCATGATGGAATCGGTCGCGGCCGGGGCCGAAGAGCTGAATGCCTCGGTCCGGGAAATCTCCGAAGCCATGACCAAATCCCGAGAAACCGCGCTGGGCGCAGTGGAGCGGGTCGCAGCAGCCGACGCGCGGGCTCAGCGTCTCAACGAGGCGGCTCAGTCGATGAGCGGGATCGTTGAGATGATCAACAACATCACCGGCCAGATCAATCTCTTGGCGCTCAATGCCACGATCGAATCGGCACGGGCCGGTGAAGCCCGCAGAGGGTTTGCAGTGGTCGCATCGGAGGTCAAGACCCTTGCCAATCAGGCGAAGCAGGCCACCGACAAGATCGCGCAGGAGATCGGCAGTCTCAACGACATTTCCGGCGATGTCGTCGGAGCTCTCAATATCATCAAGCAGGCGATCAGCAATGTGAGCGAGTATGTGACGTCGACGGCCGCGGCGGTGGAGGAGCAGAGCACCGTGACGAGCGAGATGTCGACCAGCATGCAGCGCGCCGCGGCGGAAGCTACTCGAATCGCAGCGGGCTGACGTCAGTTAGGGCGTGGACTCGTAACGCGCAGCCAGCCACAGCCGGATCGATGCGAGCTGGACGAAAGCAAGGTAATTGGCCGCAAGCTTGTCGTAACGCGTCGCAACCCGGCGACATTGCTTGATCCGATTGA